>JACCED011626696.1_pt1 | contig 12172 bp, 10 predicted proteins | sample 7455021 | NCBI WGS metagenome assembly JACCED01 (sample SAMN15323456, study PRJNA562643) | freshwater metagenome | isolation source: river surface water | place: USA:Blue River Watershed | collected 2017-08-19
AAATCCGGACCTAAAAATGGGGCAATTACATCGGCGACAGTCAGTGTTGATCCATCAGGCAATGTCGCCGCCAATATTGCATCTGCACCCGCTGGTCAAGGCCACCAAACTGTAATTGCCCAACTTTTAGCCGATGTTTTTGGTCTTACTCCTGCGCAAATACAGGTCAACGTGGATTTTGATACCGCCAAGGATGCATGGTCGATTGCGGCAGGGAATTACTCCAGTCGTTTTGCTGGCGCGGTGGCAGGGACGGTATTTTTGGCGGCTGAAAAATTAAAAGCACGTATAGCCGCTTATGCTGCCCATGTCCTTAAAGTCAATGCAGATCAATTGCTGTTTGCGAATGGCCACATATCCTTCGTAGGTCAAAGCGAAGGGTCGATACCGTTTTCAAGAGTCTGCGGAAATTTCCATTGGTCGCCAGGCCTTGTTCAAGAGGCCCTTGGTAAAGACGTTACTCTAGCGTTACAAGAAACCTCATTCTGGAGTCCCGATGTACTTCATGCTCCAGATGGAAATGACCGTATTAATACATCTGCCGCATACGGATTTGCGCTTGATGTTTGTGGTATTGAAATTGACCCTGATACCTGCTTTGCTAAGGTTGATGAGTACATCACCGTTCATGATGCTGGAAAAATTCTTAATCCATTGCTTGCGGATGGTCAGATATATGGCGCGTATTCGCAAGCGGTAGGTGCGGCCTTATTCGAGGAGTTTGTATACGGTAGTGATGGTAATTTCTTATCGGGTACTTTTGCTGACTATCGTTTACCAACAGCAAGTGAGATTATTCCTCCAAAAATTTACCATCAAGAGTCCCCAAGCCCCTTTACTCCAATGGGGGCAAAGGGAATTGGCGAGGGTAACAGCATGAGTACTCCGGTATGTATTGCCAATGCAATTGCTGATGCTCTTGGGGTCGAAGATATTGTCCTGCCCGCAACGCCAAGTCGAATTCATGCGCTACTCGTATCTCAAGGTAAGTTAATAAAAGATATTGAGCCCACAACATCATCCGCATTGAAGGTCAACCATGACTACCCACTTAGGGCGCAGGGTCAGATTAGATTAAAGGTTGTCCCAGAAGAAATTTTTGCTGTTCTCTTGGATCAAAATCGTTTGAAGAATGTCATTCCTGGTTGTGAGTCTATTAAAGAGTCATCCATTCAGAATGGAATTCGATTTGATTGTGTAGCGGTTGTCAGAATTGGTGTTGCAAAAGCACGCTTTAACGCAAAAATTGATTTGACCGATATCGTAAGACCCACTAGCTTTTCATTAGGAGGCGAGGGAAGGGGTCCCTTAGGTATGGCCCTTGGAATGGGTGGTGTGCGCCTAGAGGCGATCGATGGTGAAACACTGTTGCATTATGACTATCAAGCCCAAGTCTCCGGAAAGTTATCTGCAATTGGTAGTCGTTTATTAGAAGGCGCAATTCGCTTGGTTCTAGATCAGTTATTTCGCGCCTTGGCTAAAGAAGCTGGAGCCCAAGGCGGGCAGAATGCATTGATGAGCTTATTCACTCAACTCTTATCTGTATTGGGGTTAAAAAAGTGAAATCAGCCGCCTTTCAAATGCATCGACCAAGTTCGATAAGAGAAATTTTGGATTTATTAGAGTTGCATGGTGAGGATGCCCGCATTCTAGCCGGCGGTCAAACTTTGGTACCCATGTTGGCTATGCGTGTTGCTAGCCCTGCCCATTTAATTGATTTATCTCTTACTCAAGAGTTGCATCAATTTAATGTAACGAAAGGGTCCCTGCGTGTTGGAGCGGGTGTAACTCAGTCGACACTAGAGGGGTGGGATCTACTAGCAATCACGCAGCCATTATTAAAGATGATGTTTCCATGGGTGGCGCACTCCCCAATTCGTAATCGTGGCACTGTATGTGGATCTATCGCGCATGCTGATCCAAGCGCTGAGATGGTTTTAGCGCTCATGACTCTCGGCGGATCTGTCACGCTTGCCTGTAAAAAGCGGGAACGAAGAGTTAAGGCTGCCGATTTCTTTCTTGGCGCTCTTCAGACTAGTCGTGAGTCGAATGAGTTGATCGTATCTGTTGAATTTCCGATTCAATCAGCAGGGACAGGTTTTGGTTTTGCTGAATATGGCTATAGGCATGGTGATTTCGCTGTTGTAGCGGTAGCCGTAGTCAGAAATGGTAAATCCTGGACGATTGGATTTGGTGGTGTGGATGATACCGTCAAAGTATTCCGTATCGAAGCTAGTTCGCTGGCTGAAGTTAATGAACATATTAATAAATTAGCCAGCACAATTGAAGTGCGCGAAGATCCTACCGCTACTTCAGGTTTGAGGAGGCATCTGATGCGCTCTATGGGGGCTCGAGCAGCAAAACAAGCATTTGAATTTGAGGGCGAATACCAATCATGACAGAGCAATCGATTCACTTAACCATCAATGGTATCGAGAGAGCGGCAAAGTGTGAGGACCGCACCACATTACTTGATTTCGTGCGTCACGATCTTGGATTGACGGGCACTCATGCAGGCTGTGAGCACGGTGTGTGTGGCGCATGCACGGTTGAGGTAAATGGCCAAATTGTGCGCTCATGTTTGATGTTCGCTTGCCAGGCAAATGGAGCAAGCGTTAAAACTGTTGAAGGCATTGCACAGGCTGGTGAATTATCGGATTTGCAGGCTGCCTTTAAAAAGCATCATGCCTTGCAGTGCGGATTTTGCACCCCCGGTTTTTTAATGGCGGCAGAGGATCTGCTCCAAAAAAATACCTCCCCCTCGGATTCAGAGGTGAGAGAGGGTTTATCTGGGAACTTATGTCGATGTACCGGTTATGTTGGCATCGTTGAGGCTGTTCTAGAAGTTGCCGAACAAAGAAGAAATGCGATTGGAGATACCCATGCTTGATTTAGGCAGGACATTTTTACAGGCTGTTGAGCGTGAGCCTGATCGGCTGGCCATCGTGGATGGTGATCGTAGGTTAACTTACCGTGAATGGGCTAATTGTATTGGTGCGCTGCAGAAGTCTTTCTATAAAAGAGGACTCACTCGCGGTGATCGCATATTAACTATTTTGCAAAATCGTTACGAAGCGGCAACCATTCATTGGGCTTGTCAGATGTCCGGCATCGCTGTGGTTCCTCTTAACTGGCGTTCAAAGCCTGAAGAAATTGACTATTGCGCTCAAAATTCCGATGTAAAGCTCGCTTTTGTGGAGGAAATTTCGTTACAAAATTACTTGGACTCAGAGACTAGCAAATCAATCCCCGTTGTTCTATGTACAGATACAGCCTCTTCAAGTACTCACGTCTATTTTGATAGCTTGATCGAGGAGGTCGGCGAACCTACCCCTGATGGGCATGTTGAAGATATCTCTGTGATGCTATTTACCTCGGGAACTACAGGCAAGCCAAAAGGGGTTCCTCGGAAGCAACGAGCAGAGCGGGCGGCTGGAGTCGCCCATGTCGCTCAAAATCAATATGCCATGGGTGAGGTCACTCTTGGTGTGATGCCGCTCTACCATACGATGGGAGTTCGCACATTGCTTTCACTTTGCATAGTGAATGGAACTTATGTTGCTGTTCCACGCTGGGATGTTGAAAAAGCGATCGATTCAATTGAGGCAGAAAAGGTCACGCATTTATACCTCGTTCCCACTCTGTATCACGATATGCTGGAATCAAAAAATTTCAGTCCATCGCGCGTCTCCTCCGTTAGAAAACTTGGCTTCGCTGGTGCTCCGATGCATGACGCACTTTTATTGAAATTAGATAAAGCATTTTCTCCTGAATTATTTGTGAATCACTATGGATCTAGTGAGATCTACACCTATACGATTAACCAAAGTGCTGTTGCTAAGCCTGGCTCGACAGGCAGGGCCGGCATTAACGCGCGTATTCGCGTCGTGAAACTAGATGCAGGTTCTCAAGTGACTGCTCCAACGGATTTGGCTACCCCAAATGAAGAGGGTCAAATTATTTGCGATCTATGTGGGGATGAAGCCTTCGAAGGATATTGGAAGCGCCCTGATGCAGATCAGAAATCGATACGGAATGGATGGTATTTCACAGGGGATACCGGTTATTTCGATGAGTCTGGCGAGCTTTTTGTTACGGGGCGAGTCGATGACATGATTATTTCTGGTGGAGAAAATATCTCTCCGGTAGAAATCGAATCCATACTTTCTTTGCATCCCTCGGTGAGCGAGGTTGCTGTGGCAGGCCTCAAGGATGATCGCCTGGGACAAAAGGTAGTTGCATTTATTAAGACTGCTGCATCAGTTGATTCAAAATCGCTAGACGATTATTGCCGAGGTTCTGACTTGGTGAATTTTAAGCGCCCAAGAGAATATATTTTTGTAAAAGAAATTCCCAAATCGCCCGTGGGAAAAGTATTGCGACGTAAATTAGTGGCCGGCGAATATGAAAGTGTTTAATTTTTACTAGAAAGACCTTATGACAACAGCTTTAAAACACCCCTTTAGCAATATTCTGGATAATCTCGATGGCTTTTATGTTGAGATTGATGCTGCCCATGAAAGGGCTGATATTGTTCTCAAGCGCCCGCCATTTAACGTCATCCAAATGCCACAAAGAGATCAGTTGCGTGCGACATTTGAAGCTTTGGATGCCGATGATCGTGTGCGAATCATTGTGTTGCGAGCCGAAGGTGAGCATTTCTCAAGCGGTGGCGACATTAAGGGATTCTTGGAGGCTACACCAGAGCACGTCTCTAAATTAGCTTGGAATATTGCTGCTCCTGCACGCTGTACGAAGCCAGTGATTGCAGCTAATCATGGCTATTGCTTTGGCGTCGGCTTTGAGATTTCGCTTGCATGCGATTTCCGGATTGCTGCCGAATCTACTTTATATGCACTCCCAGAGCAAAAACTAGGTCAAATTCCAGGCTCTGGTGGTTCCGCACGCTTGCAGAAAATGGTTGGCATTACCAGAACTAAAGATATCGTGATGCGTTCTCGAAGGATTAAGGGTCAGCAGGCTTACGAGTGGGGGGTTGCAACAGAGTGTGTCCCTGATGCTGAGTTGGCGCAGGCCGTCTCAAAGTTAGTTGACGAGTTGAGAGCCTTCTCGCCAATGGCCCAAAGAACCGCTAAGAAAATGTTGAATGAGACTGAAGATTGTTTGTTAACAACAGCAATTGAAGTGGAGGGTCATTGTTATAGCCGTTTGCGTAACTCTGAAGATTTTAAAGAAGGGGTAGAAGCTTTCCACGGAAAGCGTCAACCCAAATTTGTTGGTCGTTAATTTTTCACTGGAGACATGAATGATGCAAAATGAATTTAAAGCTAAAAAAATTGCTATTGCTGCAGCCCTAAGTTTTGGTATGTCAATTGCGATGGCCCAGTCTGGCCCAATCAAAATTGGCGTAGTAACTCCACTTTCCGGGACATATACCCCAATTGGTGAGCAAGTCAAAATGGGTTTAGATTTGGCAGCCAAGGAGATTAATGCTGCGGGTGGTATTAATGGCCGAAAAATTAACCTTATCTATGAAGATGAAGAGGCTAATCCCGCTGTCGCGACTCAAAAAGCTGAAAAGCTGTTTCAAGTTGAAAAGGTGGATTTTTTAACTGGTACTGTCAATTCTGGATCAACACTGGCTGTTGGTCAGCTGGCAGAGCGCAACAATAAACTGATTGCCACTACAGTTTCTTTTGCTGACTCAATTACGGGTGATAAGTGCTCTCCTAACGTATTTCGAGTTAACGCACGCGCAGGTATGCAATCTGCAGCTTTGGCGGCTTGGGTTGATAAAGAGATTCCAAAAGCTAATATTTTCTTCATCGGGCCTGATTATGAAATGGGTCGCAGTACCGTAGCTGCATTTAAGAAGGCTTCAACTGAAAAGGGAGCTAAAGATGTTGGTGAGGTATTTGCGCCATTGGATAACAAAGACTATTCACCATATTTTGGACAAGTTCGCGCCGCTAAGCCTAATGTTATCTATACTTCAGTAGCTGGTAACGATACTGTCCGTCTATTTAGTCAGATGGAAGAATACGGTGTTAATAAGGGCGTTACCGTTGTGGGCGCTTCGGGCACTGTTACTTCCCAAAATATGGGAGCGATTGGTAAGTCGGCTAACGGCTTTGTTACTGGTGTTGGTTATTCTCCAAAATTGGATAACCCGGCTAATAAGAAATTTGTTGCTGACTTCCAGAAGGCCTATAACAAACTGCCTGATCTCTACGGCGCTGATTCTTATGGTTTGCTGTACTTCTATAAGGCAGCTGTTGAAAAAGCAAAATCTACTGAGACCGATAAGGTGCGTACTGCTATGAATGATTTAACTTGGCAGACTCCACAAGGCGCAAAGAAGATGCGTGCTGGAGACCATCAAGCTATGCAGGATATGTTTGCTGTACGCGTTGAGAATGGTGAATTCAATATTGTTGGAAAAGTGGCATCTGATCAGGCAATTGGTCCTGATGCTTGCACACGCTTCTAATTTATTTGCGTATCGACCCCATGCTTGAGATGAAGCTTGAGCATGGGGGTTTATAAGTATTTGATTTTAAATATGCGATTGGTTTTCTATGCTTGAAGCCTTACAGTACATCTACACGCCACAAGTGATTAATGGTCTTTCGATAGGTGTGGCCGTCATATTAATGGCCCTCGGTTTGACCATCATTTTTGGTTTGCTTGACGTGATCAATATGTCTCATGGTGAGTTTTACGCTGCCGGAGCATTTATTAGTGTGACTCTGATGGCGATGGGAATTTCCTTTTGGTTGTGTCTACTTTTAGTTCCTTTGCTATTAATTCCCATTGGGTTTGCCATGGAAAGGCTCTTAATCCAAAAAGTGTTTCATTACAAAGATCGTCATATTCTGACGCTCTTGTTGACGTTTGGCGTTGCAATGGTGCTGGAAGATGCCTATAAGATTATTTGGGGAGCAAACCCAATTAAGCCATCTGCGCCGATTTCTGGGGCTAGTGAGTTTCTTGGGGTGATGTTTCCAAACTATCGCCTATTTCTGATGGGATTTGGTGCGATATTAATTTTTTGTGTTTGGGCTGTGATTTATAAAACCCAAATCGGAGCGATTGTGAGGGCGGCTGCTTACGATAAAGAGATGAGTTCATCTCTAGGTATTCCGGTAATGAGGGTCTATGCACTCACATTTGCATTTGGAATTGCGCTAGCTGGCCTAGCTGGGGTTTTGCTTGCGCCGATTTATTCTGTTTTCCCAACGATGGGCCGAGATTTTATTTTGATGGCATTTAGCGTGGTGATTGTGGGTGGTCTCGGAAGTATTAAGGGCGCTGTCGTTGCTGGCCTTCTGTTAACTCAACTGCAATCGATCTCCTCACTGTTTATTTCACCAGTTTGGTCGGACCCTTTGGTTTTTTCTGTCATGGTCTTGGTGCTCATGTTTAAACCCGCCGGATTGTATGGGGGGATGAAAAATGCTTAATACGAAAGCGCGCGCTATTCGACTGGTGGAGTTAGTGCTGCTTGGTTCGGCTGCAGCTTTATTTATTGTTGGTACTTATCTTGGCGATACTTTCTTCCTAAGACTGGCTACAGAGTCACTCATCTTTGGTGGACTAGCACTCTCTGTTGATCTATTGTTGGGCGTTGTAGGGCTTCTATCTCTGGGACAGGCGCTGTATTTTGGATTTGGTGCTTATTTATCCGCACTGATACTGAAAGAGCTCGCACCTTCATTCGCTCTAGCAATTTTAATTGTGACTATCGCCTCGGCCATCTTAGGCTGGGTGGCTAGCTTCATTGCATTAAGGTCAAAAGGAGTGTACTTCGCATTGATTACCTTTGGCTTGGCGCAAGTAGCGGCAAAGGTTGTGTACAACACGCGCAGCCTTGGGGCATCTGACGGCATGATGGGGGTTCCCATTCTCCAAATTTGGACTCCTTTTGGTCTGATTGATACGTCTCATCCAGGTATATTTTTCCTGATTTGTTTATTAACGATTTCTATCTTGTATGGCATCTTGAAATATTTCCTATCAACACCAACAGGCTCACTTTGGCTGGCTATTCAGTCTAATGAGAATAGGCTTGCCTATATTGGGTATAAATCAAAAGGGCCAAAACAAGTTGCATTTATCTTGGCCGCTGTAGTTGCCGCTGTATCTGGCGCTCTTTATCCTATGCTCAGAGGTTTTGTTTCTCCCGAACTAATGTTCTTTAGCGTCTCGGGAAATGCCGTTGTTACTGTTGTACTTGGTGGTGTAGGCACATTGATTGGACCTATTTTAGGAAGCGTCTTGCTCACTTCCTTTAAGTCTGTCATTGGCACCTGGACTTCCCACCACCATATTGTGATTGGACTTATTTTTGTGGCTATTGTGATTTCAGCGCCTAAGGGCTTGATTGGTTTAATTGTGACCCGTATGAATAAAGTTGATGCTAAAAAAGAAGAGGGAAAACATGAATAACGCGCATTCCATCATTCTTGAAGCAAAAGGTTTAAGCAAGCGATTCGGAGGCTTAATTGCTGTAGATGATGTTTCCATAGCCGTCCAAAAACTTGGCGTCACTTCAATTATTGGTCCGAATGGGGCTGGCAAAAGTACGCTCTTTAATTTATTGAGTGGAACTTTTCTCCCAGATAAAGGGGTTGTTCAGATCGATGGTGTGGATGTAACCCGTCTCAGTCCAGAAGGCCGATTATTCAGTGGCATGGCAAGATCCTTTCAGATTACTAATTTATTTTTCGATCTGACAGTAATGGACAATTTGAGGATTGCCAGTCAGGTTCTTGAACCGCGTTCTCACTTATATCTACCTTTAGAAAAAAGCGAAATCGCTCTCAAAAGAGCAAATGAGCTTCTCGAAGAGTTTGGTTTAGAGGATTCACGCGGTCAACTAGCAGGTGCTTTATCTCACGGTCAGCAAAGGCGTCTCGAAATTGCTGTTACTTTAGCTACTAGACCAAAATTACTGCTATTAGATGAGCCCACCCAAGGGATGTCTCAGGTGGATACCCATGAAACCGCAGATTTAATTAAGCGTGTTGGTCTCAATACAACCGTGTTGTTGATTGAGCATGATGTTGATCTTGTAATGGATCTATCTAAAACAGTATTTGTCATGGCTCAGGGGCGAAAGTTGGCCGAGGGCGCTCCAGGCGAAGTTCGTAAAAATCCCTTAGTTCAGGCGGCTTATTTTGGCGAGGAGCTCGCATGATTCTGCAGATGAAGGATGTCCATGTAAACCTGGGACTCTCCCATGTATTGCAAGGGGTTGATTTAACTATTCAAGCCGGTGAAACGGTGGGTCTATTTGGTAGAAATGGTGTTGGTAAAACTACTATTGTTAAAACAATAGCAGGTTGGCATAAACCTTCAAAGGGCGAAATTGTTTTTGATGGAGCAAAAATTGATTTACTTCCAGCAAATGAAATTACCCGTCTTGGTTTAGGCTTGGTTCCAGAGGATCGCCGCATTTTTCCTGGTTTAAGTGTTGAGGACAATCTTAAGCTTGGATTAATGCAGGTACCTTCTAGTGGCCGTGATGCCGCTCAGGAGCGGATTGAGCAAGTTTTTAAACGCTTTCCCAGGTTAGGTGAGAGACGCCATCAAGCTGGTACAACTCTGTCTGGTGGTGAGCAGCAGATGCTGGCGATGGGTCGTGTATTGGTAGGCAAGCCAAAATTGCTTTTAATTGACGAGCCTACAGAGGGCCTTGCGCCTATGGTGGTTGTTGAGATCTTCAAATTAATGGAGGAGCTTAAGTCGCAAGGCATCGCCATCTTATTGATTGAGCAAAACATTCATAAAGCTATTCATTTATGCGATAGACATTATGTAGTTGAGCGAGGTCAAGTTGTACTTGAAGGTAATTCAAAGAATGAAAACGAACGTGAAAATTTAATTAAAAAAGTCAGCGTATAACTGAAGGAGATAGCATGAAAATCAATCTAAAGCTCGGTATTCTGTCATTAATGTGTGGGATGATTTTTTCCTCTGTGAGCGGTGTTTACGCCCAAAGCGCAGATTCCTATCCCGATAAGCCAATTACGATTGTTGTCCCATATCCTCCAGGTGGATTTAACGACACACTAGGCCGCATCGTGGGAAAAAAACTCAGTGATGCTTGGGGCAAGACGGTAGTTGTCGAAAATAAGCCAGGGGCAGGAACGGTGATTGGTAGTAATTATGTGGCAAAGTCTGCTCCAGACGGCTATACGATTTTGGTTGCGCAGTTTCCATTTTCAGCAAACCCGTATTTGTATAAATCGCTACCTTATGACACTCTAAAGGCGTTTGCCCCGGTCATTTTGGCTGGTAGATCGCCAATGGTGTTGGTCGTCAACTCAAATTCTCCTTTTAAAACAACTGGTGATCTATTGGCTTTAGCTAAAGCAAAGCCTGGCTCCGTTAACTATGGATCTTCAGGTCCCGGATCTTCAAACCATTTATCAATGGTGTTATTTGAGAGTATGTCTGGTACAAGCCTTAATCAAGTACCTTACAAAGGCAGCACACCCTTGTTAACAGATTTGGCTGGCGGTCAAGTTGAGGTTGCTTTTGATGCATATCCCCATGTACGCCCATTCCTCCAGTCTGGAAAAATTAGACCCATTGCCATTGCTACTGAATCTAGATCTTCGTTAATGCCAGAAGTTCCTACGATTAATGAGTCTGGTGTTAAAGGTTATGAGGCATCCTCTTGGCATGGATTTGTTGTTCCAGCTGGAACGCCTCCTGCAGTTTTGGATAAGTTAAATAAACAAATAAATTTAATCTTGAAGCAGGAGGATATCAAAAAAACATTGCAGGAGCAGGGCGTTGTTCCTGATGGTGGAACTAGCTCACAATTTGAAATCTTTATTAAGAAGCAAATGGAAATCTGGAAAAAGGTTGTTGCTCAATCAGGTATTACGCCAGAGTAGTTTACGGATATGGCTCATCGACTCTAATGATTTAATTCCGCGCTTAAAAGCTCAAGACCTTCGAGGGTCTGGGGTTTAAGTGCTTTTTAATTACTCCAACCGTGAATTATTATGAAAAAATATACCGAACTCAGACCTTGGCTTAAGCAGTTATCTCAAACGAATCGGCTGGTTGCAACTAAAAAGAATATTGCATTGAAGCATCAGCTCGCTGCTATCGCTAAAAAGTTAGATGGTGAGAGCGGGGTGCTTTTCCCTGCTCCTGATGGTCATGCCATTCCCGTTGTATCTGGATTTATGTCTTCTAGATCTTGGATTGCCGAAGCGATGGGCGTTGAAGAAGGGCAACTTTTGGACTCTTTTAGAGCGGCTGCCGACAATCCGTTACCTTGTCATATCGTCAAAGATGCACCATGCCAGCAAATCGTCCATAGAGACTTTGATTTAAGAGTGCTGCTGCCAGTCCCAACGCATAGCGAGCATGACAGCGGTCCTTACATTACTGCAGGTTTAGTGATTGCAAAAAACCTAAAAACTGGTGTTCAAAACGTATCTATTAATCGTATACAGGTTAATTCAAAAGACCGGATGGCAGTATTGATTTTGCCCCGCCATTTGCATGCCTTTCAGCAAGCAGCTGAAGAGATGAATCAGTCTTTACCAGTTGCCGTAGTGATTGGTGTCGATCCACTAACATTACTTGCATCTCAGGCAATTGCACCAATCGATTCTGATGAACTCGAGATTGCTGGTGCTCTTCATGGAAAGCCTTTGGATGTTATCTCATGCCTAACGAATGATGTATTGGTTCCTGCAAACGCTGAAATCGTGATTGAAGGACACATCCCTCCAAATGTTCGCGAAATCGAGGGGCCATTTGGTGAGTTTCCTAAATACTATAGTTCTCAAGAAAAGCGCCAAGTGATTGTTGTTGACGCTGTTACGCATCGAAAGGATCCAATATTCCATACGATCATTCCGGCCGAATTAGAGCATTTACTGTTAGGTTCGATACCTCGAGAATCCACCATTCTTTCTCACCTAAAGCGAAGCTTCCCGAGCGTTCGTGATGTGCATCTTTCTCTGGGAGGCGTTGGCCGATACCATCTATACGTGCAGATTAAGAAAACCCATGAGGGTATGCCAAAGAATGTCATCCTGGGTGCGTTTAGCTCGCATTACGATGTTAAGCATGTGATAGTCGTTGATGAGGATGTTGATGTGCATGACCCAGCCCAAGTTGAATGGGCCATTGCAACTCGCTTTCAGGCCAAGCGCGATTTAGTGGTCATACATGATGCTCA
>JACCED010144823.1_pt1 | contig 12169 bp, 21 predicted proteins | sample 7455021 | NCBI WGS metagenome assembly JACCED01 (sample SAMN15323456, study PRJNA562643) | freshwater metagenome | isolation source: river surface water | place: USA:Blue River Watershed | collected 2017-08-19
CCTGCTTCAACAGACTGTGGCTGCAGGCGCTGGCGGCGCTGCTGCTCAAGCCGCATCCGATGTAGTCCAAGAGGCTACAGAGAATCCTATCGCTTCTGTCATTGCAGGTTTAGCGGCAGGTACTGTGGCTGGCGGTCTAGGTGCTAGAAGTGCCACGGCTGCTACAACTAAGCGTGAGCCTTTGGTGACCTTGGACGAGATTAAACGCCGTGCCCAGCAGTCTTATAGCCGCATGGAAGAGCAAGGCGTGTTCCTCAAGCCTAAGAGTGTTCAGGATCAGTTGAATAACATTGAACGAGAACTCGTTAAGCAGAACTTCAACCCTAAACTGGACGACCATAAGCCTGTTGCACAGGTGTTAGAGCAAGTTCGAGAAATGGTTGGAACTCAGCGAGTATCTTTTCCTAAACTTGAACAGATTCGTTCTGCATTGACCGATCTCAAAGCATCCAATAACGCTACTACCCGCAAGTATGCAGGACAAGCAGTTGCTGAGTTGGATGGCTATATCGCTAATGTGGGTGCTGCCGATGTCTTGGCTGGTAAAGGCAATGTAGGAACTGCTGTTAAGGCTGTGCAGGATGCCCGTAAAGATTGGCGTAACCTTTCTCGTGCTACTGTCCTTGAAGATGCTTTGAATGTGGCTGAAGCTCGCGCATTAGATCCGAAGGCTTCTGAAGGTGAATTGATTCGTCGTCAGTTGATTAACTTGGCAAGCAGCAAGAACAAGATGCGTATGTTCTCCGAGCGTGAACAGAACGCCATCAAGAGTGTTGCAAGCGGCCCTGTTGCAGATCCTTTACTGTCGTTGCTGGCTCGATTCAACCCTGAACGTAGTCAATTAGTGACAGCTGGTACTGCCTTTGCTGCTGGTGCTAATCCTGCCTTAGCTGCTGCTGTAAGCGGTACGGGCTTTGCTGCGGATAGGCTCCAAGGTGCTCTTCGTAGCCGCGCAGTTAACAGACTGATCTCCGATGTTGCTGCAGGCACTTTGCAGCCTCTTCCCCCTAACATGGCTTGGCGTGGTATGTTGTCGAGTGCTCTTGTGAGGCCCGAGGAGCAGTAATGTTAGACCTCTTGCTTGATCCAGACAAAGCACTAGATGCAGTTAATAATGCTGTGCGCCTTGTTAAGAAAGCTGCTTCTACAGTTGATAATGTAGAGTCCCTTGGCCCTGTCTTGGGTAAGTATTTTGATGCCAAAGCTACCGCAATCGCAGTGTCGGCCAAAGCCAAGTCGGGAGACTTTGGTGGGTCGATGCGTGGTAAGGCTCTTGAGATCGAAATGGCCTTAGATGCGGCCAAGTCGTTTGAGAATGAAGTGAAGATGTTATTCTTCGCTGCCAATAAGATGGATGTATGGCAGAAAGCTGAAGCTCGTATGCGCGAGATGGAAGTTGCTGCGGCTAAAGAGGCTGCTGCTGCCAAACGTAAAGCGGCCCAGAAGAAGAAAGAAACTGAAGAAGCCATCGAGATCGCAGTTGCTGTGTCTCTCGCTGTAGTCTTCTTAGGTCTTCTTCTCTGGGGTGGATGGGAAATGTTGCAGTACTGTAAGCAACATGGCTGCGGGAGATAAGTGGGCAGAAACAAGGAAGGGCTTAGACAAATGGTTTAGGCTTCTTCCTTACTTCGGTACAGTATACATTCTACTGGACATTCTACCCTACTTACCCGACTCTATTGCTAAAAAGATTGTAGATAAACTTCTAGCTGCTGCTGGATTAGGAGAATAATAAATGCTATCACTTATTTCAACCTTAGGAGGACTGCTGATCTCTGGTCTTCCTAGTCTGTTAAACTTCTTTCAGAATAGAGCAGACCAAAAGCATGAGCGTGAACTTGCTAAGGTTCAAGCTGAGAAGGAACTGGCTTTAGCTAAGGAAGGCTTTGCTGCTCAGGCTAAGATCGAAGAGATCAAGCTTGAACAAGTTACTTTGCAGACTAACGCTGAAATGGCTAAGGCTGAAGCTGAGATGACCAAGGGTGCTCAAGACCACGACAAGGCTGTCCTGTCTAAGGCTGCTGGTTGGGTGTCTAGCTATGTTGGTACTGTTCGTCCTACAGTGACCTACATCTTCGTCATCGAACTGGTTTTAATTAACGCCTTCATGTGCTATTACATGTTCCAGCATCCCGGCCTGATTACTAGCATTGATGATGTGATTCGGTACTCTGACTTGATCTTCAGCTCCGATGAGATGTCCATGTTAGGCGGTATCATTGGTTTCTGGTTCGGTAGCCGTGGATGGGCTAAGAAATGAAACTAAGCAAAGCTGGTGCTGATCTTATGCACCGCTTTGAAGGATTTAGGAATAAGCCGTATCTGTGTCCTGCTCATATCTGGACTATCGGATACGGTGAAGTCCTATATCAGGATCAGATCAAGCTTCCTATGGTCCGCAAGGAAGGCTACACTGGTCTGATCCGCAAGGAATATCCTTTGAAGCCGGAGCACAACCGTGTATGGAGCAAAGATGAAATTGAAGCCTTATTCGCAAAGAGTGTCCAAAGCTTTGAATCTGGTGTTCTTAGACTTGCTCCCAATCTTGCTGGTCATCAAGGTGCATTTGACGCTTGTGTCTCATTTGCCTTCAATGCTGGACTAGGTAATTTCCAACGGAGCACTATCCGACAGAAGATCCTCAGAGAAGATTGGGAAGGCGCAGCAGAAGCTTTCATGGCATGGACTAAGGGAGGCGGTATTGTCCTTCCCGGTTTAGTTAAACGTAGGGTAGCCGAAAAGGAGCTATTCTTAAGTTCATTTAAGAAGGATCAGGACGATGAGCAGTGAAGAAGATATTTCACATAAAGAAATCTATGAGCGATTGTGCAAAGTAGAAGCTAAGGTGGATAAGGTAGCTGAAGACACAGAAGGCATGGTCAAAGCCTTTAATGCTGCCTCCGGTGCATTCACTGTCCTTGAATGGATCGCTAAGATCGCTAAACCTATCTTGTGGATCTCAGGGTGTGTCGTAGCCTTTGCAGCCATCCTACACGATTATAAGAAGTACTGAGGTGCTATATGGCTGGATTATTTGAAGAAGCTGTAGCATGGTTGCGTTCTCCTCAAAGGACGCAGCAACTACAAGGTATAGGAAACGCCATTGCCGATGCCGAACGCCGAGCAGGGTTGTTTAACCAACTTAATCGCCAAGCTACTGAGGAATTTTTAGCTACTGGCGATATTTATGGGCCTAAGTCAAAAGAAGTGGCTATGCAATTAGCTAACGCTTATAATCCTATAGGCATGACGGCTTATCATGGGACTCCTCACAATATCGTGGGTAAGTTTGACGCTTCTAGAATTGGTAGCGGAGAAGGCGGGCAAGCTTATGGTTATGGGATGTACTTTGCTCAGAATCCTAAGGTGTCTGCTGAGTACGCAAAAATGGGTGGATCTCAAAATCTATACAAGGTAGATATTCCTAATGAGATGATCCCTAAAATGCTTGACTACGATCTTCCGTTAGCAAAGCAAAAAGAAGTTCTTAATAAAGTTTTAGCTAATCCAATCTTGAAAAAGGCATTAGAAGATGATCTAGCAGAAAAAAACTTCGCAATGCGTAGAGTCGGCGGTAAAAATATTCAGATTCAAGACTTAAAAGGACGGGATGTTCTAGAAACATTGAATGCCTATTTTGACGATGCTTCTGGTAAAGTAGCTGCTGATTATCTAGGCAAGCTTGGATTGACAGGTGTTCGATACTACGATCAGTTTAGTAGGATGAAGCCGCCTATCAGAAGAGAAGAGATTGTATCAGCTATAAATAAAGCTGAACAAGAACGTCAGAAAATTATCGCTTCTAAGAATCCTTATGCTGAACGCATGCTTGCAGCAAATAAACAAGGATTAGATAGGTTGAAAGAAAACCTTGAACGCTGGGATGATATGTATTCTGAGAAGCGTACTAAAAATATGGTGGTCTTCCCCGGTTTTGAACAAGAAGTAGAAATTTTAGGCAAAACAGGTTTAGAGCCTACAATTAAATAACACAAACAAATAAGCCTCCTTGGATGTTACTCCTTGGAGGCTTTTTTTATGTTCCTAAAACTGCTTTCTTAATGGCTTCATCTACAACATCTAAAGCAAGTCCCATATCTGCTCCAGATCGTTTTGCATTGTGTCTGAGGTGCATCAAAGCATCTAAAAGGTCACGATTACTTTGTTGTAGTCGTTTAAGCTCATCAACTTCCCAAGACTCCTTTACTTCCCATTCAAAAGTTAACATATCAGGATACTCGTCAATAGGAAGATCTACAAAGATTGTTCCACTGGCTTTTTTGGGTTCTTTATTATAAGAACCAAAGGTATTAGATTTCCAAACTAGTTGAACTATCATAAAAATCCTCCAAAAGACAGCCAAACAAAGAAACCACACCAACAAAAAGCTAGTATAGCATAAATTACAACCATTTATTGTACCTTTACTTTAGGTTTCTTTTTGGATTCCTTCAGCAGGTACAACTGCCTACGTAACATCCTCTCACGGGCTTCATCAGCATCAAACCACCACTCTCGTCCATTCTTCAGCTCTTCAAGCTCCTTAGGTGTCAGGAAGCCTGCATAGCAGATGTCTAAGAGTCTATTGATTTGTTTTGTTGCGAAGTCTGTTTGACCTTTGACGTTGGGTACAGTGCCGATGCTGCCATAGTGAGCAGTATGGAGCATGAATTCAGCACTATCAGCGATATAGCACTCAGGAGCCATACAAGCCAACATAGAGGCAGCAGAGTAAGCAGAGCCAATAACCGTAGCAGCCACATCGCCTCTACATCCTTTCATAGCCTCAATTATCTGCCAGATGGAGTCTGTACGACCACCATTGGAGTTAATTAAGAAGTTAACATTATCATTCTCACTACAGGTAGCAAGACAATGAATGACATCCCGGTACATGGCAGGATCTCCAATGTCATCGTCAATGAAGATCAGATGAGCATTGAACTGCTGCTGGATGGAACGGATTAGGCCATTCTGTTGCTGTTGCTGCCCCATCATCATAATGATTTCTTCTTCGGTGGCCTTACCCATGATTACCGTCCTCGTAGTACGTCTTGGCAATGATGTAGTTCTTCACCAGCGAGCTACGGACAATATCTTCAATGCCGAACTCGAAGCGTGAGAACTCTTTCATGTTGCCTGCAATGTCAAGGAACTTCAAGATGCCTGACTTATCATCCTTCTTACGTAGGTCGGTCTGTCGATAATCCCCACAGAAGATAATCTTAGACTTGTCGCCCACACGAGTGATGATGGTGTCCAGCTCCTCAAAGTTCATATTCTGCATCTCGTCTACGATCAAGACTGAGTGCATAAATGTAGTCCCACGTATGAAGCTTGTAGACACAAACTCAATGTGTCCCTGCTCCACCAGCCGATCCCAAGCATCCTTTCGCTTAAACAGGTCAGAGCAAATCTGTCTGTAAGGCTGGATGTATACGTCCATCTTTTCATCGACATCTCCCGGTAGGAAGCCCATATCACGGCTCTGGACGCTGCTTCGGATAATAGTCACCTTGTTAAAGGGATTGTTACGATCCATCACCTCTTCCAAAGCCTTATACAAGGCAATGTATGTCTTACCTGTGCCAGCCACTCCATGCAAAGCCATGAAGTAATCGCCACGTTGGTAAGCCTCGAAGAACTCTTTCTGTTTGTCGGTCTTGGGCCTGATAACTGCCATGTCATCCAGCTTCAACTTCAAACTGTTCGACTGCTTCTCTTTAGCAGTCTCTTTTTTTACGGGGAAATTCCCCTTAGCAGGTACTGTAGTCACCAATGCCTCCATGTATTTGCAATAATGTGAACACAGGTAATCATCTCGACTACCCGCATTGCTATCATCACGGATTTATTCACCCTTATCGTCATCCACGACATACGGTACAGTACGAACCGTAGGAAACTTAGCCATGAACTCTTCCCTTGTGATGTCCCGTCCAATTTTGACCTCTGAAAAAGCCTCCCCAGCCTGAGCTAGGGAAGCCTTCAGAGTCACACACGCTGGACAGTTATCCTTAGTGTAGACTGTCTTCATCAGATTTCACATCCTCCTGCGGCACACGCCAACGTCTGAGCACCCTCTACGTTGTCCGTATTCTCCTTGAACAGACTCCAATCAATACCTACAGGCATTTCCAGAGCCATTTTAGCATACGTTTCCTCGTCGATAGTTTCATAGGGAGCCTGACGATAAGTGCCACCATCCATCGGAAGGAAGGATACACCAGTAATTTCATCAAAGTTATCCCATACCCAAGCGCCAACTTTAGGCCATTCATGTTCTTGCACCGAGATAGTTACAGAAGGTTTATGCTCACAGTAATGACGCTGATACGTCAACCACAGACGAAGGTGCGTAATAGCATCCAAGTCCTCACGGAGCAGAGCACCTTCAGCAACCTTCATCGGGAAGCTGAACACTGTCGTGCTCTCAGGTTTCATAAAGCAAGGCTCCGAGGGGAAACCTTGAGACTTCAGGAAGTCCGTCAGAGGATCTTTGTTATCAGACCTTACACGACGAATGTAATACTGAGCATGTTGAGGGTGAATGCCAGAAGCAGTAGAACTAAGTTGACTGACAGTGCCTTCGGGTTTGATTGCTGTAATAGCAGCACTCCGATTGATACCGATAGCATCAGCGTACTCAGCATTAACATTAACAGCCACATCTTTCAGTTCCTCCAGAAGTTTAGGAAGGTTAGGATCATCGGGATTATTCAACAGTTTATTGTCGAGAATACCCGTCATGGAAACACCAAGCAAACGCTCTTCCTCAGTGTTTGTCTGCCACACCTTCCGCAGATACGGGAAGTGCGTCATCGTCGATTGGAACGTCCCGAGAATAGTCGCCATAGCGATCTTATCACGTAGTCGCTCCACAGTATCATCGCTACGAACAATAACAGAAGAAAGATTACAGAATTGATAAGGCCGAAGAATAATCTCAGAGCAAGGGTTTGTGCCCCACTCTTGACCAAGCTTACGGCGTCCATTCTTTCCTGCCTGAAGCTCCGAAGCGTAGCGATTAAAGATTCCGCGCTCTCCCGAATGACTTTCATAGATACTGCTCCACTCACGCATGAACTGACCAACATCAGGCTTGACATCATAGACAGCACTGTTGTTTGCCAGAGCACGTTGACCATTGCCATCCCACCAGTTACCTGCCTTAGCGTGAGCCATACGATCATCACCGAGGTCAGACAGAGAGATCATCGCACTGCGTCGAACTCCACCCACCACAACGACTTCTCCGATCTTGCACAGGATGTCATGCGCCTCCAGCGAGGTGAGTTTACGGCCAGCAGCCCCCTTGAACTTAGCAACAGTGTATTTGAATAGCTCCACCAGAGGCTCAGGTCCACTTGCCCGTCCACCAAAGGTCTTGAGCCTTGTACCGGCAGGACGTACCGAAGATACATCCCACTTAGGGATTTCACCTGCATAGAGCAGGGCAATAATCTGTCGCAGAGCCTTTGCCCAGCCTTCTTTGGAGTCTTTAACGACAACCACAGACTGAGAATCAAACAACTGACACGGGATCTCAGGCAATTTATTGACATACTTCTGCTCCACACTAAAGCCTACACCTGTACCGCAGAGCAGGATATACATCGCCTCATCAAATGCCTTAGGATCGTCAATAGGCAGATAAGAGCAGTTATAACCTGCAATGTTCTGGCGCTCAAGAGCCTCGCCAGCAGTCATGATAGACCGCATAGAAGGCACAACCTCAAGGTTCACAATCGAGTTGTACAGCTTGTCGTACAGATTGTCTGTCAGTGTATAGTTGTGTTTGTCCTTCAGGTGTTTCTTCATGAAGTTCATGTACCGTTCCACTGTTTCAGGCCAGTGCTCACGGCGGCCTTCTTCATCCAGATAACGAGCATAACGGCTCTTGGCGATGTACTCATTATACGGGGTCATTTTAAAAGTCATTCAGCATCCTCTTTAGTTTATCTATGTTTTCTTCGATCCTGTCCTCGAAGGCTTCAACAAGTTCATCACTGTGGATGTCTAACACCTCCATCAATGTGATCTCGTCTAAGCCTGCAAGTCTCTCTTTCAATTCTTCGAGGGTGACTTCCATGTGTCAACCTCCCTCTGGAGATACCACAAAGCTTTCTGTAAGTCTTCCAGCGGCTTTCCTTTGTGCTTGTGTCGTGCAATGTACTTCACCGCATTAGCAAGCCTAAAGTTAAGATCCCAATCTTCAATGACATCAATCACCTCAAACTTACCGTGAGTGTAATGCTTCGGTGAGTTGACTACATCATTCTGCATGTACTGCTCCTTCTCCCATTCCACAAAAGCATCATCATCGTCCCATGTCTTGATCGTGATAGTATCAGGCTGGTTAATGAAGACATTCCTGTTGACATACTTGTTGTAGCCTTGACAGGTGATACATGGTTTCATGTCCCGAGGACTTTCACCATAGAAGCAACTGTTGCACTTATGTTCCTGATTGATTACCATATTTCCTCTGCAAGTATTCGATTGACAAGAACATCTCATCGAAATGTCCGTCCTGTACCTCGTTCATCACCAGCAAGCCTCTCCAGTGACGGTTAGACAACTGATCCATATAAGATTCGTCATGCAGATAATAAGATCCAGCAATAATAGCACAGATAGGTTTACCATCAGCACGTTTCCCATAGGCGATCTGTTTACCTTGTTGATGCCCGGCCACACAAGACATATGCAGCTTATTGATAATAGCAGCAGCACTACCAGCAGGTCGCCCCATCGCTCCCACAGGCCAGTAGTGATTAAAGCCCACACCACCAATAAAGACGGGATGCAAGAAAGGAAATACTTCCCAATCCTTCTCATACTCCAGATCCTTTGTCGAGATTAGACCTTCCAAGGTAGGGTTGTTATTCACAGCCCTATCAATGCGGTTCTCGTGGTTACCGAGAGTCAGAACCATTCGAGGCTTGTACACCTTCTCCTTGTTCTTCTTCTGCCTGCTCTGCAAGTCCCTCAGAGGCTTCAGGAGTAACTTCATGGCATCCTTGGTCACCTGAATGTCAGTCTTGTAGCGCAAGCCTTCAAAGTACTTAGAGCCTTTGATGTCGTGACTAGACAGGCTAGGCATATCGGCAAAGTCCCCGCCATTGACTACCACATCAGGACGATAATCAACAATAGCCTGACCAGCCCAGTCAAGATGATCTAATGGAACCCCTTCTTTTACCTGACAATCCGGAATAAAAAGTATCCTCATTCAATCTCCATGTTCTTCAAGATATCCAGCAGCTTTTCTACAAATAGATGATTTATCTTTTAAAAGACCAATACCTCTATTACAAGAGCCGCATAAGTATCCTCTAATTTTGCCAGTATCGTGATTGTGATCTACATGAAGTGTCTTTACTTTTTCGGAACAGATGTCACAAGTACTATCTCTTTTAGCTACTTGTTGTTTATATTCCTCAATCGTAATTCCATACTTCTTTTTCAATTCATAATCACGATAATACTCTTTCGAATTGCTTTTGACATCTGAACAGCAAGACTTACATCTATGATATAACTGCGGCTTTTTACGATCTTTCCGCTGTATCACATAGAAGTTATCGAAGCTCTTATGTTCTCCACATTTAGAGCATCTTTTGGTATCTTCAGCCATTATCAGCTATCATTCCTGCCAAAATTTAGAAGTAGGTAAATCATCTTCATCTTCCTCTTCGTCTACAAAGTATTCACCACTCCAAGGATCAGTAAAGTCAGAATAGTGGTCATACATAGCATTCAACCAAGCAGGTTCTTTCAAGCGTACCTTAGACATGATGTCATATCCAAATACAGACTCAAGGAATCGCACATAATCATTCAAGCACTCAGACCAAGTAGCTCCGGGAGTCTTGATTGTCTTACTATATTCCTTACCATCACAGTCAGTATAGGTAAAACTGTAGATTTGTTCAATTTCATCGTTCATCGCCACTACCTCCAAGAGTCATACGTTGTTGCCTGTCTGCAAGTTTCTGCAGGTTCTTACTGGCAATGTCTGCCAAGCTCCAGCCCATCACAGTAGCTAGTCCTGCAAGCTGCCAGAATACATCACCCATCTCATTCTGAAGACCTTCTTCGTCCAGAGCACCATCACGAATCCACTTCGCATACTTACCTGCCACCTCGCCAGCCTCTGATGTCAGATTAGAAATCATATAGGCAGGATTCTTAGCAGTTTCCAAGGCAGTTTCCCATGCCTTTTTTTGATATTCTTCAATGTTCATACCAAATCCTTAATTATGGTTGGACACAGTTCAGCCAAAGCCTTTTTACATTCCAAAGCAACATTTCGATGCTCCTTTTGAGTAGCGACATCTGTACGGATTTCAATGTAGTGTAGCCAACTACGTAGCGTACCGTTCATATACATTCGACTGACTGCCAAACCCTCAGGAAGCAATGCCCGAGCTTGCTCTTTAGCGATACCTTTATCCAACGCTGCAGTATACATCAACTGAGCATCTTGTTGGACTCGCAACTGAGCAGCCCTCCACCAATTATCCAACTCAGGATCGTCGCTGTTAAGGCTGTTCTGCCTATTCTTGTTGTCCTGAAGACGACACTCACGGAAGTTAAACTCGTTAACCACAGCATAACGCTGAGAGAACTCCTGAAAGCTGAAGCTACGATGACGGAGAATCTGCCGTGCAATATCACGAGTAGTTTCAATCTCCATACACAGACTCACCATTTCAAGTGGACTCCAATGTTTATTCCGAATCAAGTAATCAACAAGCTTCTCGCCAGTAAGCATGTTAAACTGATTTTCCGGATTGCTAACACGAGCTTTATAAACAACCAAGTCTTGAAGTGTATTCAGTCCTTGATCTTTAAATTTTTTAGCTGGTTGTGAATAACTAACCACTTCAGCTTTCAATCTCTTCTCCTTCGCAAGTCAACTTCTCACCTTCTTTGATAGCATTCTTGATAGCTTCTAAGATACCGAACTTAACCAGTTCTTCCATCTCGTGAGCAGTCAAGTCAAACTTAAAGTCAGCAGAGCCATCAGAATTCTCGCGTAACAGTGTAACCTGCATCTTTGACCTCGTTAATAAACTCAGTAAACTCAGAATAAGTAGTGAAATATCGAATGACAGTCAAGATGGCTCCTGCTGTCTCAATATCATCCCAATCAAGACACAATAGGTAGTCCTCTTTAAGTTTCTCAACTACCAGAGTCTCCATCACATCATTCCACGCATCCCGTACAGAATCTTTGTCGAGAAGTTTAAAGAAACTATTCATGTTTGTTCCCTCGCTTTCATCATGGCGTCTGCCACTCGATAGGCATCTTCGGCACGATAGTGTTCGTAGTTGTTAACTCCAATGATTCCTGACACCCTGTCCGTGTATAGGATTGACTCCAAGGCTTTGGCCGCAAAGTAATCCCGCAGGGTCATCCCGAAGGCCCAGAACTCACCCTTCTGCTCCCAGTTCAACGGGAAAGCCGGGCCGCCTGTGTTAATCTGTTCACTCATTTAACCACTCCTCAGGGATAGTCTTATCCGCATACTTGAAGTTGTTCTTGATACACCAAGCTGCATAAGTAGTTCTACTGGTCTTACTTATACGAGCATTGGAGTTGCTAAAGACAAACCTAATGTCCAGTGTTGGATTGTGTTTCCGTACAAGTATATGCTTCTGACGATCAGCCATCAAGAACCGGCCCTTAGTCTCCACGATGATACCGTTAGGGAGCACAAAGTCAGGTGTGTAGATGTGCTCAGAAGCTGGCTTAATGTATTTAAGCTTAACCTCTTCGTACCGATACTCAACACCTAGCTTGTCCAACTGCTCCGCAATGCGCTCTTCCAAGCCACTGCGGAAGCCATACTTCTTTGCAACCTGTTTGTATGTCAGCTTACGTTTGACGGTTGCCATAGTTCGCCTTCGTATCTCCGGAGCCACAGGAGCTGCCCTTGTTCAGTAAGATATTCAATTCCATGTTCCTTCTCCTTGTAAACCTTCCATACGGCTTGAAGTAGTTCCTCTTGCGTCTTAGCATTTTTAAGCGCCTTTTCAGCTTTGACAGGACCGATTCCTTCCAAGCCCGGAATGTTATCCACTCTGTCGCCTGTGAGTAGCTGGAGGCAAAAGTTCTTATACGCTTGATCTTCATCAATGTACTCCGTCTTAGCCTTCA
>JACCED010280131.1_pt1 | contig 12168 bp, 13 predicted proteins | sample 7455021 | NCBI WGS metagenome assembly JACCED01 (sample SAMN15323456, study PRJNA562643) | freshwater metagenome | isolation source: river surface water | place: USA:Blue River Watershed | collected 2017-08-19
AACACCACCGGCAAGGTGGTGTTTGACGCCGAAGCCAAGACCGGCGCGGTGGACATCGTGATCGACATGAAATCGGTGAACACGGGCTTTGCCGACTTCAATGGCCACATCCAGGGCGAAGACTTCCTCGATACCGCCAAGTTCCCTACCGCGACCTTCAAGTCGACCAAAGTGGTGTTTGAAGGTGACAAGCCCAAAGCCATCGAAGGCAACCTGACGATCAAGGGCGTGACCAAGCCCGTGACCCTGCAAGTGACCAGCTTCCTGGCCATGCCCCACCCCATGATGAAAAAGCCCGCTTTGGGCGCCAATGCGTTCACCACCATCAAGCGCACCGAGTTCAACGCCGGCAAGTTCGCGCCTTACGTGGGTGACGAGGTGCGCATCGACATCGCCATCGAAGCTGTCGCACCCTGATTGGCGTTGAGCATTGGGCGTTGAGGGTTGGGCGTTCAGCGTTGAGGTCGGCCACTCCAACTGCTGTGTGCAGCAGCGGTCTCTGACCGCGATCTGTCTGGGGGCAAGCCCAGCCCTTGCGGCACAAAGCGCCCAGACCCTCGCTCATCCTCTGCAAGCTGTCACGCGGCTGCCGCCGGCAAGCTCAGCGTCACCTGCAAACCCCGGCCCTGCGCCGGGGTTTGCAATTGCAGCGCCCCCCCGTACACATCCACCAGCTCTCGCACGATCGCCAAGCCCAGGCCACTGCCGGGCACCGACTCGTCCAGGCGCACGCCACGCTGCAAGACACGCGGCATCTGCTCGGCGGGCATGCCGGGGCCATCGTCTTCGATCTGCACACGGCACGTTCCTGGCGCAGCACTTGACGCGGCATCTGCAGTTGCGCCGGGCACGAACTGCACCCGAATGTGCACCGCGCTGTGCGCCCACTGGCAGGCGTTGTCCAGCACGTTGCCCAGCATCTCCTGCAGGTCTTGCGCTTCCCCGGCAAACTGCACGCGTTCGTCGGCATCTTCCAGCGTGATGGCCAGTTCACGCTCGGCGTGCACCTTCTGCATCACGCGCACCAGGCCTTGCAGCGTGGCGACCAGCGGCACGCGTTGCCCAGGCAGGCCGGTGGACGCGGCCATGCGCGAGCGGGCCAAATGCCAGTCGATGTGGCGCCGAGCCAGTTGCACCTGTTCGCGCACCAGCGGGGCCAGGCCCGCCGCGTCGGTTTGGCGCGAAGCCTGGTCCAGCACCGTGAGCGGCGTCTTCAGGGCATGGGCCAGGTTGCCCGCCTGTGTGCGTGCGCGGCCCACCACCTCGTCGTTGCGGTCCAGCACGCTGTTGAAGTCGTTCACCAGCGGCTGCACCTCGCTCGGAAAGTCACCGGTCAGGCGCGGCGTGCGGCCCTCGCGCAAGTTTTGCAAACCTTGCTGCAGCGCCAGCAAAGGCCGCAGGCCCATCGCCACTTGTGCCCAGGCCGCCGTCAACAACAGCACCAGCAGCGCCGCCAGCGATGCCACCAAGACGCGTTGAAAACCGGCCACCGCTTCGTGCGTGTCTTTCAGATCGGCCGCCACGCTCAAGCGCCAGCGCACACCGTCACCCACCACAGCCTCGGGTCGCACCGTGCGCTCGAGCACACGCAGGCGACTGCCCCCGGGGCCGGGCAATTCGTGCGCATGGATCTCGCCATCGCGCAGCACATCGGTCGGCAAGGCCAGCCGCGTGTCCCACATCGAGCGCGAGCGCAACACGCCGGGTTGGGGCGGTGCGGCAGACACATCGTCGAGTTGCCAATACAAACCGGAATAAGGGCGCTGCCAGCGCGGGTCGGACAAGGTCTGTGCATCGATCACGGGCTGGCCTTGGGCATCGGCCGACAGACGCGCGGTGACCTGGTCGAGCTGCTGGGTCAGGCCTTTTTCAAACTGGCGCATCACATGCTCTTGGAACAAGCCCTTGAGCACCACGCCCGCCAGCACCATGGCCAGCGACAAACCAACCAAGGTGGCGGCCAACAAGCGAAAACGCAAAGAGCCTGCCAACCCCCAAAGCCGCCAAGGCCGCGAGCGGTTCATGGCGCCACCAGGCGGTAACCCAAACCGCGCACCGTCTCGATCGTCAAGCCGGGCAGCTTCTTGCGCAGCCGCCCCACAAACACCTCGATGGTGTTGGAGTCGCGCTCAAAGTCCTGCGCATAAATGTGCGCGATCAAATCGCCGCGCGAGACCACCGCATCGGGGTGGTGCATCAGGTAGTCCAGCACCTTGTATTCGTGGCTGGTCAGGGCCACCGTCTGGCCCTGCACGGTCACGCGCCCGCTGCGCGTGTCCAGCGCCACATCGCCCAAGCGCAGCACGGCCGAAGCCACGCCATGGGCCCGCCGGTTCAGGGCACGCAAGCGGGCCAGCAGCTCTTCCATGTGAAAGGGCTTGGTCAGGTAATCGTCGGCCCCGGCGTCGATGCCCGCGACCTTGTCGTGCCAGTTGTCCCGCGCAGTGAGGATCAGCACCGGCATGCTGCGGCCCTGCTCGCGCCAGCGCTGCAGCACCGTCAGGCCATCCATCAGGGGCAGGCCCAGGTCCAGCACCACGGCATCGAAGTCTTCGGTCTCGCCCATGAAGTGGGCGTCACGCCCGTTGTCGGCCTGTTCCACCACATGCCCGGCCTCGGCCAGGCCTGCGTGCAATTGCGCACGCAAGGTGGGTTCGTCTTCAACCAGCAAGATGCGCATGGAGTCTTTCTGAACAGATTTTCAACGGCCTTATCGACGGGTTTGGCGCTTCAGGACCTCGCCCGTGCGGGCATCGACCTTGAGCTTTGTCAGGCGGCCATCGGGCTGCAGCAGTTTGATCTCGTATTGCCATTGCTGCTTCTCGTTTTCCAGCTCCACCTCCAGCACCTGACCGGGGTGTTCACGCTCGACCAGCGACAGCACCTTGGCCAAGGGCAACACCTGCCCCGACTGCACCGCCTGCAAGGCGCGCTCGTGGTCGCCCTTGTCACTGGCCACTGCGCCACCATGCAGGCCCAGGGCGCACAGGGCCAGCCCAGCGCTCGCCGCCAGACGCCATGTCTGCAGGGCCCACTCCCGCCGCCAGGTGCGCACAGACTCGCCCGCACCGCATGCAGGCCCCGAGGCGAATGGCTTGAAAAAGTTTTTCACACCGCCATTGTCCCGCACGAAAGCTGAACGAAGGATGAACAGGCGCTTCAGCTGGCGTTCAAACGCGCTTTCACACAATGGAGCCAACACGTCGAGGCATCACGCCGAGCCTTTACGCCGCCCCCCTCAGTTTGAAACTTTGAATGGAGAAAACACATGCGCTTTTTGCCCCCCTCAACATGGACCACCGCCCGCCTCTGGGCCCTGCTGGGCCTGTGCACGCTGCCCGCTTTGGCAGCCCATGCCGCCGACACCACCCCCGCCCAGCAGCTGAGCCACTGGACGGCTCAGGCCGGCGCTCCAGCCAAAGCCGAGCGCGGCCAGGCCCTGTTCAACCAACGCCAAGGCGGCGAATGGTCGTGCGCCTCTTGCCACGGCACGCCGCCCACTGCCCAGGGCAAGCACGCCAGCACCAGCAAAGCCATCGCGCCTTTGGCCCCGACCTTCAACCCCAAGGCCTTCACCGACACGGCCAAAGTGGACAAGTGGTTCAAGCGCAACTGCAAGGATGTGCTCAGCCGCGAATGCAGTGCACAGGAAAAAGCCGATGTGCTGGCTTACCTGATCAGCCTCAAGCCCTGACGCGCCAAAGGCGCCCATGATGAAAGCACCCCCGATGAAGCAACACCTCAACCCCGCACAACGGCCCCTGAGCCGCCCGATTCGGCAGACCGCCGCCTGCATCGTTTTGGCGTGCCTCGGCTGGCCCAGCGCGCACGCCGATGGTTCGCGCATGCCCGCCAAAATCCTGCCGTCCTACACCGCCGAATGTGCAGCCTGCCACACCGCCTACCCGCCCGGCATGCTGCCGGCCTCATCGTGGCAACGCATCATGAAAGGGCTGGACCGGCACTACGGCACCGACGCCTCGCTGGACGCGAAAACCGTGGCCGAAATCGGCCAGTGGCTGCAAACCCATGCGGGCACCTACAAGCGCGTGGCCGAAGCGCCGCCACAGGACCGCCTGACCCAGTCGGCCTGGTTCGAGCGCAAGCACCGCAAGATCGAAGCCGCCGTCTGGCAACTGCCCAGCGTCAAGTCAGCGGCCAACTGCGCCGCCTGCCACACCGGCACCGAGCAGGGCTTTTTTGACGACGACCACCTGCAACGCCCCGCTGGCCTGAGCGCACGCCAAAGCCGCGCCTGGAACGACTGAAGCACAACCGAAGCTGAAAGCACACACCATGAACACCATGACTCCTCCCCGCCCTGGCCCCGCCGCAGCCAACGCAGCCCCGGCCAACGCCCCCGCCGCCCCGGGGCGCGGCCGCCTGGTCAACGATGCACCCATGCGCATGTTCCATTGGCTGTTTGCCCTGAGCTTTGTCGGGGCCTACCTCAGCGCCGACAGCGAACACTGGCGTCTGGTGCATGTGGTGCTGGGTTACACCGTGGCCGGTTTGCTGGCCTTTCGGGTGGTCTATGGCCTGGTGGGCCCCAGGCCTTACCGCCTGGGCACGATGGGGCGCAAAGTCAGTGGCGCCTGGGCTTGGCTGAAAACCGTGCGCTCTGCATGGGCCACCGGTGGCGTGGGGTCTGCGGGGTTCTGGCGTCAGCTGCCCGTTCACGCCATGGCCGTGTCCCTGGTGGCCTTGCTGGCGGTGGTGCTGCCACTGACCCTGAGCGGTTACGGCAGCTTCCATGAATGGGGCGGCGAGTGGGGCAGCGAGGTGTTCGAGGCATTGCACGAGTTTTTTGGCAACACCGCCCTGAGCCTGGTGGGGGTGCATTTGGCCTTGCTGGCCGGTCAAAGTTTCTGGCGACAGAAAAACATGGCCTTGCCCATGCTCACGGGGCGACTCGAAGGCCGAGGCCCTGATCTGATGGCACACAACCGGGTCTGGCTGGCGGTCTTGCTGTTGGCCGGTGTGCTGGCCTACATCGGCTGGGAGGTCTACAGCGCCTGGCTGTGAAGCCATGGCCTGGAGATCCGGTCCTGGATTCGGTCCGGTGATATGGACCGGGATAGGCCCCCTCCATCCAGAGATGGATGGTGCGGCCGGACGGATTTTTCTAGCATGGGTTGCGCTGTCTTTCGGTTTCAGGCCGGGGCAGTGTGCGGCGTGGATGGCCACGCCACCACACCCTTCATGGAGAACTTCATGCCCGTCTTCAAAAAAATCCTGGTCCCCATCGACGGCAGTGCCACCGCCAACAAAGCATTGGACTATGCCCTGCACCTGGCCAGCGAGGCCCAGGCCAGCGTGCGCCTGCTGTACTGTGTGGACGAGCTGTCCTTGCTCAGCAACTACGAGTATTCGGGTGAATTGATGCAGCAGGCCCGACAAGCGGGCAACCAAATTTTGCAAGACGGTTTGGACGCTGCGAAAAAACTGGGCGTGACCGCTGACACCTTGATGGTGGACCAGGTCGGTCAGCGCCTGGGCCATTCGGTGGCCAATGCGGTAGGCGATTGGGGGGCCGATCTGGTGGTGGTGGGCAGCCATGGCCGCCGGGGCATTGGCCGTGTGCTGCTGGGCAGTGGTTCCGATCAGATTTTGCGCAGCAGCCCGGTGCCGGTCTTGCTGGTTCGGGGCTTTGACTGAAGCGCCCACATGTCAGCTGCAGAAGCCAGCCTGCTGGCGATGGGTGGCTTACAGACCACCAGCCATCGCTTGCAGGCAAGCTCCCACATGGCCTTTGCGGGGAGTGCCTGCTGTTGAAGCCCCAAGGGGTCAAACCCTCAGTCGATCTTGGCGCCCGAGGCCTTGACCACCTGGGCCATGCGCACATAGTCGGCGGCCAGCAGCTTGCCGAAATCGGCGTTGCTCAGATCGCGTGGCTCGATGCCTTGCTTGTCCAGACGCGCCAGCACCACCGGGTCCTTGAGCAACTTGCTCACAGCGGCGTGGATGCGGTTGGCCTGCTCGGCAGGCACGCCAGCGGGGCCAAGGAAACCAAACCACGAATCGAACTGGTAGCCCGGCAAACCGCTCTCGGCAATGGTGGGCAAGTCGGGTAGGTATTTGCTGCGCTGGGGCGAGGTCACGCCCAGCAAGCGGATGCGACTGTCCTTGGCAAAGGCCAGTGCGCCAATGCTGGCGGCGATCACCGCCTGGGCACGGCCTGACAAGACCTCATTGATGGCTTCGCCTGTGGCCTTGAGCGGCACATGCACCACATCCGTGCCCGACAGGCCTGTGAAATAGGCCATGGCCAGGTGCGTGGCGCTGCCCACACCGGCGCTGGCGTAGTTCATCTTGCCGGGGTTGGCCTTGGCGTGGCGAATGAATTCGGCGGCTGTTTTGGCCGGCACGTCGGGGTGCACCATCAGCACATAGCTGGCGCTGCCAATGTGGGCCAAGGGCGTGAAATCCTTTTGCGGGTCGTAAGCCAGCTTGGTGTAGAGCGAGCCTGCAATGTTGTGGCTGGCCGCGGCCGCCACCATCACCGTGCCATCGGCTTCGGCGCGGGCCACATAGCCGGTGCCGATGGTGCCGCCTGCCCCCGCGCGGTTTTCCACAATCACGGTTTGCCCCAGGACAGCGCCCATTTCCTGCGACAGGGCACGGGCCAACGTGTCTTGCACGCCCCCGGCTGCAAAAGGCACCACGATGCGCACCGGTTTGGTGGATTGGGCTTGCGCCAGGCCCACCGCAGACAGCAAAGCTGTGCCCACACTGGAAGCCAAAAGTTCACGCCGTTGAATCATGTGAAGTTCCTTGAAGATCGATCAAACCATTTGAGAAAAATCAGGCCACGCAGACCCGGTCGGCCAGGCGGCGCATGAAGCGCTCGCACCAGGCCAGCTGCTCCAGCGTGACCCATTCGTTGGGCTGGTGCGCCTGCGCGATGTGGCCGGGGCCGCAGACGATGGTGGGCACACCCGCCTGGTGGAACAATGCAGCTTCCGTGCCAAATGACACCTTGCCCGCGCCGCTGGCCGGGTCGACCTCGGCGCAGTCAAAACACAGCTGCGCGATCTCGCTGTCGGCCGCCGTGGCAAAGCCGGGCAGCACCGATTTGAGTTCGTGCGTGATGCCCGTGTCGGGTGCGACCGCCTGCATGGCGGGCACCAAACTCTCGCCAAAGGCCTTGGCCCGCGCAAACAGGTCTTCGGGCGTGTTCATGTGGTGGTGGCGGATTTCCCAAGTCACCTCGCACTGACGCGGGATGATGTTGAGCGCCGTGCCGCCTGAGATCACGCCGGTGTGGATGGTGGTGTGGGGCACGTCGTAAATCGGGTCGAACGGGCCGTTTTGCGCCAGCTCGCGGTGCATGCTTTTCAGGTGGGCGACAAACTCGCAGGCGATCTCGACCGCGTTCACGCCCAACGGTGTGAGGGAAGAATGCGCCTCAAAACCGTGCACCGTGGTTTTGTAGGCATGCTTGCCTTTGTGCGCGATCACCACCTGCATGCCGGTGGGCTCGCCCACAATGCAACCGGCGGGCTTGAAGCCTTGCGCCACCATGTCGGCAATCATGCGGCGCACGCCGATGCAGCCAACTTCTTCGTCGTAACTGAAAGCCAGGTGGATCGGGCGCTTGAGTTTTCTTTTCAGCAACTCGGGCACCATCATCAGACAGATCGCACCAAAACTCTTCATGTCGGTCACGCCCCGGCCGTACATCTTGTCGCCGATGACAGTGACCTTGAACGGGTCGGTGTCCCAAGGCTGGCCGTCGACTGGCACCACGTCGGTGTGGCCCGACAGCACCAGCCCGCCGATTTTGGTTTCGCCGTCGTGCGCGGGCAGGGTGGCCCAGAGGTTGGCCTTTTGGCCGCTGTCGTCGTAGGTGCGGCTGCAGGCAATGCCCAGATCATTCAGGTAAGCCTCGGTCCAATCCAGCAAGGCCAGGTTGCTGTCGCGCGAGACGGTGGCAAAGGCGATCCATTTTTCGATCAGGGGCAGGGCGGCCAGGTCGGCGGCCTGCACAGAAGACAAAGCGGCGTGAGGAAGCGGTGCATTCATGGGGGACTCCATCAAGACAGGGGCCAAGCCAGGGCTCGAACCCGGGGCAGTTCAATCAGAACCGGTTTTTGATCTTACAGGGCTGCGCCCAGGCCTGCCGCAGCCCCGGCCCGCCAGGCGTCACCTTGCCGACATGCGCGAGCGCCATCTGAGCCTAAAGTTTGCGCTCCATTCACCCTGAACCCCTGGAGTTTTCATGGCCATTTATGAACTGCGCACCTACCACGCGATTGTGGGCAAGATGTCCGAGCTGGTCTCGCTCTACACCAACGAAGGCTGGCCCGTGCTGTCCAAGCACCCGCCCAAACTGGTGGGGTATTTCACCGGCGATGTGGGTGCGCTGAACCAGCTGATCCACGTTTGGAAGTTCGACGACGACAACGACCGCCGCGCCTTCTGGGCCGGGGTGTATGGCGATGCACAGTTCATGGCCTTTGCCGCCAAAATCCGCCCGTTGATCCGCGAACAGGAAAACAAACTCATGCTGTCGGCCCCCTGGGGACCGCAGCCCTGAGCTTGAGTGAGGCTGCTGCATCGGCAAGCCATCGCCAGCAGGCTGGCTCCTACACAACACAGGTCAGCCTGCCTGCAGGCAGGCCCCTGCGCAGGGCAAGCCGCCGTGGCTGTGATCTCTGTGGGAGCTTGCCTGCAAGCGATGAATTTTGGCGGCTCGGGCCATCAGGACAGCGCCCCGGCCCAAGCACAGGTCTTTTCACTGGATCAAATAGCCGCCATCCACCGGCAAGACCACACCGGTGATGAAGCGTGCCGCCGGGCTGGCCAGAAACAGCACCGGATCGGCCACGTCTTCGGGTTGGCCCCAGCGGCCCATGGGTGTGCGGCCCACGATCTGGGCGCTGCGTGCAGGGTCGTCCTGCAAGGCCTGCGTCAAAGGCGTGGCGATCCAGCCCGGGGCCACCGCGTTCACGCGGATGCCATCGGCCGCATAGGCAATCGCCAACGACTTGGTCAGTTGCGCCACACCACCCTTGCTGGCGCTGTAGCCGGGCGTGAGGCCGCTGCCGAAAAAGCTCAGCATCGAAGCGGTGTTGACGATGCAGCCCTGACGGGCCTTCAGGCCTGCACGCGCCGCAGCGCACACGCGCATGGTGCCGTTCAGGTTGATGTCCACCGTTTGTGCAAAGGCTTCGGGATCGTGCTCGGCGTTGCGCTGGATGATGCCCGCGCAATTGACCAGCACATCGAGCGCCGTGAACTGCCCCACATGCGCCTGCACATGTTCGGATTGCCGCACATCCAGCACATGAAAGGCAATCAGGCGGTTGGCGGGCAGGGCTTGCGCCGCTTCGACCTCGGCCGGCGTGGCCCCGGTGGCTGTGACGCTGGCCCCTGTGGCCGCAAAGGCCCGGGCAACGGCCGCGCCAATGCCGCTGGTGCCGCCGGTGATGAAAACTTGGCGTTCGGTGTTCATGAAAGGGCTCCCTGTTTGTTGTCAATGCCAGGGAAGATTAAACCCTGAACACCGCCGTGCACCGCACAGAACCTCAGCCGTCTGAAAACAAAAATTGTTAAAACCCTGTGAGGCCGCTGATCAGTTCGTCAATCGCCCAGGCGTTGGCCAGCGACTTTCACGACGTCGGGGGGAATGTCGACCATGCCATAAGGCCCGATCACTTCGCCCTGCAAGGTGGCCCCCTGCACCCGAGCCTTGACGGATTTGAGCAGGCCATCGGCCTGCACAAAACTGAAATGCAAATCCGCCCCCTCCAGCCGCGCACCCAACAGCGTTTGCGTTTGTCCGCCCCAAGCCAGCGTGCCCCCCACGCGCTGGTGGCGCTGGCTCAGGCGCAACACAGCCGGCCCTTGAGGGGCCAAGCCCTGCACCGACCACTGGCCTGCCACAGCGGCGGGCACGGTCCAGAAATAGCCGGTGTTGGTGCCCGCGCGGATCACCTGGTCGGGCTCCCAGTCACCCATGGAAAACGAATTGGACAAGACCCGCGTGCCCGGCCGCATGGCCAAAATGGTCGGGCGCAATTGCGCATTCAGCTCTTCCAGCAGGTACATGGTGACGACGGTGGCTTTGGAAAAGTCTTCCTTGAAAATGTCGCCATGCACGATGCGCACGCGGTCCGCCACACCCGCGCGCTGTGCGTTGCGTTGGGCCAGCGCGGCCAGGTCCTTGTTGTACTCAATGCCCCAGGCCCGCGCCCCAAACTGCCGCGCCGCAGCGATCGGGATCTTGCCGTCGCCCGCGCCCAGGTCCACCACCTCGTCATCGGGTCCAACGCGTGCGGCCGCCAGCATCTGGGTCACCAATTCATCGCGCGTGGGCAACCACATCACGTCCTTGCCCATTTGCCCCAGCTTGGGGGTGTAGGTTTCGGGGGGCAGGGTGCTGCAGGCTTGCAACAAAAGCAAGGCCACTAGGGGCCAAAAACGGGTGAACTTGGGCATGGGCTGGACCGGACGAGGCAAGGGGGTTGTGAGACTTTGCAGGGTAACCGGATTTCAAACCCTCAGCCGCCATGGACGCGACAGTGCCTGTCTCGTCTGCTGGCATTTTGACCCTCAGGTTTGACCTGTCGGGATGCAGCCCCCCGTGATCACCCTGATGCCAAGTCTTTTGAAAATTTGTATGATGACCTGATCAATTTAAATCGGGAGTTCCTTGTGCAACGCAGAACCTGGATCGTGGCGGCTGCCACTGTGCTGGCCGCTTCGCCTTTTATGAGCACGCCAACTTGGGCGCAAGCCTGGCCCGCCCGGCCCATCAAGCTGGTGGTGCCTTTTCCGCCCGGCGGCCTGATCGACAACATGGCCCGCCTGGTCGCGCCCAAACTGGCGCTGGAGTTGGGGCAACCCATCGTCATCGACAACAAGCCCGGCGCCGGAGGCAACCTGGGCGCGGCAGAGGCTGCGCGTGCAGCGGCCGATGGCTACACCTTGCTCATGGCATCGCCCCCGCTGACCATCAGCCCGGCGCTCTACAGCAAGCTGCCTTACAAGCCCGAGCAAATCGCCCCGATCGCCTTGCTGGGCCGTGTGCCCAATGTGCTGATGGTGAACCCGGCTTCGGGCATCCACACAGTGGCCGAGCTCACTGCACTGGCCAAATCCAAGCCAGGCCAGCTCAATTACGCGTCCAACGGTCAAGGCACCTCGCTGCACCTGAGCGCCGAGCTGTACAAAAGCCAGTCGGGCGCCTTCGTCACGCACATCCCTTATCGGGGCGCGGCGGCTGGCCTGACAGGCTTGATGGCGGGCGAGGTGAACATGATGTTTGACAACCTGCCTTCGGCGCTCGGCCTGATCAACAGCGGCAAGCTCAAAGCCCTGGCCGTGACCACACCCCAGCGAAGCAGCGCCTTGCCGGGTGTGCCCACCATGGAAGAGGCCGGCATGAAGGGCTACCAGGTGTTTGCCTGGTTTGGTGTGGCCGCACCTGCCGGGCTGCCTGCGCAGGTAGCGCAAAAGCTGGAACAAGCGCTGGAGCGCGTGGCCAGCCAGCCCGAGGTGAAGGCGGCCATGCTCAAAGCCGGTGCCGAGCCTGCCTGGGCCAATGCGCAAGGACTGGCCAATTTCATGCAGGCCGACACCGCGCAATGGAAAAAAGTGGCGGCCTTCGCCAAGATCAGTTTGGATTGACCCCCGCCATTTGCAAAGATGGGGTTGGAGCGCTTGACGCTGGAGAAATGACATGACAACAGTGGGTTTGATTGGTTTGGGGGCCATGGGCTCGGGCATGGCCGCATCGCTGCGCCGCGCCGGGCACAGCGTGCAGGTGTTTGATGTGCGCCGCGAAGTGGCTGCGGCCTTTGCCGCTGACGGCGGCGTGGCACACGACACACTGGCCTCGCTGGGCGCGGCGTGCGACGTGATCGTGTCGGTGGTGGTCAATGCCGCGCAGACCGAGAGCGTGCTGTTTGGCGACGGCACCACCCCCGGTTGCGCGGCCAGCATGAAGCCCGGCAGCGTGTTCGTGATGTGCTCCACCGTGGACCCGAATTGGTCGGTGGCTTTGGAGGCGCGTCTTGAAGCCATGGGCCTGCGTTATGTGGATGCGCCCATCTCGGGCGGCGCGGCCAAGGCCGCATTCGGCCAGATGACCATGATGACGGCGGGCAAGCACGAGGCTTATGCATTGGCCGAGCCCTTTCTCAACGCCATGGCCGCCAAGGT
>JACCED011370904.1_pt1 | contig 12168 bp, 16 predicted proteins | sample 7455021 | NCBI WGS metagenome assembly JACCED01 (sample SAMN15323456, study PRJNA562643) | freshwater metagenome | isolation source: river surface water | place: USA:Blue River Watershed | collected 2017-08-19
ACCAGGCCATCTTTTTGCACGACTCGCATTTTTACCAATTTAGTTCTATACTGTCGCAGTTCAGTTTGAACAGAGTGAATATATTGGAGGATTGGCCGAGTGGCTGAAGGCAGCGGTTTACTAAACCGCCAGAGGGTTAAACTTCTCGTGGGTTCGAATCCCACATCCTCCGCAAATACCAAAACCCAAACAAAGCATAGGCTTTGTTTGGGTTTTGCAGTATTTGCGCGAGGATGTGGGATTCGAAGACCTTGCCTAGTATTTTGTGAGTGAAGCGAAACAAAATACTGACTGACAATTGAACGAGTAAAATGAAAACCTCTGAGTTTTCATTTTTGAGTGAAAGCAGTCAGGAAGCTTCGCTTACAAGGTATACTGGCCAGTAAGCAAAGCTTGCTTTCGCTACGTTCGCAACTCAAAACAAAGTAAACTTTGTTTTGCTTACTCACTTGCAAAAGTAATGACCGAAATTCCCGCACCCTCCCCAAATACAACAAAACGCGTCACCAGTACTGGTGCGCGTTTTGCAGGGAAAGTTTATTGATTCTGGAGACGTGCAAGGAGTGCTTCAAGGAGTGCTTCAAGGCGCACAATGTATGCGCGGAGGACTGCCTCATCAATCGCTACTTGGTCATTGTGTGACTCGCCATTAATGCGAGCACGATCCTTTGCTCGACTAGCACGGTCTTCAATCTCGAAGTTGAGTACATCATCAACCTCAGCTTCAGTAAGGTTAAAACGCTCTGCTACCTCATCCACGACCTCTTCTCGAGTGTCTGCGTCGGTGTCAAAAACAGTTTTACGGCCGTTTTCAAGCTCTACCTTAACAATGGTGGTGTCAGTAAATACGTCGGCTTCCACTTCGAGGCCATCGTTAGAGTTATCCTCGCGATCCTCATCTTCATCGCGATCATCTTCATCCTCTTCATCCTCATGATCGTCATCCCCGTGGCGGTGATGATCGCGGTCATCTGAATCGTCGTAGTCATCATCGTCATCGTCATCCTCGTCTTCATCTTCATCATCGTAGTCTTCAATACGTGAATCATCATCGTAGTCCCGACCGTCTTTTGCGTAGGTTGCTGTAGGTACTACCATTGCAATCGTCAGTAGGGCGAGAAGTAGAAAGCGTGTCATAGAAATTATGTAGTGTATACGTAAGGGAGTAAATATTAATAGCGAATCCGCTACATCTTACTAATGGGCGCGTAGGGGGAAAACGTTACATGCCGGGCAGTAAAAAGCCGCTGAGTCACTGCTCAGCGGCTTCAATCTTCACGCTCTTCTTTCGTGCCCGTGGTACCGGTTTGGTCACACCGTGGGCAATAAACACCATTTCATTGAGTACATGTGAGAGCTGCATAGCACGCTTTCGGTCGCCTGCCACTGCCGTGAGCGCATGGGCTACGAGCGCGAGTACCTCATCAATCTCCGTAGTGGCTTTTTCAAACATATCCGGTCGTTTGCTTTGGTACAGTCGTGCCACCAGTGTGTCCGGCAAATCCCAACCAATCTGCTTAATGGAAGGGTGGTGCGCGGTCACCCGTATGGGGTAGGCCAGACTATCTGCTTCAGCTGTGCTACTGGCACGCTTCGGCATTGCGCCGAACCAGGTAAGCTTTCGCGGTGCCCAGGGTTGCCACCAGGGTGCCTGACAGTCACTATGCATACGCCAGTGCTGGATAGGGTCCTTGTACTTCGTGGTTCCGATACGTACCACAGACTCATCGTAGTACGTGCCCTTAGGGATAGTCCCGCCACAATTGTGGCAGCTATAGTCATTCCTGGCTCGCGGATGCCGCGATTGAATCAAGATAGGTGGCGCGACGGTGGTCATGCTTACTTCCTCCAATAAGGTTGCAAATCTGCGCCTACTCTACACCGAAGTGGGGAATTGTACAGGTTTGGTAATATTTATTGGCTCCGCTGTTCGAATCTCTCCCGCAAGCAAAGAGAGATTCGCCCCGCTTTTTCTAATTCGCTGCGCTCATAAGAACGCTGGGCGCAGCTCGCCGGCCCAAAGGGTCCCCGGCTCCGCTGTTCGAATCTCTCTCCCTCTCGCTCGCACAAACAAAAACAACGCATAACGCGTTGTTTTTGGTGCTCGCGGAGGGAGAGAGATTCGAACTCTCGGACCCCGTAAAGAGTCTCCTGTTTTCAAGACAGGTGCAATCGACCACTCTGCCATCCCTCCAAATATTCATTCGATTGAATGTGCACGATACTACCAGATTAGGTGGAAAAAGTACACTAGGGTCATGCTACAATCTACCTATCTATGGATGAAACCGTTACCAGTATTACCTGGGAAGCACTTGAGCACACCCACGCCCCAAAAGCCTCCGATTGGTTTTGGGTGCTTGGTATTGTGACGCTTGCAATAGCGGTAGCAGCGATTCTGCTCGGTAACACCCTATTTGGAGTGGTGGTCTTGCTGGCTGGAATAACCGTGGGTATTGCTGCCACCAGGCCACCGCACGTTATTCCCTATGCAGTCACAACGCGCGGGATTCGCGTTGACGATATAGTCTACCCCTACAGTACCCTCGAGACATTTTATATTGATGAGGCTAACGAGAGTGGACCACAGCTTCTGGTTCGTTCAGGAAAGATGTTTATGCCGTTATTTGTTATCCCGCTCCCGGAAGAATATGTAGATGATGTTGAGGCTTTGATTGCTGCCCGTCTCCCAGAGGAGCACCTTGAGGAACCCTTCCATATCAAATTATTTGAATTTTTTGGCTTCTAATCATTTTTTGAGGTTAGCTAAAAGATAGGTGACAGAGTGTAGACAATATGCTAACATCGTGTCCACGCTCTCATAGTTTAATGGATAGAATGCAGGCTGAAGTAGTCCGGGGGACTACTTCAGAAGGTTGCGAGATACTTTGAGAGCGGAGCGAACAAATGTAGCCACAACCTGTACAGCATCCGTAGGACGGGCGGTCCGCAATCCGACTATGTGTATCAGTATGTAGTTACGACCATATAGAACGGACCAATGCTCTCATAGTTTAATGGATAGAATGCAGGATTGCGGTTCCTGCGATCTAGGTTCGATTCCTGGTGAGAGCACAAACGGCCGGCCGAAACACGAAAGTGTTTCGGCCGTTTGCCGTTTGTAGCTCTCAACAGGAATCGAAAAGCGGAGCCGGGGACCCTCTGGGCCGGCGAGCTGGGGTCGAGAACACTTAGTAGATTTGGAGACGAAGTCGAACAAATATACTTAGTGATTCGTGACCGAACTTCCTAGTGAGATTCTCCATCACCTCTTCCTGGTGACCCACCTCATAATTTGCTATCCTACCCCTATGCGAATACTAGGAATTGATTACGGGAGTAAGCGTGTAGGAGTTGCCCTCACCAACGAAGACGGCACCATGGCGTTTCCGCATGAGGTTATACCAAACGATGCAAAGCTCCTGGCGCGGTTGGAACAAATTATTGCGAAACAGAAAGTGGACGAGATTGTACTAGGGCATTCGCTCAATCGCGATGGCACTCCTAATAAAATTCATGCCGCGGTAGAGGAACTCATGATGGACCTCACGCTTTCGGTCGGTCTACCAATTCACCTGATGCCCGAACAGTACACGACACAAGCAGCACTGCGTACGCAAGGACGCAATGACATGACTGATGCGTCAGCCGCAGCCCTTATCCTCGACGCGTTTCTTACACAATCAAAGTAATAATCAATCTATGAAAGAAATTATCCAATACGATGACTTTGCGAAGCTCGACATTGCGCTCGGGGTGGTGGTGTCAGTTGAACTCATTGAAGGAGCGGATAAATTACTGAAGCTCATGGTGGATGTGGGGGAGGAGTCACCTCGCCAAATTCTCTCAGGTATTCGGGAGTTCTTTACTGACCCACAAGAGCTAGTTGGCCGACAGTTTCCATTTGTAGTGAATTTAGCACCGCGGACGATTCGTGGCCTTGAAAGTCAGGGAATGATTCTCGCTGCACTTAACGAAGGTATTTTTGCACTCCTTGAGCCGAGTGCACGACTGGCTCCTGGTTCACGCGTGAGTTAAGAAGCGCAGTAGGGCAAGCTGTATCCCCGGGCCAGTGTGAGTTGCCGGGGGAATTATCAGGGCGAGCACGTATAATGGTGGTATGTCAGTTCTACAAACTGTTCGTTCTATTATCCCGCCACCTACCTACATGCGCCTTTTGAGTGCCGGTATTGATATTTCTGATACGTCGTTGAAGTACATTCAGTTTGTGCCCGACAGACACAGTGGTCGCACGCTGCAGCTGAAAACATGGGGTGATATAGATATTGCAGAAGGAGTACTCGATCGAGGCTTGGTCAGTGATTCTAAAAAGTTGAGTGAGGCCTTGCGAGAAATGCGCGAGCGGTCAGGTATTGAAATGGTGCGCGTCTCTCTTCCTGAAGAACGAGCCTACCTATTTGAGACCGAGATAAAGCGTGATATGCCAGCAAAAGAAGTGCGTGGATTGCTGGAGTTTCGACTTGAAGAAAATGTGCCACTGAGTCCTCGGGATGCAGTGTTTGATTACGACGTCATAGAAGATACGCTCCGTGAAGATATTGCCCGGCTTTCTGTTACCGTGTATGCGCGTGAGACAATCATGAACTACTACGAGGCGTGTGTGGCGGCGGGCGTCACACCGCTTTCGTTTGAGGTGGAGGCACAGGCAATCGCCCGAGCATCGATTGGTCGTGGAGATCAGCAGACCCACATGATTGTCGATTTTGGAAAGACCCGTACTGGTATTGGTATCGTGCACGCGGGTACGCTCATGTACACCTCAACTATTGATATTGGCGGCCAAGAGCTCTCTCGAACACTGCGACGGCAGTTAGGTGAAAAAACTGAATCAGAACTCACCACCATTAAAAATACCCAAGGACTCGTGCGCGGCGTCTCTGATAGTCAGGTCTACGACGCACTCTTGCCGACGGTTTCAATAATTGCCGATGAGATTCGAACTCGTATCGAATACTGGAACATGCGCGCACTCGCACATGAAGAGCGAAAAATTGAGTCGGTCATCCTCTGTGGGGGAAGTGTGAATATGAAGGGGTTGCCAGAGTACTTCACAGAAGTTCTGGGTATCACTGCTAAGCGTGCCGATGTTTGGCAAAACGCGTTTGATACACGACGGACGGTGCCCGAGATTGGCCGTCGCTATTCATATGGGTACGCCACGGCGGTAGGGCTCGCGTTAGCACCGTTCATGTAATGCTATGGTAAATCTACTTCCACAAACTGCTAAGCGTCAGCTCGTTGTCGAGTACTATGTTCGCGTCGTCAGCGTCTGGCTCTTTTTGGTAACGGGCGCAATGGTGGTACTCGGAATGCTCCTTATGCCAATTAGCGTGTTGGTGAATCTTCAACTCAAAGCATTTGATGAGACATTTACCCGCGTCAGTGCAGATAACGCCTCGTTTGCTGACTCTGAAAAAATTGTGCTTGAAGCCAATGTGCTCGCAGGTGAACTAAATCGTAGCGACGCGTACGCACCACTCCTTGATGATGTAATTGCTGTGCAAGCGTTGGCGGATTCTGCAATTGAAATTCAATCAATTGCCCTTCAGCGAACAGACAAGGGTATCGTTAAGACCATCACGGTTACTGGTGATGCTGCCACGAGAGCGGCCCTTGCAGCATTCCGTGACCGTATCGAGGACGAAGAACGGTTTACCAGTGCTGCGCTACCAATCTCGAACTTAGCAAAGGACAAAGACGTTCCGTTTAGTATTGCCATTACCGTTAATAATGAAGCCCTCTAGTATGGTAACTACGCGCGCAAAAAAAATTCTTGGTATTGCCATCATGTGTGGCGTATCGTCTGTGGCCGGATTTGCCGGAGCACTCTATTACGTGTCAGGGCAGGGGGTAGTACTCCGGGAGCGAGCGCAGGCGGTAGCCGACCACGCTATTCAGCAACAAACGTACGAATCATTGGCGTCGCTGCTTGAGACTACTAAGGCTGAACGAGAAGAGCTCAATCACTACATTTTGACTGAGGATGAAACAATTGATTTCTTGGCAGAAATTGAAGCGTTGGCAGCAGCAGAGCAAGTGCTCATTACGACTGATGCGTTGACTGTAGTGGAAAAGAAAGACACCTCCTTTAATACCCTTAAGGTCAATTTAAGTTTAGTGGGTAGTCCGGTGGCAGTACAGACTGTGCTACAAATTCTTGAAACACTCCCGTATATGAGTTATGTGAATATGCTCACAATCGATCAGTCGATGCAAAATGATGCTGGTGTGACCGCCAAAGTTGAACTAATGGTAACGCTCGCAAAACTATGATAAAGAAATACGACATCATTGCAGCCGCGCGCGCAATTGTTCATAAAAATAAAGGGTACCGTATCCCTGTGCTCATTCATCCGCAGCGAGATTGGTGGATTGGGATAGGTATCTTTGCGTTTCTAGTTGTTGTGGGTGGAGTTGTTTTAGCAAAAATGTACGTCACGAATGATTCCCTTGATGCACTTGTTGGCGTTGAAGCAGATAAGATTCCACGCTACCAACAAGAGGTGGTAAACGATGCGCTGAACGAGTATCGAGGCCGTACTGAAAGCTATCACGCATTTATTGAAAATCGACCGGAAGTACCAATTGTCGTCGCGGCAACCACCACCGACACTAGTGCGACTACAAGTGAGGCGGTAATCCCTGAAGAAGTTATAGAAGAAGAAACGATTGAAGAAGTAATTGAATAGGGCCCCACACAAAAACCAGCCTACCGGCTGGTTTTTGTGTGGGTGGCTGTGCCTCTGCGTATCGACCCTTATAGGGTCAGTACCCCAATTGGCTAGATTGATGCGTTTCACTTTCAATCTCGCTCAATTGGGCTTCGATTCCTAGCCGGTACAAAATATATTCAACAAAAGCTCCAAGTATTCGCTTGTTGTTTCATTATTTTGTGTCCCTGCTAGGAATCGAACCTAGAATAACGGCTTAGAAGTCCGCAGTTATATCCATTTAACTACAGGGACAAATGAGGAATAAAATGGAATTTTAATTACATTTTACTTCCGAATGCAGTCCCTGCAAGATTTCTCTTACAGGGACAGTGTGCGTCGTGCATTGCGCACGCCTTACCTTAGCAAATTTTTGGAGGTAATGAAATGGATATAAAAATGCTCGAAACGTACTGTTTCGAGCAAGGGATTTAGATACTGGCCCAGTCCTTAATGATGTGTTTTGGTCTAGGACTAGACGACTGTTCTGGTTGCGGTGATGTACTGGCGAGATCGCCCGCTTGTTGGGATTGTGCTTCGCTTTGGTCGCCTTGTTGCAGCGGTCGAGTCAGCTTTTTCTTCTTGGGAACAACGGAGTCCATCATTATCTCCTTACGGTTTCTCCGGGACTTTTCTAACTATACGCCGGGCCTGGAGCTTGGAGCCATTTTTTCGGTGGATAAGTGGAAGTATGAGATTAATGAATATACTGTGTGGGAGAGAAGAGTCTCGATTCTTACAGAATCTGTACACCTTGTCACTATTGTGTTTCCTTATGTCACAAAATAGTAGTCAAGGTCTTCGAGTCCTCACGTAAAGCCTCCCAGGCTTTACTTCTCCGGCACACATAAAAATAGCCAGGTTCAGCCTGGCTATTTTTATGTGTGCCGGAGAGAGGACTCGAACCTCCACACCTTGCGGCATGCGCACCTGAAGCGCACGTGGCTACCAATTACACCACTCCGGCAATGGGAAGTAGTGTAGCGGGTTTGGCGAAAAAGGGAAGGGTCCTAAACGTTCTTCCAGATAGTCTCAAACATAGCTTTAGTAATTGCTGCGTGCTCTGGGGCATCGATTAGAATAGCGTGAGGTTTTTGGAGGCTAGGGTAGACGTAGAGTACCTTTGAGTCGTACATAAAGAGCGTGGTATTAAAACTGCCACACATATTTTTTGGCATAGGGATCATCTCTATATCTGTATAGTAGGTATTGATTATCGCTGGCTCAGGCACTGTTTCCCAAATTGCACGAGTCTTTACGTTGCGGCGTGATTTCTCAGTCACATAATCTTTTTTAAAGTCTGTACCAACCCGCTCAAAAAAATTGTCACGAGGAACAATTGATCGGATACATTTTTCCTTACAATACAACGTAAATAGTATTGCTTGTGTAACTGAGGCCAGTGTTTCAAAGTGCGTCACTGTAACGGCTGCCTCGGCCGGTGATTGAGAAAAAGATTGAACAAACGCAGTGGTGCGTGCCTCGAGTGTCGTAAGGGCTTGCTGCTTTTGGGTGACAAGAATATTGAGTTTTTCTGGGGACTCAAGTTTATATTGCCAGGTTTTGTTGCTTCCGTGTTTTGCTACGAGTCCTAATTGTTCGAGCTGCTGGAGTGCATAGTAGACTGTCGGTCGCTTCATATTGGTACTGCTTTGCACATCGCGTGCGCTCGTAGCTCCTTCAAGGAGTGAGCGGTATACCTGTTGTTCGGCTGGTGAGAGGCCAAGACTGGTGAGGATGTAGGGTAGCTGTTCCATGGAGTTGTATAATTAGTATTATACATACTTATACAAAATTGAAGAATTAGCTAGTATTGCTGTAGAGGTTCATTAATCAATGGAGGAAGCCGTGGGAGTTTTTAAACCGTTTCGGTCAGCTTGTGTGCACCCCGTACGTTCTGTTACGAGTTGCAGCGTTTCTTCACCTCGATCATCAAAGGGGACATCGTTCAGTAGTTGTGGCGGAGCCGAGAGCTCCAGAGCAACACCAATGCTAAAGGCTACGTCTTTGTCACAATCGGGGAACCCGAACCCGCAAAACTTTGTCTTTGGACGAGTGCAGGTCGTTGGTGCACATATCGTCGCTGAGCTCGTTTACCCCGATTGTACAAATTATGAAGGGAGGAAGGTGTTGGTATACCAAGGGGTTAACTTACGGTACCTAATGGCCCAACAAAGCCTTGATCCACATTTTTGCAATGACAAGGGTCACGTGCATCCATTTGCTCGATTTGAACCGACGGAAGCTGGGTGGGTAGCAGCGGTGCGGTGTGCGGAGGGGTTGGGGTAAAACTAAACCGAACAAGGGATACTTGTTCGGTTTTTTATAGGCGATGAGAGATTGAGTCACGAGTCAAAATCAAAAATTTTGCTCGCGACCACGGACTCGCCCTCCTTACAGGAGCTGTTCAGGTTGTCGCTCTTTTTTCAAAAGAACTGGCAACCTCTTGCGAAGCTACATGTATTCGCTTCTCACCCAAAGGGTCCCCGCCTCCGTCCTTCGAATCCCTCATCGCCAACTAACAGTAACGGCCGGAAGACATATGTCTTCCGGCCGGCTGATTAGTGGGCGATGAGGGATTCGAACCCCCGACCTTCGCAGTGTAAATGCGCTGCTCTACCAACTGAGCTAATCGCCCATGGATATTTCTATGGGTACGCACCATACTACCCGTTTTTGAAAAAAACTCAATACCCTATATACTGGCACTATGATTGAAATGCAGTGTGTTATTACCGGGAAAGTCCAAGACGTAGCGTATCGTGCGTACGCCCAAGACTCGGCTGATGCGTTGGGTATTACCGGGTGGATTAAGAATATGCCTGACGGCACCGTTGTAGTGTGCGCGCAGGGTATGCCAGACATACTGAAGGAGTACGTTGAATACCTACATGAAGGGTCGCTCCGCGCGGTCGTCGAAGGAGTGGCGATTGAGTGGGGAACACCAAAATTGGTTTTTACCGATTTTTCTATAAAGCATGAGTAATCAACCAATTGAAATAATTTTTGAGAATGATGATGTTTTGGTAATTAATAAACCAGTCGGTTTAATCGTGCATGAAGATGGTGTAACCAAAGAACCGACGGTAGTGGACTGGTTCTTGGAGCGCGTGCCCACTGCTCGCGGTGTCGGTGAACCAGGTAAGGGGAAAGACGGGAAGCCCCTTCTGCGCTCAGGCGTCGTGCATCGGCTCGACCGCGAGACGTCAGGGGTGCTCATTTTAGCCAAGACTGCCGACGCCTTTACCCATCTCAAAGCACAGTTTCATGATCGCGTAGCAAAGAAAGAATACCGAGCGATTGTGTATGGGCCAATGCGTGAACGGTGGGGTACTATCGATAAAAAAATTGGCCGCAGTCCTTCAGATCACCGCCAACGGTCAGCTATGCCAGGAGCTCGAGGTACCTTACGAGACGCAGTCACTGAATGGGAATCTATTGGGCAGGCACAGATTGATGAAGAGCACTTTTCGTACCTAAAGCTCCGTCCAAAAACTGGTCGCACGCACCAGCTTCGGGTTCATTTGCGTGCCATAGACCGACCAATTGTTGGTGACCAGCTTTACGCCGAGTCACTCCTAAAGACTTCACATAACCTAGGGCTAACCCGCATGGCGCTGCATGCTCACGTACTCGAACTGACGCTTCCTGATGGGGCGCGTGAACGATTTATTGCACCTGTGCCGCGAGAGATAGAAGCTGCGGCTGAGCGAATTGCTGAGGCGGGGTAGAGTCGGTACGTATTGCAGAATACAGCTCTCTGTGGTAGATTTGGGCACGTTTTATTGCGGCTTTTCTGCATTAATAGTAATCAATTATATATGAACACAATCACACAGGGAGTAGCCATTTCTCCAGTAAATATGGCAGACCGTCGTGAACTCGGCATTAAGCCAGGCGATACGGTGCGTGTCCACCAGAAAATTCAGGATAAGGGAAAGACCCGTATCCAGGTTTTTGAAGGTGTGGTGCTCGCTCGTAAGCACGGTACTGAACCAGGTGCTACCTTCACGGTACGCAAGGTAGCTAGTGGTGTTGGCGTAGAAAAAATCTACCCTCTTTACTCACCAAACATTGATAAGATTGAGATCGTGAAGCGTGCTAAGGTACGTCGCGCTAAGCTCTACTTCATCCGTGAGAAGGTGGCTCGTGAAATCAAGCGTCAGATGCGCCGTATGCACCTCATGAGTGCATCAACTGAGTCTGAAGCTGAGGTGGCACAGCGTGTTGCTGCTGCGGAAGCCGCTGCACTTGCTGAGGCAACAAAGCTTGCAGAAGCAGAAGCTGCCGCTGCAGTCGCTGCTGCGGAAGCGACTGCTAAGGCAGAAGCAGAGGCTGCAGAGAAGGCAGCTGCGCTCGCTGAAGCAGAAGCTGCTGCCGCTGCACCGGAAGCTCCAGCTACTCCAGAAGAAGCTCCTGCTGCAGTAGAAGCAACTCCTGAAGTTACCGAAGAGAAGAAGGACTAACTTCTTTACTAAAAAACCGGCGAGCCTAGCTCGCCGGTTTTTTGTTGGGGTTAGGAATCTTTTTCAGCCCCAATAAGGAGTTTGCGGAGCATGGTGCCAATGAGGCCAAGAAGCATACCAAGGAGAATCATGCTGGTGAAGCGAGCGAGAATAAGGGTAACAATCCCACCGGTAGAGGTCGGTTGCGGGTAGCTGAGTCCACCCAAGATGGCTGAGAGTGCCCAGTACATCCCTGACGGAATATCTTTTGCTGCACTTTGGTCACCTTCAAACACGTAAAAGAGGGAACCGAGAATAAGGAGTGCAATGGTAAGTGTGATGGCGTAGATTTCGAGGTTAAGCACGTATAGTGACTGCGCAGCATTCTTCCGTCGTTTAATTTGGGTGAACTTGGCGAGGCGAAGCATTCGCAACAGCCGAATGATACGTACTGCCCGCGCCGCTTTGAGGAAAGTGAGATTAGACAATCCAAGGATAGAAGGGAGAATAGCCAAAAGATCGATGATACCAAAGAAGCTAAAAATATATCGCAGCGGTTTCGGTGAAAATCGAATTCGCGCGATGTATTCAAGGGTGAAGATGGTGACAGCCCCGTATTCAATCGCGGTAAATAGCCATTGGTACTGAGCAAGGGCGGTGACTGTCTCCAGTGCAACAATTAACACTGCAATCAGCGTGGTAAGCGCTAAGATGTGGTTAATGAATCGATGTGTCGAGGTATCAAAGTTGTCGAGTGGGTCGTTTGATGTAGGGCGAGACTTTGTTGTGCTACGTTTGCGTTTTGCCATAGGTATACCAATGGTAGCATGTGTATTTTCAGCGAAGCTTGAATTCCGTCCTCTTTTCGTGCATAATGGCGCAACTTGAGAAATCGAGTAGACACCTGCCCAGGTGGCGAAATTGGTAGACGCACTACCTTGAGGTGGTAGCGCCTTCACGGGCATGCTGGTTCAAATCCAGTCTTGGGCACA
>JACCED010500482.1_pt1 | contig 12165 bp, 10 predicted proteins | sample 7455021 | NCBI WGS metagenome assembly JACCED01 (sample SAMN15323456, study PRJNA562643) | freshwater metagenome | isolation source: river surface water | place: USA:Blue River Watershed | collected 2017-08-19
CATTTTTAAATAAAAATAATTATGCATAATGTTTTCTTAAATAATTTAATATTTCAAATAATACTTGACAATCTACTTTATTATATTGAATAACATCATTCATTATATGTTGTAATTCTGTATTTAATTTATTATTATTTTTATATAATTGTAATGCCCAATATAATGCATCTAATCCTGATAAACATGATGACTCTACCCATGTTGTTTTAATCATTTTATTTGTATACATTGCTTTTGCAATACTTTTTAATGAAAAATTTAATGCACCTTTAACAACAATTGGTTCTGATTTAAATATATCATATAAATCTACAAAACTTTTATTTGGTAGTAAAAACTTTTCAGCCCATTTATTATATTGAATTGGTTCTGCTTTTGTCCAATGATAAAATTGTTGATTTGTTTTATTAGATAAAGTTTGTTTCTCATTTACATATTCCCAAAAATCAGTAAATAATTTTTGTTGTGAACTATATGATAATTCATCCAAATAAAAACATTTAAAATTAAAATCTTGATTATTATCTAATAATCCTATACCAATCATAAATATCCAAGTTTCACCATCTTTATTAATAGTTTCATAATCAACAAAAAATTCTAATGTATTTTCATCTTTATTTAAATTATATTTAATTTTATCAGGTGATATTAATTTTGTTTTATTTCTATTTATTTTTAAAATAGAATCAATTATTTTTTCTTTTTCACCTGTAATACCCATATTTTTTGAAAGTGCTTTTACATTTCTCCAATTATAAATTTTATTTTTATGTGCAATTTCTCTATTTTTTATTCCTACATTCCATATTAATGTTAATTCACCCATTTTTTCAGCAAGATAATTTTTAACACTTCTCCATTCATTATCTTTTAAATTTTTCATATTTGGATATAAATTTGGATGTGATGGTTTAGGTAATAATTTCCACTTATTACAGTTTTTATTTAGTTCATTAAACCATTCAATACCTTCTGTTATTAATTTATTATAAATTACATCTTTATTAAAATCAACTAATCCTAATTTAGTTTGTGAATCTTTACCTAATATAAATGTTTTTTGATTGTTAATTTTTAAAATATTATTTAATGCTTCATTATAAATATATAACTGACCTTTATATACAACTAAATTTCCTGAATTTAATACATATTTTCCTTTTGAATCTAATTTTATTTTTGAATTTTTAATTTCAATAACAAAATAATATGGATTATCATTAATATAAATTTCATCATCTTCTATTGTGTTTGGAAATAAAGTATTTATATATGATGATAATACTAATAAATCAGGAATTCCATAAGTTGAATTTTCATTATTTATTAACATACCTTGATAAATAATTGGAATTTTTTTATTAATAGCATCAATAGTTTTTTCAAAATTATTTAAATCACTATAATTTGTACTATTGCAAATTTGTATAAAATTTTCTTTATGATTTTCTTTAATATTTTCAATTACCATATTTTCATATTGAATACCCTCCTCAAAAAGAAAATTTGTAAAATTATTATTTTTGTTAACTTGATTAGATTCATTATTTAAATAATTAATTGATTTTAAATAATCAATAATTGGGTCTTTTAATAAAAAATTTCTAAATGATGTTGCAGATAATAATGTTTTAGTAACTAGTTTTTTATTAGATTTAAAACTTTTCTTCATAAAATATTATATTATCATGATAATATAATATTTTATCAATTTTTACTGAGTTTAATATTATAAATAAATATAATATTAATTAATAATCATGGATAATATAGAATCTAATATAAATAATATGAATATTTTAAATAATATGAATACATTAAATAATATGAATACTGGAAATGGTGGAAATAATATGAATACTGGACCTGTAGCAAATACTGTAAATGCCGGACATGTTGCAAATGTAGCAAATAGTATGAGTGCTGGTCCTGTTGCAAATGTATCAAATAATATGAGTGCTGTTAATATAGCAAATGTTGATGAATCTTCTAGTATAATGAATAAATTTATGAATTATTTTAATGTTATAATTAATAATAAAATTTATTTATTTATTACAATAATTGTAATAATAGGAATTGTATATTATTTATATAATAGAAATAATATTGTACAAAATAAAGATAAAACTGAAAGTGATGGTGAAGTTGAAACTGTTGAAACTGTAGAAACTATAGAAAATTTAGAAAATGTTAAAAATGAAAATATAGAAAATAATAATGATAATGATAATGATAATAATAACAGTATTGATATTAATAAAACATATAATACAGTTGATGAATATAATAATCCAGTTAAAATAAATTTAAAAGAAATGATTGAATTACATAAACATTTAGTAGATCATCAAAATTCACAACAAAAATATCAACAAGAAATTTATCAACAAATGATGTTACAACAACAAATGCAACAACAAATTCAACAACAAATGGTTCAAATACAACAATATAAACAACAAGTATTAAATCAACAACAAATGATAAATCAACAACCTGTACAAATGATAAATCAACAACCAGCACAAGTTGTAAATCAACAACAAGCACCTGCTAAAATAATTCATCCTCAAAAAACTCAAAATCAAAAAGAATTAGAAACTGATTCAGATTCTGTAAATTTATCAGATAATGAATTAGAATCTTTAAAAAGACAATTAGCAGAATTAGAAAGAGATAATAAAAATAGTATAGGAAGATAGATAAATTAATATAATAATATAATTATATAATTATATTATTATTATTATTTTTTAAATTTACATTTTGGATCCATAGTAAAAGTTTTAACTTTTGTATCTTTAGGAACTATATTTAATACACATTTTGATTTTACACCATATAAAGGTTCAGTACAACCTTTTTCCTTTGTTGATTTTTTTTCTTTTACTTTTTCTTTTAATAATTTTGGGTCTGTTAAACATCTTGATCTAAAATGTTCATATATATTTCGCACATCATCATATGATAATCCTGATGATTTTCCTAAATTTGTATTAACCATTTCATGCATTTCATATAACCATCTTGAAAATGTTTCTCTATTTTTAAGATGAGCTAATGTTAATGGATGTTTTTCTAAATTTGATGTATAATTTTCCCTACAATATCTACATGGTAAAACATGTTGTAAACTTTTAAAAAAATTATAATATTGTTGTTTTTGTTCATCTGATGGATTTACTGGATAATTAAAACTCATTGTATGTAAACTATGCCATAAAGCAGGTCCCCATACTGATGTTAACATACCATCTCCTGAATTAAAATCGTTTTCAGTAAAAACTGATTTTTTACTCATATTAATTATAATTATAAAATAATTATAAAATAATTATACTTAATTATTTATAATAGATAATTGACTTGTAACAGAAGGTGATAATGAAATACAACCACTATAATTTTTATTATTTTCTATATCTTTTATAGTATTTATTCCATTATTATCTATAATTTTATATTCATATAATTCCATTAATTTATTTCTTATATTATTTGAATGATATAACCCAGTATGCATAATAACATTTTTTTTATTAAATTTTAGTTGAAACATTTTTGCAATTGCAAACCATTCCATTGTAGAATCTAATATGTTATTAAATTCTTCTAAAATAATTTTATTTTCTTTAAATATATCACAGACATTTTTTTCCATATATTTAGCATATTTTTCTTTGTATGAATTAAATAAAATATGTAATTCTAAAAAATGTTTACCCAAATGTACATTTTTTATTAAATATTTTTCATTATAAACTAAAGATAATTTTTTTTTAAAATAATCATCTTCTAACTCTAAAAAACCATTAATCTTTTGTAAATAATTATTTAATGTAATAATATTATTATCATTTTTTAATTCACACATTTCCCATGAAAAAGGAATTAAATATGGTCTTATATCAATCGCATGAATTAAATTTGAATTTTGTAAAAATAAGTTTTTTAATTTTTGTGTATGTTCAGATTCTGTCCATAATTCATTTAATTCAACACCATCACGTGGAACTTCTTCTAATAAAACATTTGTAAAATTCATATTATCTTTAAACCAATCACTTATATCTATTTTATTTTCACAATATGGTAATTTTGAATGAACATCTGCAAAAATTAATATTGTATTATATTTATTTCGTAATAAAGTATAACCAACTGAACCATATATATTTGTCATAATTATAATAATATAGTTTATATTATTATTATTATAATTATTATAATTAAATTAAATTAATCTTACAACTGGACTTGATGAATGATATATCCACCACATTCTAGTTAATAATTTCGCAAATAATTTTGCTAATGTAACAGAATTTGAATGATAACAATAATGTTGAATTGCTTTTAATTTTGTGTTAAAATCAAATAACTCTTGTCTTAATTTTTCATCTTCTGGATCAACTAATAAATTATTTCTAATTGAAATCCAAACACGACAATCAATATTATTATTAATCGTAATATTTTTTGCCTTTAATTTTTTATAAATTTCATCATAATCAATTCTAGTATTACCTAAAAATTTATTTAGATTGTTATAATTATTATCAGTATATTTAATATCAATAAACTTAGACATAAAAAATGCTAATTCAATTTGGTCTTGTTCACATTGAGGATTTGCACTCATAAAATATTTTTTAATATATGGAAATATAATATTAATTGTAACAGCATCAATACTATATCTTAACATCCACATTAAATGATTATGATTATAATCTTCACTAATTGTATCAACCCATTGATTCTCTACTCTTCTATTAACCATTGAAATAAATTCATTATTGTTTTGTTTATTTAATAATTTTGTATTTATTAATGAAAAATCAACTTCTGGTTTTAATAGTAAACCATTTGTAAATGTATATATTGGTTTATTTAATCCTATAACATTTGGAATTGTACTAACTGATAATTCTTTAATTCTATCCCATGAATAACCAATAAATATTACATTACCTTCTTTATCTAAACATCTTCTTCCTGCACGACCTGCCATTTGATGATATGTCATTGCATCTAAATTATCTGGACAAGTTTCATCATGATAAATAATAGATGTTTTAAATGGCATAGAAATACCAAATACTAATGAAATATCACTAAATACAATTGCTAATTTCTTTTTATTAGCTAAACTTTGAATTAATCTTAAATAACCTTCAGGTAATCCAATTGCATAAACACCAATTCCTCTCCATAATAATCTTATTAAAAAATGATAATCACCATCTAAATTTGGAAAATAATTTTTAAACTTACGGTGATATTCTTTTATTAAATTATCATTAATTTTATCTTTTGAAAAAATAAAATCAGGATGTGGTGCATTAATTTCTTCAACTACTATTTCAGTTTCTTCAGGTTTATATTTACTTTCTAACATTTGTTTAAATGCTTGTTTTTCTGTTGTTTCTTTTTCTTTCTCTTTTTTCTCTACTTTTTTAATAGTATCTTTTGCTTTTTGTTGTTTAATTATTCTTTCATTATATAAATTAGGAAATTTTTCATTTTCCTCATCATCTAATAATTTTGATAATTTTCTAACTAGTTTTAAACATGCAATATTATTTTTTTGAAATATAATAGCTGGAGTTTTATTTGTTTCAATTAATTTTCTAATAATTTTTGATAAAACTATTGGTTCATTTCCAATATTTATATTTGAATAATAATTAATTATTTTAGAAAATTCTTCATTATTAGAAGACCATGTATCTGACATAAAATTAATTAAATCATAAAAATATTTTGTTGCTTTATCTAATTCTATACGTTCATCTTTATCAAAATAAACATAAGGGTCTAAATCCTTCAAATCAATATTATATTTTTTTAATAATAAAACTAATGACCATGTATCTTTTGGTGTTGGATCCATAGTTTTAGTTTTGATACTTTTATTTTTAAATTCATTATCACTTACTAATGATAAAGGGTTTAACATAACAAAATCATTTGTTACTGGGTCATAATAATGTTTTTGTAGATTAAAAAATCTTTTATTACATGTAATTGTTTTAACTGGTTTTTCACTTAATGATTTAAACCATGATTCTAATTCTTCTACATTACCTATTGTTGCTGATAATGCTAAAAATGGAACATCATGTAATATTTTAGCAATTGATTCCATTGCAAATCCTTCTTGTTTTCCAATCATATGAATTTCATCAAAAATAATCCATGAAAAGTCACAATTAATTAATGGTAAATAATCTAATATACAATCAGCTGTTCCAACAATTGCTTTTGCTGAATTTAATCTTTCTACAAATTCATCTCTTTTTGGATTTGATTGATATGTTAATGTAATAATTGGAACATCTGAATTTATAATATTTCCTAAGAATGAAGAAATTTGCCAAGCTAATGCATCTGTTGGTACTACAAATAAAATTCTACCTTTAGTTACAGTGTAACCAGATAAAACAGATTTACCTGCAGATGTAGTAGCACAAACTAATGTTGAAATTCTTTCATCAATATTTTTAACAACATCTATTTGCCACGGGTTTAATCTTTTAAAAGATTTTTCATTTAATGGTGGCATCTGAGCATATAATTTTTCAAATTGAAATTTTATCAAATCAACTGTTGATACTATTTTATTTGTTTTATCTATAATATCTTTATATTGTTTTTTAAACTCATCTGATAAATTATATTCTGAATCTTTTAATAATAAATACATATTAGTTACGGTATCAATATTATTTTTAGCAATTTCATTTTTCAATAGTGACATAATCAAATGAATTTTTCCTTCTTTTGTTGTTATTTTTGCATTATGACCAAATTTTTTAATTTCTTCTAAATCTTTATTTATATCAATATTCTTATTTTTAATATAATTATCAATAATTATTTGGTCACCTTTTGATATTTTAATACCATTTTTTTTATTTTCTATTAATTTTTCTTCTCTTAAAATACTTGGATTAATATAATCATTAATTAATTTTGGATTAAAACTATTTTCTGGTTTTAATGACATTTTAATATTTTCTTCTTCATTTTCAATTACTACTTTTTGAAAAATAGAATATTCCCAAAATCCTCTATTATCTTTTGAATGAGCCATATATAATATGTTTATATATGTTTATATATATTATTCAATTTTTCTATAAAATAAGTATATTTTTAATTAAATTAATGTTATTTTAATTAAATTAATGTATTATGCACAATTAATACTTGAATATCAGCAATTATTTCAAATAATTGTAATTTATATCGAAAAAATATATCAATATATGTATAACGTTTTTCTTCTTCTAATAAATTTAATGATGCTAATTGTTTAATATTTTGTGATATTTCATTAAATATATTATTAAATTTAATTATTTTTGCAATTAATTCTAAATGTCTTTCATAAATATAATTTAATTTTGTTTTACTATTATTATTTTTAACATAAATAACAGAAAGTTCTCCTAATTTTTCAATACTATCAGTTGAAATAATATTTATATTATTTAAGTCATCCATACTCATATTTAAAGATTCTGTAAATAATGATAATGATTTTATAGTTAAAAATTGTTTCTCAATATTTGAATAAATATTAATATTATTACTTAAACATGATGCTGTAATTAATGGTTGCTGACTTTGTAATGGTTGCTGACTTTGTAATGGTTGTTGAGTTTGAAATGGATTTTGACTTTGTGATGGTTGTTGAGTTTGAAATGGTTGTTGAGTTTGAAATGAATTTTGACTTTGAAATGGTTGTTGAATTTGAAATGAATTTTGACTTTGAAATGGTTGTTGAGTTTGAAATGAATTTTGAGATTGCATAGAAAACTTTGATTGATTAAGCATAAATACTATAGTTATAATTATAATATTTAAATTATTCATTTTTTTTTATATTTTATAATATATAAATATAAATGAAAAAAAATGTTGTTTTTATTACAGGTAATGAAGGTAAAAGAAAAGAGGTTGAACAAATCTTAGGTAGTAATAAATGTACACTTATTAATGTTGATTTAGATGTACCTGAAATACAATCTATTTCAGTAGAAGAAGTAACTAATGAAAAAATTAAAAGCGCATATGGATTATTAAAAGAAAATTTTAAAGAAGTTATACAAAAGTTTCATGAAAAAGGTGTACAAATAAAAAATATAAATGATGTTATTGTTATTTGTGAAGACTCTGGATTATATATTAACGATATGAATAATTTTCCAGGTGCATTAATAAAATTTTATTTTAGTAGTTTAAATAATGAAGGTATTGTTAAAATGAATGGAGGTAGTTTAGCAAAAGCTGAAACAGTAATTGGTGTTATTAAATATGGAAAAATTATGAAACCTATTGTTGGTAACAGAAAAGGAAAAATTGCTAAAAAAATTACATCAAAAGAAGGATTTGGTTGGGATCCAGTTTTTATACCTGACCTTACCAAAACAAAATTTTCTGAACACAATGGAAAGACATATGCTGAATTATTAAAATTAAATATTAAAAATGAAATTTCTCATAGAAAAAATGCATTTGATAAATTTAAAAAAACTATTTTAAAATAAATTAATTTTCATATTTCTTATATAATAAGTATCTAATTGAAAAATTCAAATGATTATTTGTTTTAACTAAAGCTTCATTAATTTGTTCATCTGTAAATCCAAGATTTAAATTTTTAATAAATAATTGATTAGTTTCATTATTATTACTATTATTTGTCATTTCTAAATCATTTGGAATATTTCCATTTGAAATGTACATATAAAATTTTTTAAATAATACTGGTTTATGTAAATATATTTGAAATAATTTTACAAAATCAGTGTCTTCAAATAATTTAATTGTTTCTTGATTTACTTCATCTACATTTATTGAATCAGGTAATGTTTTTTGTTCTATATCAATAAAATCAATATTACTTTCTTCTTCAGTATCTGAATTATTATCAGCTTCTTGATTATCAGCATCTTGATTATCAGTATCAGCTTCTTGATTATTAGTATCATCATTTTGATTATTATTTGTATTATTATTAGAATTTGATTCAAAAAGATTTGAATGTGTATTCATAACAAATTTATAACCATTATTTTCAAATATATCAATTATTTCTTGTCTAATTTCTTTTTTTGCACAGAATAACCATACTCTTTTTTCTTCATCAAAAATATTTTCAATTGAAATTAATTTTAAATTTTTACCATCACAAGTCATATTAATAAATTCAAACTTTTCTTCATCTAAATCACTAAGCGAAATTAAGTGAGTTTTTATTAATTCGTAATTTATTATTCTAACATTATTTATTTTTAGTTCATACATAAATGATTCATTATTTTCATTTATAAAATTACCAACTAGTCTAATAATTATTGACATAATTATATTGATTATTAAATAAATAATAGTATTTTCAACTTTTTCTTAAGTAATCAATAACAATATCAACAATCGTATCTTCAACATTATCAGTATTCATAATATTATCCATAATTAGATTAACCATTTTACTATGAATTTCCATATTTTTTTCATTAAAAATAGAATCAAATAATGTATAATTACCATATTTATTTTTATATTCCAATCCTAATCTTATTCTAATTTTTTTCATAATATCTTTAATATTATCAGATGGATAATCTTTATAAAAATTACCAAACCTTTTATTATTTGATAATTTATTAATATATGTAGTTACTGTATTATCATCATTTACTTTGAAAAAATTTTTAATATGTCTAGTACACATATTATATTCAATTATTTGAACTTCACCAACATAACCTAAATATACAACATTCCAATCTGATTCAAAATCATCAGTTAAAACATGTGCAAAATCAATTATTAAATGAGGATGTATTATATTTTGATGTTTTATTAAAAAATATAATGGTGTTGTTTGAAAAATAGATGATACTATTCTTGAATCACGTGTGTGTTCTAATTGTAATCGTGTGTTAATATTTAGTATTATTTCATTTCTTTTTTGATTTGTTACAGACATTATTCCATTAAAATCATCTAATATATCACTATGTACTATTTCAATACGTGAAAATCTTTGTGGTATTAATTCACAAATATGTTTACATAATTCATCTTCCCAATATTTAAATGTTTTATTTAAATTACACCAATCTGCGATTCCTGTAGTATAAATATAAAATGTATTTTGACTATTTGACATAATAATTATATTTATTTAATAAATTATATTATTTTCAACTTTTATATGTATGTTCTGATAATATCATATACTAAACATGCGCATTATAAAATAATTTTTTTCTAATCTGTTATATATAAATTATAATGTATATAAATATGTTATTATTTGCTTGTCTCTTTTGTATAACAACTGCTGTTGATGAATTATTAATTGCTAAAACAACTACTGGTACAGTAACTGGTTTTTATAATGATAAAGGTGTTAGACAATGGAAAGGTATTCCATATGCAACTCCACCTGTAGGAAATTTAAGATGGACTACTGCCATACCTGCACCTGCTTTCACAACAGGTACATACTCTGCAACTTTTAATGCTCCAGGTTGTCCTCAATTATGCAACCTTCCTCCAGGAAATTGTCCAGAATATGGTCAGTCTGAAGATTGTCTTTACTTGTCTGTTTTTTCTCCAAAAGAAAAATCTAGTGATCCTGCTGGTTATCCAGTACTATTTTGGATTCATGGTGGTGCTTTTGAACAAGGATTAGGTAATTGTGCATTATATGATGGTTCTGAACTTGCATCAAAAAATATTGTATCTGTTGTTATTAACTATCGTCTTGGAGTTCTTGGATATATAGCATCACAATCAATGGAAGGTAATTATGGTTTTACTGATCAACAACTTGCTTTAAACTGGACACGTAATAATATTGCTTCTTTTGGTGGCAATCCTTTAAAAGTAACAATTGCCGGTCAATCTGCTGGTGGTATGAGTACTTCGTTACATATGATATCACCAAATTCTAAAGGATTGTTTACTGCTGCAATTATGGAATCTAATCCTTTAGCATTACCTTATCATACCCGTAATACTGCATCAGCAAATGCTAAATCTGCATTTGAATACTTAAACTGTAAAGAAGATGATGTTAACTGTATGAAATCTAAATCAGTTGAAGAAATTCTTGATGCTCAAGCAAATTCTGTAAAATTAAATCTTAACAATTTATTAATTAACTTTTTACCATTTGCTCCTATGGTTATTCCAGGTTCAAATATTATACCAGAACAAACTTTAACTGCTCTTGCAGGTGGTAGATTTGCAAATGTTCCAATTCTTGCCGGTTCTATGTATGATGAAGGTCAATTATTTGTATATGAATTATTTACTAAACCAGTATCTAAAATAGCTTATAATACAATTATTGAAGGTACTTTTGGTGTTTCTATTGGTAAACAAGTTTTAAAATATTATCCCTTTGATATTGTACCAAATAGTGTTGATGGTCGTAATGCATTAAATGTTATGGCAACTGATTTACTATTCTATTGTCCATTAAGAAATATTACAGTTGGTATGCAACAATCACTTAGTTCATCTGCACCAATTAGTTACATTTATCGTTTTAAACATATTCTTTCATTTGATGCATGGGGTCCAAATTATACATTTTGTGTTGGTGTTGTATGTCATGGTTCTGAACTTCCATTTGTATTTAGTGTTTGGTCATTTATTGATGAACAAGGTAACAATGTTGAATATTATCCTACTTCAAATGAACTTACTCTTGCTACTGATATAAATAATGCGTGGAGTAATTTTATTAATACTCATAATCCAAATACTGGTTTAAGTACTCTTACTTTTCCAGAATACAAAGCTGTTGAAGATAAACTTATAATACTTGATATACCTGGTAGTGAAATACAACAAAATGTCAGAAGTTCATACTGTGATTTTTGGAATTCTGTTGGTTATTTTTTTTAATTTATTTGTCTTCATCTTTATTATTATTTTCAATTGCTAAAGTAACATCTTGTATTATTTTATCTTGATTATTAAATAAAAGATTATTAACTTTATTTATTTTAAACTTGATAAAGTTTTTAAATACTTTATTTGTATTTTCATCAATATATTCTTTATTTTCATCTATAAACTTTAAAAAAAATTTTGATAATATTTTTCTATTGCTTTCAGTTA
>JACCED010743868.1_pt1 | contig 12164 bp, 15 predicted proteins | sample 7455021 | NCBI WGS metagenome assembly JACCED01 (sample SAMN15323456, study PRJNA562643) | freshwater metagenome | isolation source: river surface water | place: USA:Blue River Watershed | collected 2017-08-19
GGAGATGCGTCGGCGGCAGCGGCCATGATAAATCTCTAAAAAAATTCAGTAAAAGATTCGACAGATCAAACTAAGTTCGAGCACGCCCGAACATCAGCACTAGGACATAGCCTTTGAGCACCGCAATCAGCCCGGCTAATACCGCCAGCCACTGCACACGGTCACCACCCAAACGAGCCAAAACCCACAACAAACCAACCGCCGCGCCTATCTTTAGCATTTCACCCACCAGGAACAACATCGGGCCTGAGCCCCCTGGGCGAAACGTTGATAAATACAAACGCAACGCAAAAATTACATTTGGCACGAAATACGTACCTGCCCCGGCCAAGGCTGAAAGTCCGGCGTCCACGCCCCCAATCAACCACGCCAATCCGGCCACTACTAGACCCAAAAGCGCCTGTGCCTTGACAATTTGCACGAGTTCCAGCCGAGCGCGCTGTGTAATCTGCGCTAAATCTGCTGCGGTTAACTCAAGCTTTTCTGGCATTTGGGCACCCATCAATGACACCCCCAGAGCTATCCACTTGAACAACCACCCGACACGACTCTCGATGCCATCAAACTGAATTTAGGCTGAAAGCGTGCTTGCCGACAAACTCAATAAGTATAGCGTTTTTTTGTCCCCTCATGCAAACCCTATTGGGGGAGACCCGTAAGGAAAGAACGCGCCTAGGTCTTTTTGACTTAGGCGCGAAAGTGAACACTTACCTATGCTTAAAAGCAGGCTTACGCTTCTCTACAAATGCTGCCATTCCCTCTTTTTGATCCTCCATGCCGAAACATGCGTGGAATACACGTCGCTCAAACAAAACCCCTTCGGACAGTGAGGACTCATAGGCACGATTTACCGACTCTTTGGCCATCATTGCCGCAGGCAACGACATGCCTGCGATAACAGTCGCAGTCTCAATCGCGTCGTCTAGCAGACGGTCAGCCGCGACGATGCGTGACACCAGGCCAGCACGTTCAGCCTCCGCCGCATCCATCATCCGACCTGTCAACACCATCTCCATCGCTTTGGACTTACCAACCGCACGGGGCAACCGCTGCGTGCCCCCAGAGCCAGGAATCACACCGAGTTTGATTTCAGGCTGTCCAAACTTCGCTGTGTCTGCAGCCAAAATAAAGTCGCACATCATCGCGAGCTCGCACCCGCCGCCCAGCGCGTACCCAGCCACAGCAGCGATCACGGGCTTCCGAATTCGACGAATCGTCTCCCAGTTGCGTGTGATGTATTCCGTCTTGTAGACGTCCATGTAAGACCAGTCCTTCATGGCGCCAATATCCGCGCCGGCCGCGAAGGCTTTCTCGCTGCCGGTAATCACGATGCATCCGATATCGTCATTCGCGTCGAAGGCCAAGAGCCCTGCACCCAACTGATCCATCAATTGATCGTTCAAGGCATTCAACGCTTTGGGGCGATTGAGCGTTAAGAGCCCTACTCGGCCACGCGTTTCGCTCAGTACAAAAATTTCGCTCATGGGTGTCTCCGTGGAAATGTGAAATAAGATATCGATATGAACCGCAAACCAATACTTTACAGCCTAGAACCCTACGATCCCGCCGGCCATCGAGTCCGCGTGACCCTAACAATCCCCGAGCCAACACCCTCAGGGCAGATAATTTCCATGCCAGCATGGATCCCGGGTAGCTACTTAATCCGAGACTTCGCCAGGCAGGTAGAAATCATTACCGCTCGGTGTGGCCGTCAAAGCTTGGCGATCAAAAAGACGGATAACCACACGTGGCGAGTCGTCCCCTGCCAAGGCACGCTGACCATTACAGCAGAAATATATGCTTGGGATCTATCTGTGCGCGGGGCTCATCTTGACGAAAGTCACGGCTTCTTTAACGGCACAAGCGTCTTTTTCAAACCACACGGCCATGACAACCGCCCGTGCGAGTTGACGCTGCTGCCCCCACCTGGACGGCTGGGTTGGTCGGTTCACACGAGCATGCCGCTACGCTCAGGGGCACGAAACACATCTCGCACCAAAGGTTTCTCGGTATATGCAGTCGATGATTACGATGCGCTCATCGATCATCCCATCGAGATGGGGCGTCCTCAAATAGCACGCTTTAAAGCGTGCGGCGCGGAGCATGAATTGGTATTTACTGGCGTGATTCCCAACCTTGATTTGAGCCGGATCGCGCGAGACGTCAAGCGTATTTGTGAGGCACAGATCCGTTTTTTTGAGCCGTCGACCGAGCGCGCGCCCTTTTTGGATGGTGCATCCAAGTATGTTTTCATGACGATGGTGACAGGCGACAGCTACGGCGGACTCGAACATCGCGCATCCACCGCACTCATGGCCTCACGCAAAGACCTACCCACGATCGGTCAAGATAAAACATCAGACGGGTACCAAACCTTCTTAGGACTGGTCAGCCACGAATACTTTCACACCTGGAACGTGAAACGCATCAAACCGGCGGCGTTCGTCCCGTACGACTTATCGAAAGAGAATCACACTGAGCTGCTGTGGATATTCGAAGGCTTCACCTCATACTACGACGATTTATTTCTGCTGCGCAGCGGAGTGATCGATCAGGCCACCTACTTAAAAACGCTAGGCAAACAAATCGCGTCGGTCTGGGCCAATCCAGGGCGGACGAAACAATCGGTTGCAGAAAGTTCATTCGACGCCTGGACGCGTTACTACAAACAAGACGAAAACTCTCCGAACGCTCTAGTGAGTTACTACACAAAGGGCTCGCTCGTTGCGCTCGCGCTCGACCTCACCATTCGCCACAAAACACAAGAACAGCACAGCCTCGATGATGTCATGCGCCTACTGTGGAACCGCTTCGGTCGTGATTTCTATACCAGCGACGCAAAAGGCCTGAGGGAGAAGGAGTTCCCCGCTTTAGTAAAGGAGGTAACTGGCGTAGACGTGTATGCAGAGGTACAAGCTTGGGCATACGGACGGCTTGATATTCCGCTTGAAAAACTGTTTGCCCAGCATGGCATCAGTATGCAATGGAATGCCACATCCAAAGTGCCCAGCACAGGGATGCGCTTGCGCAAGCAAGGAGAACATCAAGTCATTTCGACAGTACTAGAGCATGGCCCAGCTCATCAAGCAGGCCTATCAGCGCATGACGTTATCGTTGCCGTGAACGGTCTCAAAGTCGATGCCTCGGGCGCCACGATGGACGCCCTGCTCGCACACTATCAACCAGGCGATCGTCTTAGCGTGCATGTCTTTAGGCGAGATGAGTTACGTGTTTTCGACATCACACTTGCAGAGCCTAGCCGATCGGAATGCAAACTGACTCTTGCGGCGAAACCATGACTCGCCCAGACTCAGATCATTACGCAGAAATCCTCAGTAGCGGCGCTCCACTACTCGATGTGCGTGCTCCGATTGAGTTTTCTCAAGGTGCGTTCCCCGGCGCGATCAATATTCCATTGATGGAAGATGAGGAACGACACAAGGTTGGTACGCGCTATAAACAAGCGGGACAAGATTCTGCGATCAAGCTGGGGCACGAGCTGGTAAACGGTCATGTCAAAGCTGCACGTGTCGCCAAGTGGGTGGAGTTTGCTCGAAAAAATCCCGACGGTTATCTGTACTGTTTTCGCGGCGGTTTACGCTCACGTATCTCACAACAATGGCTCGCCGAGGCTGGGATTCCATATCCCAAGATCATAGGCGGCTACAAAGCGATGCGCGGCTTCCTGCTTGAGCAGCTGACTAACGGGATTGCGCAATCACAATTCATCTTGATCGCCGGTTTTACTGGGTGCGGAAAGACTGAGGTGATTAAAAATCTAACCGCGACTATTGACCTAGAAAAACTCGCACATCATCGTGGCTCGAGCTTTGGTAAGCACGCCAGTGATCAGCCCACACAGATTGATTTTGATAATAGTCTTGCCATCACATTTATGCGTCTGCATGCGAAACAATTCAAACGGATCGCGCTAGAAGACGAATCAAGGCTGATCGGACGCTGTGCGCTTCCAATACCTCTGCGCGAAGCAATGCTGTCAAGTCCTGTTGTCTGGGTGGAAGAATCGCATGCATCGCGGGTTGAACGTATCTTGCACGATTACGTTGAAGATCTTGGATCTCAATTTGCGAGCAAGCTTGGGGCAGACGCAGGATTTGTCGCGTTTGGTCAGCGCCTACTTGAAAGCTTGCAAAACGTATACAAGCGACTGGGCGGTGAGCGCCATGCGCGGTTACAGGCATTGATGCAACAAGCTTTACAAGTCCAAGCACAGACCGGTGCCATTGACGCACATCGCGAATGGATACGACCGCTTCTGACCGAATATTACGACCCGATGTACGAACATCAGCGCGAGGGCAAGGCCTCTCGCATCGTTTTTTCTGGCGACCGCGCCGCAGTCACTAAATATCTGATCGAGGCAGGATACTGAGGTGCAAGCCATCGAACCCACAGGAAACCGCACAAGCCGTGTGATTGACGAGCGGCAGCGACTCGAACACAACAAGCTGTCAAAGCGCTTAATGCGCGAAGCAGGTCGTGCGATTGCGGACTACAACATGATCGAGGCAGGCGATCGCGTGATGGTTTGCCTATCTGGTGGAAAAGACTCCTATGGGATGCTCGATGTCCTGATGACCCTGCGGCAACGCGCACCGATTAACTTCGAAATCGTGGCCGTAAATCTTGATCAGAAACAGCCAGGCTTTCCGGCCGATATCCTGCCGGAGTATTTAACAAAACTCGACATCCCGTTTCACATTGAAACGCGTGACACCTATTCGATCGTAAAACGCCTGATCCCTGAGGGCAAAACAACGTGCTCTTTATGTTCACGCTTGCGTCGCGGAATTTTGTACCGCGTGGCGACTGAATTAGGTGCAACGAAAATCGCCCTTGGTCATCATCGCGACGATATCCTTGCAACATTTTTCTTGAATATGTTTTACGGTGCAAAGCTCAAAGCAATGCCACCCAAACTTGTATCTGACGACGGTCGGCATACTGTGATTAGACCGCTTGCCTACATCACCGAGACTGATCTCATTGCCTATGCAGATCTAAAACAGTTTCCCATCATTCCTTGTAATCTTTGCGGCTCGCAAGAGAACCTCAAGCGTAAAGAGATTGGTGAAATGCTTGCACAGTGGGACAAAAAGGATCCGGGGCGCGCATGGAATACCTTCAAGGCGCTCGCCAATGTGGCACCCTCACATTTAATGGATGGCAAGCTGTTTGATTTTGTGGGGTTAAAGCCGGACGGAAACGCGAACCCGGAAGGCGATACCGCTTTTGACACTTCAGAGCCGATATCTACCGGTACTGACAGTAGCTGCCAATCAAGCTCCGTCAGTACCCGCCCAACGTGGACCATTCACGTCGATACCGACCATCTCAAGAATGCGTGACACGGTGTGATCCACCATCTCCTCAATTGACTTTGGTCGATGATAGAACGCAGGCAGCGGCGGGAAAACAATGCCGCCCATCTCCGTGATGGAGGTCATGTTACGCAGATGCGCCAGATTGAAAGGTGTTTCTCGCACAACCATCACAAGCTTACGACGCTCTTTTAGTGTCACGTCGGCAGCACGCGTAATCAAATTGTCGGACAACCCAATCGCAACTGCAGCGAGAGTGCGCATCGAACAAGGCACAACCACCATCCCCGCAGTTTCAAATGCGCCGCTCGCAATTGTTGCACCGACGTCCCGGATGTTGTGCACTTTGTCTGCCAACGCGTAGACCTCATGGCGACCGATATCCAGCTCATGCTTGATATTCAAAACGCCCGATGCTGAAACAATCAAATGTGTTTCAACATCAGGCGCGTTAGCCCTCAAGGTTTGCATCATACGGATCGCATAGAGCGACCCCGTTGCTCCGGTAACACCGATGACGAGGCGACGTTTACTCACTCGGTCGCGCCTGCCTGCACCAAGGCGGCTTTCAATTCACCGCTGGTGTTCATTTCACCCATGATGTCAGAGCCACCGATAAATTCGCCGCCAATGTACAACTGAGGAATGGTCGGCCATTGTGAGTATGTTTTGATGCCGCTACGCACCTCTTCGTCTTCAAGGACGTTGACAGTGACGAGCTTGGTGACACCATTGCTTTTTAAGATTTCAATTGCGCGACCCGAAAACCCGCACTGAGGGAACTGCGCAGTCCCTTTCATGAACAGCACGACTGGATTATTGGTGACAGTTTCACGGATGAATGTTTGTACGTCGCTCATGATGATCCCACAAAGAGAATAGTTTGTTTAAAAAATAGCAGTGAATATATGCAACAAATTGAATAGAACAATAAGGTAATTATAAGTTCCGCAACGTCCCGCCCGTAACACGTGCCAATCCAGCTAGATCACGGGCTGTATGCACATCATGAAATCCGGCTCGCTCAAGCATACCAGTCACTTGTTCGGCTTGGGCGAACCCGTGTTCCAACCAAAGTGCACCGCCGGGGACCAGCCGAGACGGAGCTCCCTCGACAATAGCTCTCAACGCACTGAGCCCATCCGTCTCTTCAGTAAGTGCCCCCCGCGGCTCAAACCGCAAATCTCCCTGGACTAGGTGCTCATCATCCGCCGCAATATACGGGGGGTTGGAGGCGATGACATCAAATTGCCCTTCCGATGGTAGGGCTTCATACCAACTACCGTGCCAGAACTGAACCTTAGCACCCAAAGCCTGGGAATTTCGCTGCGCAATTGCAAGGGCGGCGACACTCAAATCTGAAGCAACGACCATCGCGTCGCTTCTCGCACGCGCAACACTGATTGCGACGGCACCACTACCAGTCCCCAAATCAAGTATCTTTGGCTGGCTGCGCTTTAAGCAAGACTCAAGCACTTTCTCCACCAGTAATTCGGTTTCGGGTCGGGGGATTAAAACATCACGAGAAACCTCAAACCGAAGTCCCATGAACTCGCGCGCTCCGACTAGATATGCCATCGGTGTGCCTTGACGTCGTTGTGCTGCTAACGTCAAGAACTGGGTGGCCTGCTCTTCAGGGATCGGATCAGTATCGTGAGCCAGTAACCATTCTCGCGGCTTTTGCAAGACGTGCTCAAGTAGCATCCTGGCTTCAAGTCTTGGGAGACCACAAATTTGCGCGAGCGATTGCGCCGTCTGCATTACGCGTCATCGCCCAGCGCAGCAAGCAGTTCCGCTTGGTGTTCAGCGATCAACGCACTCGTCACCTCACTGAGATCCCCTTCCATGATTACACCAAGCTTATATAGCGTGAGATTGATCCGATGATCAGTCAATCGACCTTGTGGAAAGTTATACGTGCGAATTCGCTCAGAGCGATCCCCTGTTCCCACCAAGCTTTTACGCGTTGCAGCTTCTTTGTCGTGCCGCTCTCTTTGCACCTTATCTTTCAAACGCGCGGCAAGTACTTGCATCGCCTTATCTTTATTCCGATGCTGTGACCGATCATCCTGACACTCAACCACTAAACCAGTCGGCAAGTGCGTAATACGCACGGCAGAATCTGTCTTATTAATATGTTGCCCACCAGCACCACTCGCGCGAAATGTATCGATTCGCAGCTCACTCGGATTAATCACAATTTCTGTTGCAGCATCTGCCTCAGGCATCACAGCAACCGTACACGCCGACGTATGAATCCGTCCCTGCGCCTCCGTTGCGGGAACCCGTTGTACTCGATGCGCCCCCGACTCGAACTTCAAACGTCCATAGGCACCCTCGCCGTCGAGACGCACAATCACTTCTTTGTACCCTCCAAGCTCTGATGGGCTCTCAGACATCAACTCCACCTTCCAGCCCTGCTGCTCAGCATACCGGGTGTACATGCGCAGCAAATCGCCAGAAAACAGTGCGCTTTCATCCCCACCCGTGCCTGCACGAATCTCTAAAAATACGCTACGTCCATCATCGGGGTCCTTCGGCAGCAGCTGTAACTGCAACTCGGCACCTAGTTTTTCAATCCGTGCTTTGCAATCCTCAATCTCATCCAGCGCCATGGCTTTCATCTCAGGATCTTCAAGCATTTCACGTGCACCCGCGAGATCTGACTCAGCGGCTTCGAACGCCTCAAAAGCCTTCACGACAGGCTCAAGCTCCGAGCGCTCACGCGACAGCTTACGAAACTGATTCATGTCGTTTGCCGCGTCAGGCTCCGCGAGCAGAGCATCGAGTTCAACGAGTCGGCGGGACAAATGCTCTAGGCGAGAGCGCATTGAAGGTTTCATAGATATCGTTTCAGTGTTTTATTGAATGGGTTTGCACGGATCTGTGCAAACTAGACGCAAGACTACGAATGGAGCGTAGCTAACGCCGATCTGTACCCGAGGGGAACAAACGAGGCAGCCAGTGCAAAAGCTCTTGCCGCTCAGTAGCATCGCTTTGGTTCAACGCGGTCATCGTTCCGTGCAAATACTTTTGCGTTAGACCGTGCGCTAGCTGCTCAAGGACAGCATCAGGTGACTCGCCCTTGGCTAACAGACGTTTTGCACGCTCTAGCTCAAGCGCCTGAATCGATTGTGCGGTGGACTGCAGGTCTCGAATCACTGGCACGTTGGCGCGCACTTGCATCCAATGCATAAAGTTACGCACGCGCGCATCGATGATTGCTTCAGCCTGCACCACCGCAGCGCGTCGTGCATCTGTTCCACTTTGCACAACCGCGCCTAAATCATCCACGGAGTACAAATAAATATCGTCAAGCTGCGCGACCTCTGGTTCGATATCGCGAGGCACTGCCAAATCGACCATCACCATTGGCTTGCGTTTGCGCTGGCGCGTGGCGCGCTCAACCATTCCAAGGCCGAGCAAGGGTAAGGTGCTAGCTGTACAGGACACGACGACATCGAACTGCGCCAGTCGGTCAGGCAAATCGGCCAAGCGCATCGTGCTTGCAGAAAAACGATTTGCGAGATTTTCTGCACGCTCTAGGGTCCGGTTCGCAACGACAATCGAAGCAGGCTGCCGTGCTGCGAAGTGAGTTGCACACAGCTCGATCATCTCGCCAGCCCCGATGAACAACACCTTGCATTGGGCTAGATCTCCGAACACGCGCTCGGCCAAACGCACGGCGGCCGCAGCCATCGATACCGACTGTGCGCCGATTGCCGTCGTCGAACGGACTTCCTTCGCAACCGAAAAAGTCCGTTGAAACAATTGATGCAATAAGGTGCCGAGTGCGCCCGCTTCTTCTGCCGCACGCACAGCATCTTTCATCTGACCCAATATTTGGGGCTCACCCAAGACCATTGAATCCAGTCCGCTGGCAACTCTAAAAGCGTGCCGCACCGCTTCGTCACGCCCGTGGAGATACACGTGCGGCTCGAGTGCTCCTGCCTCAATCTTGTTGAACTCAGCCAACCAGCTCGGCAGGTGATCGGCCACCTGAGGCTCAGCCGCACAATACAGTTCGGTGCGATTACAGGTCGACAGAATCGCGGCTTCTTTGACTGCGCCACCAAACGCCTGACGTAAGGCACTGAGCGCGGGCTGTACAAGATCTTCGGGCAGGGACACACGCTCGCGCACCGAAACCGGGGCAGAGACATGATTTAAACCCAACGCGAGGACGCTAACCGACATGAATGCTGTGGCTGAGGATTAATTAGGGGCAAGACAGTAATGAATGTGTCATTATAGGGCGCATAGGAGGTATAGCTATGCGTTTAAACATAAAAATCCTTACAACCAGTCTGCTGTTTTTAAGTCAATTTCTCGGATTTGGGGTCAGTCAGGCTCAAGACAATTATCCCAACAAGCCCATTCGTATCGTGGTGGCCTATCCTGCCGCAGGCTCAACAGATATCGTTGCGCGACTATTCGGCCAAGAATTAAGCACGAAGCTCGGTCAACCCGTTGTCATCGATAACAAGGCGGGTGCAGGCACCCTAATTGGCACCGAATTTGTCATTCGTGCTGCGCCTGACGGCTATACATTGTTCATGGGCACACCCGCGACGGTCATCACGCCGTTATTGCACAAGACGCCCACCTACGATGCAGTCAAAGACTTACAACCAATTAGCCTCGCCACCACTCAATCGATGGGTGTATTGGTGTCGAACAAACTTGGTGTTGCCTCAATTCCCGAACTTGTGAAGTACGCCCAAGCAAATCCAGGCAAAGTGAACTTTGCGTCCTCGGGTAACGGTTCGGCCCAGCATCTCGCGGCCGAAGCACTAAACGATTCCGCCAAAATCAACATGCTGCATATCCCGTACAAAGGTGCAGGAAACGCCATTAACGACCTAGTTTCTGGTCGTATTGATGTCATGATCACCTCACTCGTGGGCAATATGATGGACTACGTTGCAGAAGGACGAATCAAGCTCATCGCAACAACAGGCCCTGAGCGCAGCAGCTTTCTGACCAATGTCCCGACCGTTACGGAAGGTGGCGTGCCTAATTTTGGAATTCGGACGTGGACCGCGCTCTTTGCGCCAGCCAATACGCCGCCTGCCATCATTGCCAAGTTGAATCAGGCGATGGAAGCGATTAGGAAAGACGGCATCGTCCAAAAGAAGATCGAAGCACAGGCCATGGACGTCACAATTGGTTCCCCAGAGGACGTTCGCAAAATGCTAATCGAAGAGCGAGACTTCTACGGCGCGATTCTCAAACGGACCAATGCCAAGCTAGACTGAGCGTCCCCCGGTAAATTGGTGTATGATTCCGCCCTTCAGATGGCCCGGTAGCTCAGTCGGTAGAGCAGAGGATTGAAAATCCTTGTGTCGGTGGTTCGATTCCGCCCCGGGCCACCATCTGAAACTGAAAAAACCCCTGCGTTCGCGCTGGGGTTTTTGCTTTTGTGGGCTTGTAACTGGATGTTTCTACGTGATTGATAGTGCTTTTAATCGTACGATTAACTATACTGTCAGCAATACTAAACAGGGATTCATCATGAGCACAATCTCAGCCAACGACCTTAAAACAAAAGGGGTGAAAGCAATCGAGGAAGCGCTCACCACGCAACCTGAGGTCGCTGTTTCCGTGCGCGGCCAAGTTAAGTACATCGTGATGAGCGAAGAACACTATCAGTATCTTCGTGCATGCGAACTTGAAGCCGCACTTGCTGAATCTAAAGCCGATCTTGAAGCTGGCCGCTTTGTAAAAGAAACCGTTGCCCAGCATATTCGTCGCATCAATAAGCTCAACACAAAGTTAGCCGCATGACCTGGCAGTTAATTTTTACAGAGCAATACAACCGCAAGGCTGCCAAATTCATTAAGCAACATCCAAAGGCACTGATTCAGTACACCAAGACCCTTGAACTGCTAACGGTAAACCCTCATCACCCTTCCCTTCGACTACATAGCCTCAAAGGAAAGCTCGCTGGTCTGCACAGCGTCTCGATCAATCTGAAGTACAGGATTACGCTTGAACTCATCATTACTGAAAATGAAATCATTCCTATCAATGTTGGGGATCATGACGAGGTTTACTAATTGATGGTGACTAGGATCGACATCCTCAGGCCTCGGTCGATTCCGCCCCGGGCCACCATCTGAAACTAAAAAAACCTGCGGGTGTTTTTTTATTTGCGGGATTAGATAATTTACCGAATCAATTTGAGGCCGCCAATGAATCCCAACACAAAAGAAGTAATTGAAACATGCGCCCATGAATCGCATGCTGGCTTATTAAATTTTCCAGAGGCATTGAGGCGCTTGATGGCAGTCGGTGTCGAGTCTTATTTTGCGGACTTTCGAAATCAATTAACCACTTATTATTTATCCAGCAATGGGGCGCATGCCGTTCCAATGACAATGCCATCCATTGATATACCCATTTCATTTAATAAAGATAGCATTGTTTCAGCTATACGCGGCGCCCAAAGTGATGCGGTTAGATATCCCGAGTTTCTTAAGCTCACCATGTCAGCTGGTTGTGTTGGGTACATGGTTTGGATTGCTGGGAAGCATGTGAGCTACTTTGGGCGGCAGGGTGAGGTTCATATTGAGCACTTTCCACAAGAATAAGAACTCCTCGTCCCTAGTCGATTGCGCCCATTACATCCAAACAGTTTATTTAGGTACATATGGCAGGGATGAGTGGTGTAAAACAATCCGTAATGCACCTTTATCATCTTTAATAAAGCCCCAGCTTTTATCTACAGTAGTAACTTTATTTTCACTGTCAGTAAACATGACGTTACCCATTGTCATGGCAGCGTTGCCAGTAATCACAATACCCGCATTTTTAATTTCA
>JACCED012409556.1_pt1 | contig 12163 bp, 12 predicted proteins | sample 7455021 | NCBI WGS metagenome assembly JACCED01 (sample SAMN15323456, study PRJNA562643) | freshwater metagenome | isolation source: river surface water | place: USA:Blue River Watershed | collected 2017-08-19
CGTATTCGGTAATCAGCTTATAGAGCGGTGTTGTGTCCGCAAACGAATCACTGAACAGAGCACCCATCAGGCCATTATTGATAAAGACATCCCTCGGGTTGACCTCGGTATAGACACGCTTGAGCACAAAGTCGTAATCCGGACCCAGAAAAGCAAATGGCGCAATCAGAGCCCCTGTGCTGACGCCCGTGACCAGATTGAACTGAGGCCGGTCACCCCGCTCTGTCCAGCCAATCAACAGGCCTGCGCCAAAAGCACCATTGTCACCACCGCCCGAGATCGACAGGTAATTTGCCTTCTTGAATGCATCATAATCGGCGAAACCTGCTTCCGTCTTCATGCCGGCGCGCAGATCTGCCATCATCGCCTCGAGGCCCGTATGCGAGAAAAACTTATAGCGGACGCCCGGCATCCCCTCGATCTGCGCCTGACTCTGCACCTCGTGGGGAACCGCATTCTTCCGGCTGAGTGTCGTACAACCAGAAAGCGTCACAACCAGCACCGCAATAACCAGCAACATGAATGATGCGCGCGATTTCATACCGAAAGGCCTCATCTAAATCAGGGATCGTGCTACAACTGTAACGGCATCATAATGCCGAAAGTGACCGAAAGCATATAGGCCGCGATGATCCACGGGCCAAACGGAAACGCCTCCATCAGGCCAACCCGGCTTTGTCGGGTGAAACGAATGATGACCACCCCGGCGATCGCCAGCAGAGACGCAAGAAAAATCACCCCGGGGATCACCGCTGGACCCGACCAGGCGCCCATCGCCGCCAGCAGCTTTAGATCACCGAAACCCAGCCCCTCGCGCCTGCGAATAAACCAGTACCCATGGGCCAGAAGCCAGAGCGGCACGTAGCCAACGACAACACCCCAGATGGATGCTTCCAGCCCGACCGTACGCGTCTGCGGAAACAGCTGCAGCACAATCCCGGCCCACATCAACGGTAGCGTCAACACATCCGGCAACAGCTGTGTCTTGGCATCAATCAGCGCCAGCAGGACAAGCCCCGCACCAAAGCATGTCCAGGCGACCCCGAGCAGCGTTGGGCCATACAAATAAAAACATCCGATGGCTACCGGGACCGACAACACCCCGGCACCCAACAGGCTGCGACGCCAGTCGATCTCAGTGGTGATGCTTTCCGTACACACTGGGCTCACCTTCAGGGCGTGTCTTGAAGCGCTTGTGCAGCCAGAAGTACTGATCCGGCATCTGCAACACCCAGGATTCGATAAAGGCATTCATGCGGGCTGTATCTTCTTCAACCGAGGCGCCTGGAAAGTGCTCCCAGGCTTCGGTGTAATAAGACTCGTAACCATCGGGCACCATCTTCGACACAATGGCGATGACCCGTGCATTGGTTAACTGGGCCAGGCGGGAAACCCCGGTCACCGTTGCCGCCGGAAAACCAAAGAACGGGGCAAAGACCGCATCCTTGGGTCCGAAATCCTGATCCGGCAGGTAATAAAAAGGGGTGCCGCGCTTCATGGCCTTCACCACCTTGAGCAGGCCGTCCTGACGAGAGACCAGCACGGGGTTCGTAAACCGTGCCCGACCATGTAACAGCATGTAATTTAATACCGGGTTCTTCTGGCGGGCATACATACTGATCCACGAGCCCATCATCGAGGCGCGCGTACCCGTGGCGTCTAGCCCGACAAAATGCGGCGCCAGTACCAGCGTCGGTCGGCCATCGTCGCTATACAGTCGCTCTTCATGATGCTGCCGCACAATCCGACGAATGCGCTGCTCGGAGGCAAACCACATCAAGGATCGATCAAGCACTGCCTGCGCGAAACGGATACAGTGTTTGAAGACCAGCTTTTTTCGCGCAGCATCCGGCATATCCGGAAAACAGAGTCGCAGATTGGTCAGCGCCACATAGCGCCGCTGGCGGGCCAGTGCCCAGAGAATGATTCCAAAAAATGCGCCAATCAGACGGATAACCCGCAGCGGCAACTTGGAGATTACCCAAACCAGCGCCACCAGGAGCCAGCTGGGCAGTGTTTTCAGGTTGAGTGGTGGGCGCGGATTATTCACGCCGCGAGTATAAGACAAATCGACAAATCAGCGCATAAACAAGGTAACGTACCTGAATTAGAATCTCGCCACGACACCCGACCCGACCGCAGACCTGAACCTGATGCCCAAACTCCGCCTCAAGACACCCAAACTCCCCTGGCAAATCCTGTTGGGCACGATCGCGGCCTTTGTTGCTGTGGTGGTGGTTATTCTGCTCACCAACCCGCCGCCGCCAAAAACCGTGATTGTTGCCACAGGCGCCGACGGTGGCTCGTATAGTGAATACGGCAAAAAGTACCAGGCATTTTTTGCCAAGCGCGGTATTGAACTGCGGCTGGTTGCCACCCGAGGTGCTCAGGAGAATGCCGACCTGCTCCTCGACCCCGACAGCCCCATCGAGATGGCTTTCATGCAGAGCGGGCTGATCGATCCACAACGGGCCGGGAATCTGGAAACATTGGGCAGTATTGGTTATGAACCAATCTGGCTCTTTTATCGCGGCACGGACAAGCAGCATAAGCTGCAGATGCTGACCGACTTGACGGGTCGCAAAATCGCGATTGGCGAAAAGGGCAGTGGCACCTATAGCGAGTCTATGCACATCCTCGGCCTGAACGGCCTCGATCAATCACCCAGCCTGGTTTCCATGCCGACACTTGAAGCGGTCAGTGCCATCGAAGCCGGCCGCATCGATGCCATCCTGCTGATTCAAAGTGTCAGCTCCGAAAACGTCCAGCGCCTCCTGAAGAACCCCGAGTTGAACCTGGCCAACTTCATGCGGGCCGAGGCTTACGCCCAGAACATTCCCTACTTCGAGGAACTGACCATCCCCATCGGCGGCCTGGATCTGAAGCGTAACTTCCCGGCGGAGCGGACCCAGCTGATTGCCACCACGACAGAACTGGTCATCAAGAAAGATCTGCACCCTGCCCTACAGATGCTATTCATGCAGGCAGCTAATGAGATCAACGGCAAAGAAGCGTTTTTTACCAAGCGCGGCGAATTTCCCTCGTTCCGTGGCAGCGGGCTGCACGAGAGCGAACAAGCTACCCTGTACTACCAGAAGGGCCTACCCTTCCTGATGAACCACCTGCCTTTCTGGCTAGCGGAATTTATCCATCGCACCATCTTCTTCCTACTTCCGTTGATCGTGATCGCCTTCCCGGTCATCAAGTACCTGCCCGAGTTCTGGGAAAACCGCATGCGTGACCGGATCAACGCGGTGTATGCAAGACTGGAGCGGCTAGAACAGGAGATCATCAACCAGGGCGAAGTCGACCAGCATCATGCAGCCTTTCTGGCACAACTCGATGATATCGAGCATCTGGCTTTCAAACTTAAGCACTCCAAATCGCACGCGCTGGAGTACTACACCCTGCGTAGTCATATCGACTATGTGCGAAGTTGCCTCAGGGATGGCCGGCCGTATCAGCGCAGACGATAACCACGAAAAAAGGGGCGGTCAGACCGCCCCTCGTTCGTTTCAATGACCGTTTGCTAGGCATTCAGATCGTATCGGTCTGCGTTCATGACCTTGACCCACGCTGAGACAAAGTCATCGACAAACTTCTGACGATTGTCATCCTGTGCATAGACCTCGGCCAGCGCACGCAGGATCGAATTTGATCCGAAGACGAGATCCACACGGGTGGCTGTCCAGCGGGTTTTGCCGGAATCACGATCGACAATGTCATAGCTGTTCCGTCCGGTAGGTTTCCATCGGTAGGCCATATCGGTGAGATTGACGAAGAAATCGTTGCTCAGCACCCCAACACGGTCGGTAAAAACTCCTTGCGGGCTGTTACCGTAGTTGGTGCCCAGCACACGCATGCCGCCAACGAGTACCGTCATCTCCTGCGCCGTCAGCCGCATCAGCTGTGCGCGATCGAGCATCAGTTCTTCCGGAGTTACTACATAATCCTGCTTCAGCCAGTTCCGGAACGCATCGGCAACCGGCTCAAGCACCTCGAAGGACTCGACATCGGTTTGCGCCTGGCTGGCATCACCCCGACCCGGCGCAAAGGGGACGGTGACCTTAAAGCCGGCCGCTTGGGCAGCCTGTTCAACCCCCGTATTGCCGCCAATCACAATCACATCGGCCACACTGGCGCCCGTCGCGGCGGCGATCTTTTCGTAGACGGCCAGCACCTTGGCCAACCTGGCCGGCTCATTACCCACCCAGTCCTTCTGTGGCGCCAGACGGATGCGGGCACCATTAGCACCACCCCGCTTATCCGAACCACGGAAGGTACGGGCGCTATCCCAGGCGGTGCACACCCGGTCACTGACCGAGAGACCGCTGGCAGCAATCGCCGCTTTCACGGCGGCGACGTCATAGTCTGTGCGACCGGCTGGCACCGGGTCTTGCCAGATCAGATCTTCCTTCGGCACATCCGGGCCGACGTAGCGCGCCTTTGGCCCCATATCACGGTGGGTGAGCTTGAACCAGGCACGGGCAAACACCTCGGAAAAGTATGCGTGGTCCTTGTGGAAACGTTCAGCGATCTTGCGATAGGCCGGATCCGCTTTCATCGCCATATCGGCATCGGTCATCATGGACTTGCAGCGGATGGCCGCATCTTCCACATCCACGGGCAACGCATCCGTTTGGATGCTGACCGGTTCGTATTGCCAAGCGCCGGCCGGGCTCCTCGTCAGTTGCCACTCGTGGTTGAGCAGCATGTCGAAGTAGCCGTTATCCCACTGTGTCGGCTGGCTGGTCCAGGCACCCTCGATACCGCTAGTCACGGTATCCCGGCCAATGCCGCGGGTCTTGTGATTCATCCAGCCCAGACCCTGCTCGTCGATTGGCGCGCCCTCGGGTGCCGGCCCCAGATTCGCCGCATTGCCATTACCGTGTGCTTTACCAACGGTGTGTCCGCCCGCAGTCAGTGCCACAGTTTCTTCATCGTTCATGGCCATGCGGGCAAATGTCACGCGGATATCGTTCGCGGTTTTAAGCGGGTCGGGCTGGCCATCCACGCCTTCCGGATTTACATAGATCAGACCCATCATCACTGCAGCCAACGGATTCTGCAGATCCCGCTCGCCGGAATAGCGGCTGCCCTCGCCCCCGCTCTTTTGCAACCATTCGCGCTCCGAGCCCCAGTAGATATCCTTTTCCGGGTGCCAGATGTCCTCGCGCCCGAAGCCGAAGCCAAAGGTCTTGAGGCCCATCGATTCATACGCCATGTTGCCCGCCAGAATCATCAGGTCAGCCCAACTGATCTTGTTGCCATATTTTTTCTTGATCGGCCACAGCAAACGACGCGCCTTATCGAGGTTGGCGTTATCAGGCCAGGAATTCAACGGCGCAAAGCGCTGGTTACCCGTACCCGCACCACCACGTCCATCCGCCGTGCGATAGGTACCGGCCGAGTGCCACGCCATACGGATCATCAGACCACCATAATGTCCCCAGTCGGCCGGCCACCAGCCCTGACTCTCTGTCATGAGCGCTTTCAGATCGTTCTTGAGGCCATCAACATCCAGCGTCTTCAACGCATCCCGGTAACTGAATGACGCACCCATCGGATTGGTCTTGGCATCGTGTTGGTGCAGGATGTCCAGATTCAACGACTTGGGCCACCAGGCCACATTACTATTCGCCTGGCCGTTCTCTGTAATCGCGCCGTGCATGACGGGGCATTTTCCTTGGGCTGACATACCTGCATCTCCTCTGGGTTTTATCGTTATGATGGCTGATGCGCCATGACCCTGACTATATGCCCACCACTTGATAGCGTCTAATCATTTTTACAAATGCCTGCCATAGCCGATACCTATCGAAGCAACCCCCTAACACCGCGTCCCTTGCTGCAGTGGATGCTACGACTGCTCATCCCGATGGCCCTATCTTGCAGCGCCTGGGCTGCCGGCGCAGTAAAAGATGCCGATGGCCGCTATATAAACCGTTATGCCGATCTATCCCACAGCCAGAATTTTCTGCAGTGGCAGTGGACGCGGCTAACCGAGGGGTTACCCAAACCCGCCAAAACCCCAACGCCTCAGGTAACGGTGGATACCCAGCGGCTGAACCATCCTCGGGGCAACGCGCAGGTGACCTGGATCGGCCACTCCAGCCTGCTCTATCAGATCGATGGCAAAAATTTTCTCTTTGATCCGGTTTATGCCGAATACGCCTCACCGGTCCCTCCACTAGGCCCGAAACGGGCACAACCACCCGGCATTCCGTTCGACCAACTGCCCCACATCGATGCTGTCTTTATCTCACACAATCACTACGACCATCTGGATCTCGAGACCGTCCGGCAGCTCGCCATGCAAACGGGTGGATCGCCTGTTTTCTTTGTCCCCCTCGGCGTCGATGCCTGGTTCGCTGATAACGTACCCGGCACCCGGGTGAGCGGCGCAGCACCTAATGTCATTGCTCTGGACTGGGACGACACCGCCACGTTCCCAGGGATCAAGCTACCGTTCACGGTGCGTTTTCTGGCGGTTCAGCACTGGGCAGCACGCTCTCCCTTTGACCGCAACAGAACCCTATGGGGAAGCTGGGCACTCGAGCACCCGTCATTTCGTTTCTGGTTTGCCGGTGATCTGGCGTATTCACAGGATGTCGACGACATCGGTAAAGCGCATGGGGGCTTTGATCTGGCCGCCATCCCCATTGGCGTCTATGATCCGCGCTGGTTTATGAAACGCGCGCACATCGACCCGCCAGAAGCGACTCAGGTGTTCAAAGCGATTCGCGCAAAGAATGCCGTCGCGATTCACTGGGGCACCTTTGACGGACTCAGTGACGAGTCCCTCGACGAGCCACCGGCCGCCTTTGAACGGGCACGTAAAGACGCCGGCATTGCGCCCGAGGCCTTCAGCCTATTTCGGATCGGTGAGACTCGCTCGTACAACACCCGCTAGACGCCTTGAAATGGCGCCAGGGACAACGACAAACGTTGCGGGCGTTCGGTGACTTAAACCGCGAAGTAAGGCTTTCCGGCAAACACGTTGACGGCCATTGCCCGCCCCGTCGGATACGTGGCATGAAGCCCGCGCAGATGGGCATGAACTTCATCGGTCGACATCCGGCCTGACTCGGCCACGGTCCAATCCGATGACGGGTCTTTCTTCAGCATGATCTCGTATTCCATGGTGTTCCCCCCTCTTCGTTATTCTGACAACGAGGCCTACTCTACGCCGACTTGGCTAGTTTCTGTTTTGCGCTGCAAAAGCATGCTCGACCAGAAAATCACCGGGCTCACCTTTGCGGGTCGACCCCCTCAATCCCGCGGCTTCCAGCAATGATTTGGTCTCGATCAGCATCGCGCCGTTACCGCAGATCATGACCCGGTCGGTCTGCGGACTCAATGCGCTCATGCCCAGATCACGGCAGAGCTGACCGGAAGCCAGCAACGCCGGGATCCGGCCCTGATGCACAAAAGGCTCACGGGTCACCGTCGGGTAATAGTGGTCGCCGGGGCGAGCAAGCAGGGTCTCTAATTCCGACCGATACGCCAATTCACTCACCCGACGCACACCATGCACCAGCACTACCTGCTCGAATTGTTCGAACACGGCACCCCCCCGCAGAATACTCACGAAGGGTGCCAACCCGGTACCTGTCGACAGTAGGAACAGGCGCTTCCCAGGGTTCAGATCGTTCACGACTAACGAGCCCTTGGCCGCCTTGGCAACCACCAGCGAGTCACCCACGGCAACGTGCTGAAGCTGAGAGGTCAAGGCACCATCAGGCACCTTGATACTCAGAAACTCCAATTCCGGATCACGCGCGTCGTTCACAAAGCTGTAGGCCCGCAGCAGGGGTTTGCTACCCTGCTCTCCCTGCAGTAGACCAATCAGAACAAACTGGCCGTTCTCGAACACCAACGCCGGATCGCGGGTACACCGGAAGCTGAACAGCTTGTCATCCCAGTGGTGTACCTGCGTCACGGTCTGCAGCGTGTAGTAGCTCATGATCAACCAAAGGTATCGGCCCAGATCGACAGGGCCCAGCCATGGGTGTAACGCCCTTCAATCATGCTGGCCTCCGTCGATGTACCACCTGAACCGGCGACAATCTGCGGCACCTTGGCCTCCGGGTTGTAGCGATGGACGGAGGCCACATGCACTCCGTGCACATCATCGAGCATCGAATAGCAGGTGTTGGCCATTAACATCGGCGATGCCTGACGGCCAGCCAGAATCTCGACCAGGGCAGACGCTACGGCCTTGCCATGCTGATTCGCCATATGCCCGGACTTGGGCATCTGGGGCGCCGCAAAAACCGCATCGCCAATCACGTGGACGCCCGGCACCACCGGAGATTCCATCGTGACCCAGTCGACACCGGCCCAACGCTGGTTCACATTGAGCAGATTCATCTTGCGGGCGATATCTCCCCCGCGCATTGGCGGCAGAATATTCAACACATCGGCCTTCACCGAATCTCCCAGCTCGCTGGTCACCACCTTTTTACGGGCATCGATCTCCGTCACATTCCAGTTCGGGCGGTAATCAATCATGCCCTTGTAATAGGTATCCCAGGCAGCCTGAAACAGTTTGGGCTTGGACTGAATCACGTCGTTGGCGTCCAGCACCACCACTTTGGCATTAGGCTTATTGTGTTTGAAATAGAACGCAACCTGGCACACGCGCTCATACGGCCCCGGTGGGCAGCGATACGGCGACTTCGGAATGGAAATCACATAGGTGCCGCCATCTTTCATGGCCTCGAGCTGCTGTCGCAACGCCAGCGTTTGCGGCCCGGCTTTCCAGGCGTGCAGCACGGTCTTCTGTGCCTTGGCATCGTAGCCCTTGATCTCGTCAAACATCAGGTCAATGCCTGGCGCCACAATTAGCCGATCATAGGTATAGGTTTTGCCCGATGCGGTTTTTACAGATTTGGCGGTCGTATCGACCGAGGTCACTTCGGCATTCACCACCTGTACGCCCCACTTCTTACGGAGTGCGTCATAGGTTCTGACAAGCGTTTTGTAATCACGGTTGCCACCGAGCACTTCGTTCGACATCGGGCACGACACGTAGTCGGGTGTCCGCTCGATCAGGGTGACATCAATCCCGTTGTTGCTCCATTTACGCAGATACTTGGCTGCAGTCGCACCCCCGTAGCCACCACCAATCACAACCACTTTACCGGTCGCCTGTTTGCCGGCTGCCAGCGCCATACCCGGCACCAGCGCAGTTCCGGTTGTTACACCCAGCGCCTGAAGGAGGCGGCGACGGTTTGGATTCATCGTATGTGTCATCATGACCTCCTACTTCTGAGCCGAAAAATAGGTGGCGAGCTGCTGCAGCTCGTCATCGGTATAACCCTGCATGAGTTGCGGCATGATCGTGCCGGGTAACTCTTTGGCCTTGTAGGCGCGCATTGTGCTCAGGAGCTTTTCACGATCCTGGCCGGCCAGGCTGGGCATGATGTCGTTGGTTGATCGTCCATCCGTGCCGTGGCAATTGGCACAGTTGGAGGCAAAGTACACGGGTTTCGTGTCTGGCGCTGCCTGAACGCCCAGAGCCGTCAGACCGACAACAGCGGCAGCGGCTAATTTCTTGATATAACGAGACATGAGCGGGTCTCCTTGTTGGGGTTGAGCTTGCTTTATCAAACGCTGCGGCCGCGCTGTCAAGACACGCTGCAATATGAAAATCTCTGGGGCTGGCGCCCTCCGGTAAATCGTTTAATATGTGAGCCAGTATTCCCCCCAGCACAAAAGGATTGGCATGAAAAAAACTCCTAAACCCAACCTGCCGTCACGGCTTCTGGTCTGTCTGGTTTCAGCCGCTTTATCGATGCCCGTGACAGCCCCGGTAGCCTATGCCCAGAGCACTGGCCAGCAATCCAATCAAACGATGAGTGAAGCCCAACTGGCCTCTCTGGTCGCACCCATTGCCCTCTATCCGGATCCTCTGGTGGCTCAGGTCCTGATGGCGTCGACCTATCCGCTAGAAGTGGCCGAGGCCTATAACTGGCAGAAGGCCAACAGCCGTCTTTCCGGTGGCGCCCTGAATCAGGCGCTCCAGCAGCAGAACTGGGATGCCAGCGTCAAGTCGCTGGTGTCATTCCCGCCAGTACTGGGCATGATGGGCACACAGCTTAACTGGACCCAGGAACTGGGTGATGCAGTCCTTGCCCAGCAATCGGATGTGATGAACGCCATCCAGAGCCTGCGTGCCAAGGCACAACAGTCTGGCGCGCTGCAATCGAATTCACAACAGACGGTTTCGGGCGGCAATGGCCAACCCATTGTGATCCAACCCGCAAATCCACAAGTAGTTTACGTACCGACCTATAACCCGACCGCAGTCTATGGTGGCTGGCCCTACCCGGCCTACCCACCCTATGCCTACTACCCACCGGGTTATGTCGCCGGCACGGCCCTGCTTTCATTCGGAGTGGGCATGGCGGTTGGCGCAGCACTGTGGGGTGGTTGCCACTGGGGTGGCGGCGGTTGGGGTGGTGGCTGGGGCGGTGGCAACTCGCTGACCGTCAATAACAACAACTTCAACAATTTCAACCGCAATACCAACGGCAACTGGTCGGGTGGTAGTCGTAGTGGCACCTCCAACTGGTCGGCCGATTCGCAGCGTCGTGCTAACAACATGAGCGGTGGCAGCGGACGCAGTGGTGGTGGCGGTATGAGCGGCGGTGGCAATCGCGACGCACAACGTGACCAGCTCCGTCAGAGCCTCGATCATGGCGGTCTGAGCGGCGGCGATCGTTCTGGCGGTGGCGGCTCACGCTCCGGCGGCGAACGCACCGGTGGTGGCGGTGACCGCGGCGGATTCAGCGGTGGTGATCGTTCGGGTGGCGAACGCAGTGGCGGCGGCCGTGACCCCGGTGGTTTCGGCGGTAGCCATCCCTCCAGCTTTGGCGGTGGCGACCACTTCGGCGGTAGCGGTGGCAGTCACTTTGGTGGTGGCGGTGGTGGCGGCCATTTCGGCGGCGGGCGTCGATAGTCTGCCAATCAACATTACCTAATACATGACAATCAAACACAACAAAGGAAACTCACATGAAAAAAATTCTACTCACCGCTGCCGTGACCGCACTCACTTTGGGGTTTGCATCCGGTGCACACGCTAACAAAGCCATGAGCACTGAAGAACTGGTCAGCTACTGCGCAGCACCTAATAGCGAATCATTCGTCACCTGCGAAATCTACGGACAGGCTGTCTACGACACCTACCTGGTCTACAGCCAGCACCGCAAATCACCCAAGTTCATCTGCCTGAAGCAACCGGCGCCGCCGCGCAAGCAAGTGATTCAGGACTTCGTCACTTGGGCCCAGGCAAATCCGAAGTTCGCCAAGGATCCTGCGGCCGACACCATCCTGCGTTTCCTAGGTAACAAGTTCCCATGCGGCAAAGCTGGTAAGTAACCGAAAGCGATAGGAGAACGCATGATGATCAAGAAATCGCTATTAATGATTCCGGTTGCCGCAATCGCGCTGACCGGCTGTTCGGGCATGAGCGACACACAGCAACGCACCCTCTCGGGCGGCGCTATAGGTGCCGCAGCGGGTGCCGGTATTGTGGCCATTGCCGGTGCCAACCCGATCTGGGGCGCGCTGGGCGGTGCCGTTGTAGGTGCTGCCGGCGGCTACGTCTACGACCAGTACGAAAAGTCGAAAGAGAAGGAATACAACTCAGGTTACCAGGCGGGTAAAAAGTCTGCCACGAGCAATACCGGAAACTAATCAGAGGCTCAAAACAAATGGGCACCTGCGGGTGCCCATTTTTTATTGTGCTGCAGATGGTGCCCAGGAGAGGACTCGAACCTCCACACCTTGCGGCGCCAGAACCTAAATCTGGTGCGTCTACCAATTTCGCCACCTGGGCAGCAGCGTTACGAGCCGGGATTCTAGCAGATTTGAGGCTGTCTAGCGGCCAGCTATACTTGCACGATGGCATTATCCCCCACAGTTTTTCCCACACCTCCCGGCACGGATCACTACGAGAACTTTCCCGTAGCCTCGCTGCTGCTGCCCAGACGTCTGCGCGAACCCGTGGCGGCGATTTACCGGTTTGCACGTTCGGCCGATGATATTGCCGACGAAGGGGGGGCCAGCCCGGAAATACGGATTGATCAGCTTCAGGCCTACGACGATGCCCTGAGAGCGATTGCCACAGGCCGACCCGTAGCCGAATCCCTAG
>JACCED011097367.1_pt1 | contig 12162 bp, 22 predicted proteins | sample 7455021 | NCBI WGS metagenome assembly JACCED01 (sample SAMN15323456, study PRJNA562643) | freshwater metagenome | isolation source: river surface water | place: USA:Blue River Watershed | collected 2017-08-19
AACAACAGGTACTTTGACTTTTATACACCGGTTTGTCTTTGGGTTTAATACTTTACCATCAGGACATTCTTTAGCAATAACAGGTTTATCTACAGGTTTTTCAATGACTTTAGATTGAACATTTGTTTTTACTTTCGTTGTTTTAACAACAGGTACTTTGACTTTTACACACCGATTAGTTTTTGGGTTTAATACTTTACCATCAGGACATTCTTTAGCAATAACAGGTTTATCTATAGGTTTTTCAATGACTTTAGATTGAACATTTGTTTTTACTTTCGTTGTTTTAACAACAGGTACTTTGACTTTTATACACCGGTTTGTCTTTGGGTTTAATACTTTACCATCAGGACATTCTTTAGCAATAACAGGTTTCTCAATAACTTTAGTTTCAACTATTTTAGGTAAAGTTGGTGCAATAGGTTTACTTGGAACTTTATAATTTTTATAAGCATTATTGTAAATATCTTCTCTTACCATAAAATACACAAAACGACCTTTTTTTGCATTAAAACATAAAGTTTTTTTCTCAGGTGTTTCTCCTTTAATAACAGGAAGACTACATTTATTAAGATTAATACAAAAATTATCAGTATTTTGAATCCAGTCTACTCCAAATAAATCACATGGTTTTTCATGTGCAATAGATTCTTTGATACCAGAATTATTTGTATTAATATTCCATCCATTATATATATATCTTTTATCACCACATGTTATTCCTGCTATAATATGACCATAATTTAGCATATTCCGATTATAGTTAAGAAATGAAATACTATCCTGGATATATTTAACTCCTTCAATAACACATTTTTTTTTATAACTATCAAAAATACTTTTATCTTTTTTATTTTTTAATACATATCCATTCGCATATTGTTTTAACAATGATACGTTAATTTTTCTTGTATCGCCTAGAATTATTACTAGTTCTGGTTTTTTCTTAAAAATAATTTTATTATATCTAGATTTTTGTGCATATTTATGATCTTGAACATTATAACAATAGTAGTTTAAAGAATCAGAATAATGTAATTGATATATTGCATCATTTTCTTGTAACGGAAGTCCTAATAATATTGGACAATCCTTCATGTAAAGATATTCAAGTACACTTCTAATAGTATAAAAATTATCAGCACCTTGATCAAAACTAGGTGTTTCTTCTGGATTTTTAATTGTAGGTTTCATCCGAAATAATTTTGGATCTATCTTGTATAATTGCATAAGTAGGTATTCTGGTTTAAATTTTATTTTTTCGGGTCCTTCACGTTGAAAGTCATAGAATTTCATTAATAATTTATATAGATCACTATTCATTTTATTTTTATTATCTTCAATAGCATTTATTAAAACTTGACGAGTGCCTCTTGAATAAAACATACACATTAACAATGCATTAAACCAACAGGTTGATGAAAATTGTGAAAGTAAATGAAAAGTATTACAATCAGGTGATAACATTTTAATATTTATATAGAATTAAATTGATCTGGCTGTAGAGAGGAGTAGAGGTTTTGTTAGTTCATTCTTAATAGGCACAGAACTTGTTTCTCTTAAAATTGGCGGTTCCTCTATAAAGCGTTGTTTTATAGTTTTAGAATGTCTAATGACAATATGTTTTAATTTTTTCTCTTGTTTTGGTCTAGGTCTACAACAGCAAAATACAAAAGTAAGTATTTTATACAAATAACAGGTTATAGTCATTCCAGTCTTCGCCAATGTAGCTTCACATACAATATCAATCGTAGACGAAATCATATTACTTCTAATTAATAATTCAAGTCCATCCATTACATGGCGTGGTATCAAATCGTCATCTGAACCTAAAACACCATCTTCACCTGCTGTAATATCTTCGAGTGTTTGTATAACAATTGCTTTCTTTTCTTCTCCTGTTAAATTGTTAAATCCTTCGACAATATAAACGAGTGACTTGAGCACATCATAAGGTGTTTCAATGTGCATATCTTTTTTCATGACATGATTTACAAAATTCTTATAAACTCTTTCGCAAATCTGCTTCATTTTATTTTTGAAGCTTACGAAAAAAAAATAAATTAAACGACGGACTATTTACTTTTCTTCACTAGTTACATTTTTACTAGTATTTGTTAGTTTTCTATACAACCATACAGCTCCAATAATTAATAGTACAACAACTACAATAAAGAATATTAATTTAGCAACGAAAAATAGAACTGCTAAAACTATCACAATAATTATTAATGTAAATAAAATCATTAATAATTTTGAATTGGCACCTTTCTTTGTATTTTTAAGTTTCATTATTTTACTTAATACAAATATTATTGTTTACAACATCTACATGAATATTTCGTCCAATTACCGTCATAAACCATCCCTTTATTTTCACATGTTTTTGGACAATTTTCATATTTATAAGCTGATTCACTACTTTTAACTTTAGCACTTTTAACAAATTCACATTTATCAGGTTGAAGAAATACTATACGTTTTTCATCACTTATTTTTTTACATGAATATTGTCCTTGCGTATTATACATACATTCCATTTTTAATTTATAATTATATTAAAATTAATTATATAAAAAATCAAAGAAAGCTTTTACCAATATCTTTAATCATGTAAAAAATAACTTTTAGTACAATATATCTCTTTTTAATTTCAGGTGGTTTATTATCATCTATGTTTACAATTTGATTAATTTCTTGTTGATTAAGATTTTCTATAGTAGTATCATTATTCTCGGTATTTTTTTTAATTGAATTTGGTTTTTTATAATTACAACAATTTATATTACCCATAGTTGTCTTTTTACTATTTAAAAAGTTAATTATCATGTGGTTAATCTTTAGATTGTTCACACAATGGTTGTATTTCATTGTATTTCACCGACTACTTCGGTAATTTCATTTTGAACTTCTTGATCTGGTAAATTTAAAACAATGTCTTTTGTATGTTGAATAGTTTGCGTAACAGGTTCAATGATAGGTTCAATAATGAATTTGATTCGATGGTCTAATACTGTAACTTCAGCATTTTCAATAGTATCTTTTAGAATACCTGTAATAATTTTAAGAACATTTCTATAAAGTTTTTTCTCTATAAAATCAGGTATTAATTTGGAATTAATGTGTTCATCTTGCAAGTATCTCTTGACTAGATTTTCAATTACAATATCTTCTGGAGATAATTCTTCTTGTTTGTGTTCTTGTTTGTTATTTTTATGTTGTTCATCTTCTTTAGATGGCTGATTAGATGTATGAATATTTTCTAATTTTTTATTAGAATTTTCACGAACTTCACTCAAAGATTCTTCATTTATCGGAAAAATATGAGATATAATAGGTTCTTCATTCATATCTACCTTATTTTTTTTATGTTTGCACAATAGGTTACCCATAGATTTATTATCTATGTGAGAGAAAAATTTTTAAGATAAGAACCTAACGCAATTGTAGAATTCTTTTAATTTTAGATAGAACAAGTTTATTTTCTAAGGCTTTACAATTCTCAATATCTTGAACGTCCTTAAGCTGCATATTGAGTTTTGTTGCAAGTTCTTTTTGTGTAAGTTTCATTGCAACCCGTCCCGCAATGATTTTCTGAGCATCATCTCTTGATACATAGGTTAATGGTTTACCAGAATCGGTATTATCAATCTGTTGTTCCAGTTTCCACATAGGTTTATTAACTACTGATGAAACAGATTGTTGTTTTGAAGTTTTATCAACTGTTTTGACTTCTACCGGGTCAGTGTTTTTCTTTTTAAGGACAACAGGTGTCCAATCCTGATGATTGTACATAAATATATTATTATATAATATTCTTAAATAATTTTAAGAATAATCGACATTACAATTTTATTTTTTGACTTAAAAGTTTATAAAAACGTGATGATGTAAATTGATCGTAATGTTTTGCCAGTATAATGTTTTTCCGAAGCCTATGAATCTTTAAATTTTGTCGATTTCCCCATGGACACAATGATTCTACATCATGCCATATATTTATAACAAGTTCTTTCAAAATAGGGTTAGATATATCATAAGGTTGCAGTTCATTAAATGCAATTAATAAATCTTTTGAATTTTCAAAATCTTTGAGTTTTTCTATACAAATTTGTCTTTCTAAATGACATGGGCTATACGATCTCTTATCATTAGATAAACGTTTTTCACGTGATTTCAGAAAACAAATATGTTGTTCTATATCACGGATTAGCGTATTCATATAAAATATTATTTTAATAGATATTTATATAATAATAATGTTGTTTTTATACCAAAAACCTATAATGAATATGTTGGTTTATACTCCAATTATATTTAGAATAATTGATATTTCTTTTTATAATCATTATAATATTTTACCACCGTTATGTAAAAAAATTATATATGATAATACTATTTCATATTTTGAAATATCAGAAAAATATTTTAAAAGTCTTTATAAAAAACATAAAAATTGAATAAAAAATAACTTTTAAAATAGTTAGATGTGATAATTATATAGTTACAAACAACTCTAATCAACTACAAGACACATAACAAGATATAATCATGGCAACCGACATTATGAATCCGACAAATATGCGATTTTATGAAATGATTCGTGAGGTTTCAGGATTACGCGAGAAGATCATTCCAGTGTCGCTATATTGTTATAGTACAGATAAGAATATTTCACTTAATCTAGTATCATCGTATTTGATTGGACATATAAATATAAATGATTTCGAGGACATGCTGATATATCGACTTAAGTTTGAGAACGCATATGATGATGTGACAACTTTGATTGCAACTTGTATTTATAATTACAGAAATCACACTTTCAATTATATTCTAAAAAATGAGGATGAAAACCAATATCAATATATCCTAAATAATGCAAACTAGATTAGGTTTTGGAGTCGCGAGGCACGTTTCTTAAGTACATATTGTAATTCTAATAATAAATTATTATATTTTTCTAATGTTTTTATATCAATTTTGTTTCCAAAACAATCATAAAACGGCATTATTATGATAATAATTTACATTTTTATATGATATAAACTTTACAAAAATTAGTTAATTAATGGCATCGATTCCATATGATATCCTATATTATAATATATTTCCACATTGTGATATTGATGTAAAAGTCGCATTTAAAATACCTCCTAAGAGATTAACATCAAACCTAAAAATACATAAACCGAGTAGTTTAAAAACATTTGAATTAATTGCTCGTTCCCATTTACAAAAGATAAGGAGTCTTTATAAATGGAACGAGAAAATAGGTGAATTATTTACATACTTTAAAATCCCAGAAGTGAATAGAGATTTTCTTACTATGAAATTAATTTTTATTCCACAATATAAGATTGTGCATGGTGATAATTGGCGTCAGGCTATAAATAGATTACCAGGTGTTGATATAGATTATGTTCATTTTATGGATGAACCGGATATCAGGATATATGAATCTCTATATCCTAGGGATTGTACAAAGTATGTGAATAGAAAAAATTTGAATTATTCTAATTGAAGTATACCTTTCTAACCATAATCAGATAAAATCTAAAATTACAATCTGAAATGGATTGTAAATTTGAAGGAATATCATTATCTTCAAATGATTATAATGAAATCGAGAAATCCATTTTAGAATCATATCCAAACGCATGTATTTTGTATATCGATAAAATCATAAATGAAAAATTAGAATATAAATTTAGGTTGTATTTGAATGAATTAAGAAATAAAAGAGAAGAAGATGAGATATCTATTAAAAGAGTGTTTCATGGAACCAAAGCTACAAATATAAATAGCATTTCAAATAATGGCTTTAAATCATCGCTTAATGCTAGATCAGCCTATGGTAAAGGATCATATTTCAGTACACGAGCTAATTACAGTAAAGATTATTCTGATAATGATTTAGATGACATTAGTTATTTATTTGTTTGTGATATTATAGTTGGTAAACGTGGATATCTATCAAAGGATAAAGGTATAGATATAGGTGTTGATAATATAAATAATCCTACAATTTATGTGTGTCCCAACGATAATAGTTGTATTCCACGATTTATAGTTGGGTTTTACAAAAATGTAAAATAAATAGTATTTTTTTTTCGTTGACGTTGAGTAATTAATAATACATTATTATTATAAATGTCATGTATAAATCCATATGAATTACTTGGAGTGACAATTAATAATACAAAGAAGGAAATTAAGCAAAGATATTATGATTTATCATTATTTATGCATCCTGATAAAGGAGGTTCAAAGGATGATATGATAATATTACATAACGCTTATAAATTTATAATCAATGAGATAGAGAATATAAATACAACAGTTACAGTGGAACAATTAGAATCTGAATTCAAGAATTTTTGTATGGATCAGGAAAAGCAAGTTCCTAAATTTCAAGAAATATATGCAGATGCATTTAATTTAGATTTATTTAATAATAAGTTTAATAAGGCAATACATGGAATAGAGACAGAATTATTTAAAGCATCACTTGATGGTGGTTATGGAGAATTAATGGATAATAGTGAAATAAATGAAATGTTGAGTGATTTAAAATATAAAGATGTTATTCAAGGAGATGTTACAAATAATTTTGGTGCAATTAGTGTATATAGTGATACAATTAAAGAACAAACATTTTTCAATAATGTTCATGATTATACTATTAAAAAAGTTGACAATTATTCAATGGATATGAATGGATTGCATATGAGTGATTACAAAGAAGCATATACCCCTATAATATATGATAGTAATATAAAATCTAGAACTCTAGATGATATAGAAAAAGAACGAACTGATTTAGATGATAAACTTGAAAATACTAATTTCTTGTCTCCATATACATGGAGTTTTTCGGGTTTATTAGATGAGAATGGAAAGCTTGCTAATATATTAAAGATAGAATTATGATGATGAGTATTTAAAATATACAAAATATACAAATTATACAAATTATACAAATTATTTCCTTGGGCAAATATTTTAATGATGTATAGAAATATGTAATATTATAGTAAATGTGCCCAGATATAATGTCTTTGGTCTTAGGTGGTATTACGATATTTATAGCAATAGTGCTTGTTATAATTAATTATAGAAAAATGAAGATTAATGAATGGATTTATATTGTATTATTGTTCTCAATAGCATTTTCTGTTCACGGTTTAGTTCATAAGATTGTTAAACATAAGAAACATTAACTTATTTGATATTTGCTAAAATTGTAAACATTCTGTCTAGTTCTTCTTTATAAATTTCTTTTATTTTTGTTTCTAGAATTAGTTTGTGATTTAGTTCATTGAGGGATTGACGAAGTTGTTCACATTCTGTTTTTAGAACATCAAGATCTGTTTGTTTTTCTGTAATATCTGAATTAGATATACCATCATTAATTGTAATATCATCTAGAGATAATTGGTTATCAATAGGTTCAGTTTGAATAGTTGTCACTGGTGTAGTTTCAATTTTCTTATCCTTCTTCGTGTCTTTTTTCTTTTTATGATCATCATTTGAAAGTTTATCAGCTTCCTTAACCAATTTTGTAATTCTATTTTTCACATCTTCGAATTCAGTAGATGTAAATTCAGATTTCACTTGTTCTAGGTATAATGCTAATTGAAGATATCGACAATAATTGCGTACAGTATTTACTGAATACCTATTTTTATATTCAGTAAAAAGTTCGTCTAGATTAAAAAATACATCTTTAACTGACGGATCATTACTATCTACAAAATTAATATAAGCATTAAAAGCTTTATGTGCATTAGATGTGAACTGACTCTTTTCTTTCTCATTTAATTTTTTCAAATAGTGTTCTGTAAATTCAGAAACCTTCATAATTATTTATTTCAAGATTCTTTTCTTTATATGTTTTTACACACTAGAAATTTAATATTAAAATACTAGGAATTTTTAATTAATTGTTTATTGTTAGAATAAAAATGTCCTAAAATCTAAAATAACCAATGTTACCTTATTTAAAAAAGTTTCTCGATGTGATTGAAAAAAGTACATTGGCTAAATTGTCAAAAGTTGAATACAAGGGACGATTACAAAGATTAACAGTAATAACAGGTCATGATGTAGATTGGATTATACAAAATTGTAAAGAAGTCCAAAAGAAATTAAAATCATATGCACCAACGACTCAAAAAGGATATATTAATACAGTATTAACAATATTTAAATATACAAAGGATCTTAGAAAAAAACAACCAAATGCTTATAAATGTTGGTTTGAAGCATTAAATAAAATAAATGAAATAGTTGAAGCAAAATATGATAATATTGAACCTAGTAAAAAACAATTAGAAACTTATGTACCATGGGATGAAGTATTAAAGAAAAGAGATACATTAAATAAAGATTCACAAGAATACTTATTATTGAGTATGTATACTATGATACCACCAGCTAGAGCTGATATGAACCATGTTAGAATTTATTATAGAGAACCTACTGATAAAGAAGTTGAAAAACAACCCAATTATCTTGTAATAAAAGGATCTATGATGAAATTGGTATACAATGAATTTAAAAGTCGTGGAAGGAAGATTCAAAGATATGAAAAGGAATTACCAGATAATTTAAAAAAAGTAATTAAGAATTCTTTAGAGAAAGTTCCAAGAGATTATTTAGTAATTTCTCCGAGAACAAAAGAACCCTATGACAACGCCGCAACATATACAAAATATTTTGATAGAATGTTGCATAAAATATTTGAGAAAGCTGTAACAATTAATACACTTAGACATAGTTTTGTAAATGCATTACCACATACGCTAACACCTGGAGAAAGAGATGCTATCGCAAGAGAGTTGATGCATGATGAACGTACAATGCAAAGATATCGTCTAGCATTACCTGAAGGCAATAGACAGGAATGTAAAGTTGTTTGTAACTATGAGAATAAGTAATTGATATAATTTGTAAAAAAACCTTGTAAAAATGCGAATATAATCATGACTATAATAATTTTAATAATATCATATTTTGTAGGTTTTATGAATTTAGAGATATAAAGATTATTTTTATCATATACATCTCTTCCAATAGTGAAATGTATAATATTTTCTATTGAGTTGATTAAAATAAATACAACACTTGAAATTATAAATAATTTATAATTTGCAGATAATGGTATTAACATTTACAATTTTAAAATATTTTAAGTTTGAAAAGTGATTAAAAAGTGATAAATATTATTAATAATAGTTTAATAATGTTGAAAAATACAATGAAAATACAAAGATGTAATAGTTATGGTGATGAAATTTCAGATTCAGAGGAAGATATCGAATCTAATAAATATAAATGTATAGAATGCATTTTTCGTCATAAATGCATTATTAAAAATCATGTATTTTATTTTAGAAATTTAGAGGAATCTAAATCATGGGACACTTATATAGATGAAAATAATAAAACAAGATGTTTATATTGTCATGGCTTATTTCCAATTAGTTTGCATACTCAATAGCTTTTGCATTAACGCGTACTCTTGCTTTATTATATCCCTTGCGATTTGGAATTAAAACATTCAAGTCAGGTGGTAGTATACATACAGTTGTATTACGTGTTTGATCTAGAAAACAATCAAATACAATGAGATCGGCACCGCATCCGGTACATATCTGAGTTTCACATAATTCAGGACACGAGATACCTTCATTAAATGGTAATTGAACAATAGTACGAGTACGAGTTCTATGAAAATTGACACATGGACTCCAAGGTCCCCATTCTGATACTATACAATCTACAGGACATGGTGTAGATTCTGATAATCCAGGACAAGTTCCACCATTTTGTGCAGGTGTTAACATTAATCTTGTACGTATCTTATTACCGTTTACACAAGTACTCCAAGGACCCCATTCAGATACTGTACAATTTACAGGATCTGTATTACCTCCATATATTCCACAACCAACACATCTAGATGCTGATGTTGATGCTGTAAACATCAACCCTAGTATGAGGATTGTGTTTATAGAAGTCATTTATAATATAATAAATATATTATAAAATTCAATAAAAAAACGAAGAGTTAAATATTGTAACTAATTTGTATAACCAACTGCTTTTGCATTTACACGTACACGAGCTTTTGTAAAACCACGTCGATTTTGAACAACTACTGTTAGTACTCCACCAGGTAGTGTGCAAGTTGTAGTTGGTTTAGTTTGATCCAGAACACAATCAAATACAATTAGATCCGGTCCACATCCTGTACATGCTTGTGTTTCTAGCACTGTTGGACAAAGAGTACCATCATTTAGTGGTGGAGTAACAATTGTACGTGTACGGGTTTGTTGGAAGTTTACACAATTACTCCAAGGACCCCAATCAGATACTTGGCAATTTACAGGACATGATTGGCTCTGTGAAAGCTCAGGACACACTGAACCACCATTTAGTGGTGGTGTTACAACTGTACGTGTTCGGGTTTGTATACCTTCTACACATGGTCCCCATGTACTCCAGTCAGACACTGCACAGTTAACTACAACTGGTGGAGTAGGGGCAAGTGAACAACATACTTTGAAATTTCCTGAACGACCATCTTGATGACAGAACATGCCATTATAATATCCTGATGGACATGAACTACCAGTGCATACTACGCTGCCCCAACATTTACCAGGAGTCGGACACGTTGACTTTACATAATTACACCGAATACCACTTGGGCAATTTCCTCCATTACAGATGAATTTAGATCCATCTGGGCATTCATATGCATTTGAGTCTTTACAGACTCCATAATCACTACTTGTGCTATTAGCACAACAATCTGTCATACCGGCACATTTATTACATCCTGTAAATCCAACATTACAAGTAGTTAGACTACTTGCTAGTGGACTACTGCATTGTGCATAAGCACTATTCGACGTCATAAACATAAATCCAAGCATACAGATTGTATAGATGGTCTTCATTGTGGTAATTTGAATTTTACATTTTAACTTTATATAGTTTTCAATTTTTTTAAAATATGAAAAAATAGTGACTTGTATTGTAATAATATAGTACATAACAAGTCATAAAAATAATGGGCGCTTGAGGCGCCGGCGGCGATTTGTTTCAGTGCGCAAGTTAAACACTTATACACTCTAAAATATCGTGAATCGCGTATATATCATTTGTTTCAAAAATATCTGCCAAATCTTCTGGTACAATATCTACATATGAATCGTATTTTTTATAACTTTGTGTATAATCTATGTCAAATAACATTTGAATTGCAAGGAATTTGAATTGTTTTATATCTCTATGTGGATTATCGTTCCATGATGCTAAATCATAATCTATAACCTTGAGTTCATAATCTTTATCGAGCATGATGTTTTTACTTTTGAGATCATTATGAGCTATTCCAAGTTCATGTGAATCTATTATATATTTGCATATTTGAATGAGAATATATATTTTTTGTTTATAGTAGAGTTCTTTGTTTTTTATAAGTTTGTCTAGACTATATGGTAAATATTCTAGATATATTTTTTTTTCTTTTTCATTATAATCTATCAATTTTACAACGGAATCCAGATGTTGCAATTCTTGAAGAAACTCTAATTCATGATTAAACTTCTGTTTTGTTTTGAATGTTTTACACACATTTCCATTAACAAGATCGATGTTCTTGAATTCAGATTTAAGATGAGTAGTCGTCATATTGTCTTGATATAAGAATATGTTACGTTCGTATATCAAATTTTATATATATCAAGTAAAATAATGAATATTTATTATAATAGGGAATATAATCCCAATATTAGAAGTGTGTATATAAACCCTAAAATAAGAAAAATAAATAGAATTAGAGTGTGTCGTCCAAAATGTTCAGATAAGTTGGTCGATATAGTTGGTACAGTTTCGAAATTAAATAACATTGAAATTATAATGGCACCTTTAACAAACGATCAATGTAGACTGGTTTCTGAATTAACGGATTATATAGTATTTTACGAAGTTAAGAATTGTATTATAATATTACTTTTATTTACGTTTTTATTGACTACAATTGCACGTAAGTAAGTGTTGTTGTCAATGGGCGCCCTGCGCCATGGCGTTTTAGTTTTAGTGTGTAAAATATAAATTTATACACTGTTCTATATTATTTAAAAATAA
>JACCED010024862.1_pt1 | contig 12152 bp, 11 predicted proteins | sample 7455021 | NCBI WGS metagenome assembly JACCED01 (sample SAMN15323456, study PRJNA562643) | freshwater metagenome | isolation source: river surface water | place: USA:Blue River Watershed | collected 2017-08-19
CCCAACTACAACTCGGTCGTGGCCACTTTCTGCCACAACATGGCGCATGACTTGCCGATACAGGTCCACGATGCCCAGGCCTGTGTGCGTTTGGTCTACGTGGACGACGTGGTGAATGCCTTTTTACACGCACTGCAAGAGCCTATCGCGGGCTTGAGTCACTCCACGGTCGCCCCCGAATACAACATCACCTTGGGTGAACTGTCAGACCAAATCGATGCGTTCAAGAACTGCCGCAGCACCTTGGTGTCTGAGCGCGTGGGCACGGGCTTGACTCGCGCCTTGTACGCCACCTACGTAAGCTATTTGCCGGTCGAGAAATTTGTTTATGGCGTGCCAGCCCATTTAGACACCCGAGGTGTGTTTGTGGAGATGCTCAAAACGCCCGATGCGGGCCAGTTCAGCTTTTTTACGGCCCGCCCTGGCATTACCCGGGGCGGTCATTACCACCACACCAAAACCGAAAAGTTTTTGGTTATTAAAGGCCGTGCCCGTTTTGGCTTTCGTCACATGCTGACCAACGAAATGTATTATTTAGAAACGTCTGGCGAACGCCCTGAGGTGGTAGAAACGGTGCCAGGTTGGACACACGACATCACCAACATAGGTTTTGAAGAAATGGTGGTGATGTTATGGGCTAGTGAAATATTTGACCGAGCAAACCCAGACACCGTTCCGAGCACGGTTTAAAAATAATGAAAAAACTTAAAATAATGTCTGTTGTGGGTACGCGGCCCGAAATTATCCGTTTGTCTCGTGTGTTGGCTGCGCTCGATGAGCATTGTGATCATGTGCTCGTGCACACAGGACAAAACTATGACTATGAACTCAACCAAGTTTTTTTTGATGATTTAGGCGTTCGTAAACCTGATTTCTTTTTAAGCAGTGCCGATGGCTCAACGAGTGCTGCACACACGATTGGTAACTTAATTACTGCGGTAGATGGCGTGTTGGCTCAAGTTCAACCTGAAGCAATGCTGGTGCTGGGTGATACCAACAGTTGCTTGTCTGTTATTCCTGCTAAGCGACGAAAAATTCCAATTTTCCACATGGAAGCAGGAAACCGTTGCTTTGACCAGCGCGTGCCTGAGGAGATCAACCGTCGCATCGTGGACCATACAGCTGATATCAATCTCACCTACAGCACCATTGCTCGTGACTACTTGCTGCGCGAAGGTTTGCCACCCGACCAAGTCATCAAGACGGGTAGTCCCATGTTTGAGGTTTTGCACCATTACCTGCCGCAAATTCAAGCGTCAGACGCCGTGGCGCGTTTGGGGTTGAAGGCGGGGCAGTATTTTGTGGTGAGTGCGCACCGCGAAGAAAATATTGAATCTGAACAATCGTTCGCAAAACTGGTGGCGGTGCTCAACAGCGTGGCCGAAGACCAAGGCTTGCCTGTGGTGGTCTCGACCCACCCTCGCACTCAAAAACGGATCGATGCCACGGGGTCGCAATTTCACCCGCTAGTGCGCTTGCTGAAGCCGCTGGGTTTTCACGACTACGTGAACCTGCAGATGAACGCCAAAGCTGTGTTGTCTGACAGCGGCACAATCAACGAAGAGTCGTCCATTCTGAACTTTCCGGCGCTGAACCTGCGCGAAGCCCACGAACGCCCCGAAGGCATGGAGGAAGCTGCCGTGATGATGGTGGGCTTGGAGGTCGAACGGGTGCGTCAAGGTTTGGCCATCGTGGTACAACAAGCAAGGGGCGCAGAGCGGGAATTGCGTTTGGTGGCCGACTACAGCATGCCTAATGTAAGCGACAAAGTAGTGCGCATCGTTCACAGCTATACCGACTATGTCAGGCGCGTAGTTTGGAAACAATACTGAGGTCTGTTTGCGGATTCTCGTTGTCACTCAATATTTTTGGCCTGAGAATTTTCGGGTGAATGACCTTGTCGGTGAATGGGTACGGCGCGGGCATCAGGTAACCGTGTTGACGGGCTTGCCCAACTATCCAGCGGGCAAGATATTTGATGAGTATTGCCAAAGTCCCAATGATTTTGTGCAATACGAAGGTGCCGAGGTGGTGCGGGTGCCAATACTGCCAAGGGGCACAGGTGTTGTGCAGCTGGTGCTCAATTACTTAAGTTTTGTGTTGGGAGCCATCTTGGTTGGGACGTGGCGCTTGCGAGGCACCAAGCCTGACCTAATTTTTGTATTCGAACCCTCGCCAGTAACGGTGGGTTTGCCAGCGGTATGGCTCGGCAAATTAAAGCAATCGCCTGTGGTTTTTTGGGCGCTTGATTTGTGGCCAGAGACGCTGGCTGCGGTGGGTGCGGTTCGCTCTGAGTGGGTGTTGAAGCGGGTGGGCCAAATGGTGCGATTCATTTACAACCGATGTACCTTGGTTTTGGGGCAGTCAAAAGCATTTTTGGGAAGCATTGGCCAGTACTGTGACGATAAATCCAAAATCCGCTACTTCCCCAGTTGGGCCGAGGATGTGTTTTTGAATAAAGCAGTGCTTCGTGCGCCTGAATTGGTCGACGCGCCTGGTGTATTTACCGTGTTGTTTGCTGGAAATGTGGGGGAGGCCCAAGACATGCCTGCGGTATTGGATGCGGCAGAGAGGCTCAGAGGTAATGAAAAAATTCGTTGGGTCATCGTCGGTGATGGGCGAAAGCTGGATTGGCTTCGCTCCGAAGTGCGCCAACGAGGCTTGGCTGATCAGGTGTTGTTGTTAGGACGATTCCCTGTAGAACGAATGCCTGCTTTTTATGCGCACGCTGATGCTTTATTGGTTTCTCTCAAACGTGACCCTGTGTTCAGTATGACGATACCAGGCAAAGTCCAGTCCTATTTGATGGCGGGGATTCCTGTGATTGGGATGTTGGATGGTGAAGGTGCGGCCGTCATACAAGAAGCCAATGCTGGGCTGACCTGTGAGCCTGGCGATGGCGCAGGTTTGGCTAAATCCGTTTTAGCTTTGCTTGAGATGGCACCACAAGAGCGTTCACGGTTGGGATTGAATGGCCAACAGTATGCTCAACAGGCGTTTGGTCGCTCGCAATTGATAGATCGCATGGAAGGGCTACTGGCTGAAGCCGTGGCTATCAAAAAATCTACGGTTGAAAGCTGCAGATGATTTTGGTGACTGGCGCTACGGGTTTTGTTGGCAACGCATTGTTGAGACGGCTCTGTTCTGATGAAGCATCGAACCTGGTGGCGGCTGTTCGCTCTTTGACGCACGTCTTGCCCGCTGGTACTCGACATGTTGAGATTGGATCGCTTGGTGCGCCGACAGATTGGAAGTTAGCCTTAGAAGGGGTGAGGCAGGTGGTTCATTGTGCCGCTCGTGTGCATGTGATGGACGACACAAGCGCAGACCCCTTGGCCGAATTTCGTCGGGTGAATGTCGAAGGTACGGCCAATCTTGCCCGTCAAGCTGCCACTGCAGGTGTTCGGCGGTTTGTTTTTTTAAGCTCCATCAAAGTGAATGGTGAGCTCACTACAGATGGACAGTCATTTGCTGCAGATGATGTGCCAGCGCCCCATGATGCTTATAGCGTTTCAAAGTATGAGGCCGAGCAGTCGCTGCGGCAGATCGCTGCTGAAACGGGAATGGAGGTGGTGATCATTCGCTCGCCGTTGGTTTATGGCCCAGGGGTCAAAGCGAACTTTGCTGCGATGATGCAATGGCTGGCTCGTGGCTTGCCTTTGCCCCTGGCCGCTGTGACACAAAATCGCCGCAGTTTGGTGGCTTTGGACAATCTGGTTGATTTGATCGTGACCTGTTTGGACCACCCCGCAGCCGCCCACCAGACCTTCTTGGTCAGCGATGGAGAAGACCTGTCAACCGCCGACTTGCTCCGCCGCATGGGTGGCGCCATGGGGTGCAACGCACGTTTGTTTTACGTGCCAACGGCGGGCTTAAAACTGGCAGCCCAGTTGGTGAATAAGCTGGGCATTTACCAACGCCTGTGTGGGTCTTTGCAGCTGGATATTACTAAGACCCGCCAGCTATTGGGATGGGTTCCACCCGTATCCGTGAATGAGGGCCTGCGACGGGCCGCAGAGGGTTTGTATCGATGAAGCGATTATTTGATTTGCTACTTGCTTTGTTGGCGATTGCTTTACTGACGGTACCTATTTTGTGGGTCGCTATTGCCGTGCGTTTGACTTCGCAAGGCCCAGCACTGTATTGGAGTGACAGGGTGGGGCGGCACAACCGTATTTTCAAAATGCCCAAGTTTCGCAGCATGCGCATCGATGCGCCCGCTGTGGCTACGCACCTACTCCCCAACCCCGAGCAGTGGCTGACTCCGATTGGTTCTTTTTTGCGCAAATCCAGCCTAGATGAACTGCCCCAGTTGTGGAGCATTTTGATAGGGGACATGAGCTTTGTGGGGCCTCGTCCCGCTCTGTATAACCAAGATGACCTGATTGCGTTGCGCACATCGCGTGGGGTGCATGTGTTGTTGCCTGGCTTGACGGGGTGGGCCCAAATCAACGGACGCGATGAATTGCCCATTCCTCAAAAAGTGGCGTTGGATGAGCAATACCTGCAACAGCAAAGCCTTTGGCTGGACGCGAAGATCATCGCCTTGACGGTGCTTAAGGTGATCAAAAAAGATGGGGTGACGCATTGAAAACTCAGTTGTATCGTTTGACCGTACCCATGTTGGCATTGCCGCGCTTGGTCAAACGGTTGATCGCTTTGTCGGTGGACATGGCGCTGTGTGTCTTCACTGTGTGGCTTGCTTTTTATTTACGCTTGGATGAGTTCGTCAGTCTGACAGGTGGCGGTGAGTGGGCGACTGGCTTGTTTTGGGCAACACTAGTTTCGGTGGCGCTGGCTTTACCGATTTTTGTGGTGTCGGGTTTTTATCGGGCTATTTTTCGCTACAGCGGATGGCCAGCGCTATTGACGGTGGGGCGAGCCGTTGGGGCGTATGGCTTGTTGTATGCCTGTTTGTTTACAGTCTTTGGTGTGGCGGGCGTGCCGCGCACGCTGGGCCTAATTCAACCTATGCTGTTACTTTTTCTGGTGGGAGCTTCAAGGGCTTTGGCTAGGGTGTGGTTGGGGGAGCGTTACCAAAGTATTTTGCAAAGGGCGTCGCGTCCCAAGGTGCTGATTTATGGCGCTGGCAACAGCGGTCGTCAGTTGGCGCAGGCTATGGTCAACAGTCACGACATGCAGGTGACTGGGTTCTTGGACGATGACGACCGCTTACACGGGCATGTGCTCAATGGTTTGCGCATTTATGCGGTTCACGACTTGCCTGCGTTGGTGAACTCCGTTGGGGTGGCCTACGTGCTGTTGGCATTGCCCAGCATCAATCGCGCTCGACGCAATGAAATTTTGAACACGTTGGCCCCATTCAAGGTGGCGGTGCGCACCTTACCCAGCTTGAACGATTTGGCGCAAGGCAAGGTGAGCGTGTCGGATCTGCGCGAGCTAGACATCGACGACCTCTTGGGTCGCGAGCCAGTGCAGCCCAATGGCTTGCTACTCAAACTCAATACCCTCGGCAAGCGGGTTGTGGTGACGGGTGCGGGAGGTAGCATCGGCAGTGAGTTGTGCAGGCAAATCGTGCGCACGCAACCGAAGCTATTGCTGTTGGTGGACATGAGCGAATTTGCGCTCTACCAAATTCATCAAGAGTTGTTGGCCGTGGCCAATGGGGTGGAGCTGGTGCCGCTGTTGGCCTCTGTGTGCGACGAGATGCGCATGCACAAGATCATGGACACCTGGAAACCAAACACCGTCTACCACGCAGCTGCATACAAGCACGTCCCCATGGTAGAATACAACCCCGCCGAAGGCGTGCACAACAACGTGTGGGGCACCTGGGTGTGCGCTGAAGCTGCTGCCCGCTATGGTGTGCATAACTTTGTGCTGATCAGTACCGACAAGGCTGTGCGTCCCACCAACATCATGGGGGCAACCAAGCGTTTGGCCGAGATGGTGTTGCAAGCGCATGCCCAGTTGCAATCGCAAACTTGTTTTTCAATGGTTCGCTTTGGCAATGTGTTGGGTTCTAGTGGTTCGGTGGTCCCCCTGTTTCGTGAGCAGATTAAAAATGGCGGCCCCATCACACTGACGCATGCAGAGATCACTCGCTATTTCATGACCATTCCTGAGGCGGCTCAGTTGGTTATTCAGGCTGGTGCCATGGGCACTGGGGGAGATGTATTTGTGCTTGATATGGGGGCGCCTGTCAAGATCATCGATCTAGCGCGTCGCATGGTAGAGCTATCTGGACTCACTGTGTGCGATGCGCAAAACCCAACAGGTGACATTGAGCTCGTTGTGACGGGGTTGAGACCTGGTGAGAAACTGTTTGAAGAACTCTTGATTGGCGACAATCCAGAAAGAACGCCTCATCCGCGCATCATGAAAGCGCATGAGAAATTTTTGGCATGGACTGAGCTTAAAGGTGCACTTGATGAATTGCGTCAAGCGATGCGTACAAATGACGTTCCTAGTATTCGTCAATTGTTACAACGGTTGGTGAATGGGTATCAAGCGAATGGTGATGTTGTGGACTGGGTCCACATAGAGCAAGCGAGACAAACATGACAGTTTTTGTAACCGGCTGTGCCGGCTTCATTGGCAGTAATTTCGTCCACACATGGCTTGCGTCTTCTGACGAGTACGTCGTGAATTTAGACAAGCTCACCTACGCAGGTAATATGGCCAATTTGAAGGGCCTCAAAGACGACCCGCGACATATCTTTGTGCAGGGCGATATTGGCGACCGAGCTTTGGTTTCTAAGCTGTTGGCTGAGCATAAGCCCCGTGCTGTGCTGAACTTCGCAGCCGAAAGCCATGTAGATCGATCCATCCACGGTCCCAGTGACTTCATAGAAACAAACGTGGTGGGCACGTTCAATTTGCTTGAAAGCGTTCGCGCTTATTGGCAAGACCTGTCGGAGCAAAATAAAGCTGCTTTTCGTTTTTTGCACGTATCGACCGACGAGGTGTATGGCACTCTCTTGCCAACTGATCCGCCATTTACAGAGACAAAAAATTACGAACCCAACAGCCCTTACTCTGCTAGCAAGGCAGCAAGCGATCATCTGGTGCGCGCATGGCACCACACCTACGGCTTGCCCGTGCTGACTACAAATTGCAGTAACAACTATGGGCCATATCATTTTCCCGAAAAGCTCATTCCTTTAGTACTGCTCAATGCATTGGCTGGTAAAGCATTGCCGATTTATGGCGATGGCCAACAAGTGCGTGACTGGTTGTATGTGGAAGACCACTGCCGCGCTATTGCCCGTGTGCTAGAAGCTGGCAAAGTGGGCGAGACATACAACGTAGGTGGCTGGAACGAAAAGCGAAACCTTGAAGTGGTCAACGCCCTGTGCGCCGTGCTGGACGAACTCAAGCCCCGTGCTGACGGCAAGCGCTACACTGAGCAAATCACCTACGTTAAAGACCGCCCTGGTCATGACCGTCGCTACGCCATAGACGCGCGCAAGATCGAGCGCGAGTTGGGCTGGAAACCGCAAGAAACGTTCGAGACTGGCATCCGAAAAACCGTGCAGTGGTACTTGGCTAACCAAGCATGGGTAGAGGGTGTGACCAGCGGCAGCTACCGCCTGTGGGTGGGCAAGCAGTATGGGGCCTGACCGCGCTGCACACAAAGCAAGCCACATGCTCAAAATTCTCCTCTTAGGTAAAAATGGCCAAGTGGGCTGGGAGCTGCAACGCAGCTTGGCCCCGCTGGGAGAGGTGTTGGCGCTTGACCGTCATAGCACCAGCTTCTGTGGTGATTTGTCTAAGCCCGATCAACTGGCGCAAACGGTGCTGGTCTTTAAGCCAGACTTCATCGTTAATGCCGCCGCGCACACGGCCGTTGATAAAGCAGAGTCAGAGCCCGAGTTGGCAAAGCTTTTGAATGCCGATGCCCCAGCAGCCTTGGCAAAAGCGGCAGCGCAAGTGGGTGCATGGCTGGTGCATTACTCTACAGACTACGTGTTTGACGGCAGTGGCACGCACGCCAGGCAGGAAGGCGAGGGTACAGGTCCGCTGAGTGTGTATGGCCAGACCAAGCTGGATGGTGAGAAGGCTATTGTGGCCAGTGGCTGCAAGTATTTGATCTTCCGCACCAGCTGGGTGTATGCCGCACGAGGTGGCAACTTTGCCAGAACTATGCTGCGGTTGGCGCAAGAGTGCGACCAGCTAACAGTCATTAACGATCAGCATGGCGTACCCACAGGCGCAGACCTGATTGCAGACGCCACAGCACACGCTATGCGCCGTGTGTTGAACACGCAAAACATTTCATTCAGCGGGGTGTATCACTTGGTTGCGTCGGGTGAAGCTACATGGCATGGCTACGCGAGCCATGTCATTGCGCAAGCTAAAACCATCAAGCCCGAGTTGGATTGGAAAGTCACGGATATTGTGCCTGTGCCGACCACTGCGTTTCCAACGCCTGCCACAAGACCTCTGAATTCACGCCTGTGTACGCATAAACTACAGCAAGCATTTGACCTCGTTTTGCCGCCATGGCAGCAGGGTGTAGACCGCATGCTGGCAGAAATACTCTAAATAAGAAGAACAGATATGACTAGACAGCGCAAAGGCATCATTCTCGCGGGCGGCTCGGGCACGCGTTTGTACCCCGTCACGCAAGCGGTTAGCAAACAGCTGATGCCCGTGTATGACAAGCCCATGATCTATTACCCACTCACCACACTGATGTTGAGTGGTATCCGAGAAGTATTGGTTATTTCAACGCCTCAAGATACGCCACGTTTTAAAGAGCTGTTGGGCGATGGCAGCCAGTGGGGCATGCACATCGAATACGCCGTGCAGCCCAGCCCCGATGGCTTGGCGCAAGCCTTCATCATTGGCAAAGACTTTGTGAGCAACCACCCCAGCGCCTTGGTGCTGGGCGACAACATTTTTTATGGCCACGATTTAGTGAAGCAACTGCATAACGCCAACGAGCGCACCAGCGGAGCCAGTGTGTTTGCCTACCATGTGCATGACCCAGAGCGCTATGGTGTGGTGGAGTTTGATGGCGCATTCAAGGCGCATAGCATCGAAGAAAAGCCTGCCAAGCCTAAGAGTAACTATGCCGTGACCGGTTTGTATTTCTATGACGAGCAGGTGTGCGACATAGCGGCAGACGTGAAGCCATCGCATCGCGGTGAGCTAGAAATTACTGATGTGAATAAGCGTTATTTAGAGCTGGGCCAGTTGAATGTAGAGATTATGGGCCGAGGTTATGCGTGGCTAGACACGGGTACGCACGACAGCTTGCTAGAAGCGGCTAGCTTTATTGGTACGTTGCAGAAGCGGCAAGGTTTGATGGTGGCTTGCCCCGAAGAGATTGCCTATGGACAAGGGTGGATTGATGCTGCAACTTTGCAAGGGTTGGCAGCACCACTGGCAAAGAACGGCTACGGCCAGTACCTGTTAGGTTTGTTAAAGTAAAGCCATGCTCTACAAAGTAACGCAAACGCCCCTCGCGGGCGTTTTAGTTTTAGAACCCAAGGTGTTTGGTGATGCACGAGGCTTCTTTTTTGAAAGCTTCAACCAGCGTGATTTCAATGTTGCCACCGGATTGAACGAAACCTTTGTGCAGGATAACCACAGCAAGTCCAGCAAGGGCGTTTTGCGCGGCTTGCACTATCAAACCCAGCATGCGCAGGGCAAACTGGTGCGGGTGACGCAAGGCGCGGTGTTTGATGTGGCGGTGGATATTCGCAAGGGCTCGCCCACGTTTGGACAATGGTTTGGAGTGGAACTGTCAGATCAAAACAAAAAACAAATTTGGATTCCTGCTGGCTTGGCGCATGGCTTTTTGGTGACGAGCGAGAGTGCTGAATTTTTGTACAAAACGACTGACTACTACCACCCAGAGTGTGAGCGCAGTATTCTCTGGAGTGACCCCGATATGGCTATTCATTGGCCACTGCAATTGCTGGATACTGCTCCTTTGTTGTCGGCCAAAGATGCGCAAGCGCCAACGCTAAAAGAAAGCCTGTTGAATGCTGGTTAAATACTTTTTCTCAAGTGCGTTGTTTTTGGTTGGCGCAGCTGCTTTGGTCGTACCCAGCGGCTATTCGCTGGGCTTTTATTTGTTGTGTTTTGTTGGTGTTGCTGTGTGGCTCAAACACCGCGATACTCTGCTCCCCCTCGAGTCACATCATCTCGTTTGGCCATTGTTGGTTTATGCATTTGGCCAAATGACATTGGCTTTACATGAGAAATGGGCTGCACGAGAGTTTTCCAACTACCTGCCTTTTGTCTTGGTATTGTTTGGTGTTTGGGGCATTCGTCGGTACAAGCCGAAAGCCGAATGGTTTTGGGTTGGGCTAGCTGTTGGCGCATTAGGTGCCGCTGTACTGTCAGGCTATCAAGCCCTGGCGTCAGGCATGCGTGCTGGTGGTTTTACTCACCCTATTCAGTTTGGCAATGTGGCGCTCTTATTTGGTGTGCTTTGCAGTGCGCGCGCGTTAGTGGGGCATCAGAGTGTAGGGATGCGCATACTGATGTGGGGTGGCTTTATTGCTGGTTTGGCTGCTTCGGTTTGGAGCCAAACGCGCGGCGGTTGGTTTGCGGTGGTGTTGATATATATTTGGATAGTGGCCAATGCGACCAAGGATTGGGCGCGGTTGAAGCGAGGGCTTGTTGCATTTGCCATGCTGACAGCACTAGTAATTCCAGCTTTGCAGCCTAATGGGGTGGTGCAGTCGCGTGTTGCAGCCGCAGTGAGTGAGTTCAATGCTTTTGTTGATTATGGCAAGCAAGATACTTCTGTAGGTGCACGGTTGGCCATGTGGTCAGTGGCCATCGATGAAATTGGAAAAGCGCCAATTTTCGGGCACGGTAATCAAGGTTGGATTGAAACGCGAGATGCTGCAATTGCTGACGGGCGTTTAAGCAGCTTTTCTTCAGGGTTCACGCATTTACACAACGAGTATTTGAATGTGACATTTAAGCGTGGTCTTGTGGGGCTAGCTTTGTATTTGGCTTTGTACATAGTCCCCATGCTGATGTTTTTTAAACCTTACTTGCAAGATGTTCGCCCAGATGTGCGAGCTTTGGCGATGGCGGGTATGGTTATTCCTATGATGTTTATGGATTTTGGTTTGACACAAACATTTTTAAGCCATAACTCTGGGCGTGTTGTTTTGTGTAGTTTATGGATGTGCGTGGCGGGATTGATGTTGAATGCATCGCATGTCGAATTGTGTGAGTCTGAGGGTTAAAGGTTTTTATGTTTTCAATTGTCATTCCAACTTGGAACAACCTTGCATATATCAAACTTTTAGTAGAGAGTTTGCGCAAAAACTCAAAGTACAACCATCAGATATTAATTCATGTGAATGATGGATCTGATGGCTCATTGGCTTGGGTGCGTGAACAGGGTTTAGAGCACACGGTGAGTCAAGACAATATTGGTATTTGTTTTGCCGTCAATCGTGCGGCTACGCTTGCGACGCAAAAATATCTCGTGTACATGAATGATGACATGGTGGTGTTGCCTGATTGGGATGTGGAGTTGCTGAGGTATGCAAAAAGCTTCGGTGAAGATCGTTTCATGCTTTCAGCCACGATGGTGGAGCCTAGAGAAACTGGCAACAAGTGCGTTGTGGTTGCAGATTTCGGTCAAAGCGCAGAGCAATGGAACGAGGCGTTGGCCTTATCGACATGCCATAACTTAAAAAGAAGTAATTGGATGGGGTCAACTTGGCCTCCGACTTTGGTGCCTACATGGATGTGGCAAGAAGTAGGGGGCTACAGCACAGAGTTTTCACCTGGTATGAGCAGTGATAACGATTTCACCATGAAGCTTTACCACGCAGGTTGTCGTATTTTTCTTGGTGTTGGCAGTAGTTTGGTTTATCACTTTGCGTGTGTTTCCACTGGCCGAATTAAAAAGAACGACGGTCGCAAACAGTTTTTGCGAAAGTGGAGTGTCACGCAAAGAGACTTTGATAAACAAGTTTTGCGTCGCGGAGAGGTTGCACAAGAAAAGGTGGCAATTGAATCCGTCGATTTATCGCAGTTCAAACTCAAAGCAGAGTTGATGATTCGTTTAAAGCGATAAGGGATCAGTGCAAGCGTGCCATCCAAAACGTAAGTCCCAGCAGCCCCAAACTACTCAGTAACGCAAACGCAGCCATGTGTTGTGCAGCATCGATGGGCAGTGTCAAACCTATCGGCGCTAACAGCACAAA
>JACCED011031166.1_pt1 | contig 12149 bp, 12 predicted proteins | sample 7455021 | NCBI WGS metagenome assembly JACCED01 (sample SAMN15323456, study PRJNA562643) | freshwater metagenome | isolation source: river surface water | place: USA:Blue River Watershed | collected 2017-08-19
GCCAGAAGTGGGCCAGAATTTGCAGGATCACTTCATGGTGCGCTTCGCCTTCCGCACCAAGCCTTGCGGTACGCTCAATGAAATCATGGCCAATCCCATTCGTGCTGCTGGGCTCGGGCTGGAATGGGCATTGCGGCGCAAGGGCCAGATGGCGGTGGGGGCTTCGGAAGCAAGCCTTTTTGCGCGGGTCCTGCCGGGATCTGAAGAACCTGAAGTGCAGTTCCAATTCGTCAATTTCAGCCTGGGCGGCAATCAGGGCACTTCGGCCAATTCACTTGCCAAACACCCTGGTTTTACCTTCAATTTCTGCGTCTGCCGCCCCGATAGCCGCGGGGATTTGACGCTGCGGTCACCCAATGTTGCTGATAAGCCTGCCATTCGGGCGAATTATCTGACAGCCGCTTCGGATATCCGGATCATGCTGGAATCCGCCAAGCTCGGCCGACGTATCGCCAACACTGAACCCTTTGCGGGCTTGATCGAGAGTGAGGAATATCCTGGCCCCAGCACAGATTCCGAAGATGAAATGCTCGATTACATCCGCAGTGCCGGCACCACTGTGTATCACCCCTGCGGGACCAACCGCATGGGGACCGATGCGCGTTCGGTCGTGGATGAGGAATTGCGGGTGCGCGGCGTGCAGGGATTGCGTGTGGTGGACGCTTCCGTTTTCCCCCTTGTGCCGTCTTCCAATATCCACCCCGCTGTCTTGATGCTGGCGGAACGGGCTTCCGATTTGATCCGCCAAGCCGCCTGAAGGGAGATAACCGTGCGCCATCATTCAACGACACGCCGCGCAGCGATCCTCGCCACGGTCGCGGCGCCTTTTCTTTCGGTAAAGGCAAAGGCACAGGGCGGGGATGCCTGGCCCAATCGCCCGGTCAGGGTTGTGGTGCCTTGGCCGCCTGGCGGTGGCGCCGATACGACAGCGCGCATGATTTTCCCGAAGCTGGCGCAAAAACTTGGCCAACCTTTCGTGATTGAAAATCGCCCCGGTGCTTCGGGCAGCATCGGTGCCGCAGAGGTCGCGCGCGCCACACCCGATGGCTATACGCTGCTGCACGACGCAACACCGCTTGCGATCAATCCCTTCCTGATCAGGGTTTCCTTTGATGCGCTGGCCGATCTGAAAGCGGTCTTCCTGCCCATGCAGGTGCCGATGTTGCTGGTGATGAACCCGAATCAGCCGCCAAAATCGCTTGCTGAGGTGATTGCTCTGGCCAAGGCGCGGCCGGGCTCGCTTGATTGGGCGTCTTCCGGCAATGGATCGGCGCAGCATCTGGCCTTGGAATTATTCACCCGCGCGGCGGGCATTACGGTCAATCATGTGCCTTATCGCGGCGGTGGTCCGGCCCTGACCGATGTGGTGGCCGGGCAGGTTGGTTACTTCTTCAGTAATTCGAATGTGTCCCTGCCCTTCGTGCAGGGCGGGCGCGTGCGTGCCGTGGCGCATACCGGGCGCGGACGCATCGCGGCCTTCCCAGACCTGCCCGCCATTGGTGATACCCTTGCGGGCTATGAGGCGTATGAGTGGAACTGCATCCTGGCCCCCGCCCGCACACCAACGGCCATCATCGAAAAACTGAATCAGGCCCTGAATGAGGTAGCGCAGGACCCCGAAGTGGCCGCGCGCTACACACAGCTTGGCATGGTGGTGCAACCCAATTCCGCAGCCCAGGCCGAAGCTTTTCTACGCAGCGAAACCGAAAAATTTGGCCGCGTGATCCGTGAGGCAAATATCAAGCTGGAATAGCGGGGCTATTCACCCCGCCAGGAATTTCTCGGCAGCGCTCGCCAAAACCTGGCAGCCCAGCGCCAAATCCTCATCCTTCGTGTCTTCCGCCCAATGATGGCTGATGCCGCCAATGGATGGCACGAAGATCATGGAAGCGGGCATGCGCCGCGCGATATATTGCGCGTCATGCCCCGCGCCTGATGGCATTTGCTGCCAAAGCCCAGGCGCATGCACTTCCGCCGCCTGTTCCAAAGCCTTCATCATGGCTGCGTCGCAAATGGCAGGCGTCGCGCGGCTCATTTGCGTGAGCGTCGCGGGGCATTTTTCACGGCGGTTGCTTTCCTGCACCAGGGCGCGCAGCCCGGCTTCCATACGCTCCAGCACGGGCATGGAGACATCGCGGAACTGAAACAGCACATCCGCGCTGCCCGGAATGATGGAAGGCGCGCCCGGATCCAGGCTGATGCGCCCCGTGGTCCAAGTGCTGCGCGGGCCACAGATGCGCGGGAATTCCTGATCAATTGCGGCCAGCAGCCGCACGGCGGAAAGCCCGGCATCCTTGCGTTCAGCCATGGTGGTACCGCCGGCATGGTCCTGTTGGCCCTGGAACTGAATACGCCATTGCCAGATGGCCACGATGCCCGTCACCACACCCACACGCAGCCCTTGGCTTTCAAGCTGTGTGCCCTGTTCGATATGCATTTCGTAGAAACCCTTATGTCTTCCGGGTTCCAATTGCATACGCGGTTTGCCGGCAAGGCCTGCCGCTGCCAGGGCGTCACGCAAGGGCGTGCCATCATTGCGGCTCCGGCTACGGTCGATTTCCGCATCGGGCAATTCGCCAATGATGGATCGGCTACCCAGGAAGCCACCTTCGAAATGGCCTTCTTCATCAGCGAAGGCGGCGACATCCACCGGCAAGCCCGCCCGTGCCAGGGCAACACCAGCCATCACCCCAAGCGCGCCATCCAGCCAGCCCGCATAATTCTGGCTTTCAATATGGCTGCCCACCAGCAAATGCGGCCCCGGCCCCTTATGGCGGCCATAGACATTGCCAATGCCATCAATGCTGGCTTCCAGCCCACATTCGCGCAGTTTTTCCATCAGCCAATGGCGGCTTTCCATATCCTGCGGCGAATAGGTCGGGCGATGCACACCGGTTTTATAGGCTCCGATTTTGCGCAACTCATGCAGGTCGGCAAGGAAGCGCTCGGCATTGATCTGCACCATGAGGGGGCCTTTCAGCGGAATTTCTTAAGCCAGTCTTAATACCAAAATTTTCTTAGCGAGAAACCGCCCTGGAAAGCCAGCTTGTTAACTTTTCACCAACCAGAAGTGGCGTTTGATAGGCGTCATCACAACAAGCGTGATTCTGAGGAGCGAAAATCCATGCAACCGAACCGTCGCTCGGAAAAAAATTCTGAGGCTTTGACATGTGTGGCATTGCTTGAAACCAGCCATGGCGCCGAATTGCATTTGCGTGATGGGCGTGGGCGATTGCTGCGTCTGCCGTTGCGTGATGCAGATCATGGCAGCCATTTGGTGACCTTGGCCGCTTTCAGCGGTCCGGCACGCCCCCTGCGGCAGCGTCGCCGGACCCATTAAGCCTCGTCAGAGGGTCAAGCCACCATCCACCACGATTGTCTGGCCTGTTACCATGCCGGCGCCAGCCAGCAGAAACACCATCACTTCAGCCAAATCCGCTGTGGTGCAACGGCGTTTCAGCAGGGCCTTATCAATGCTGCCGCGGCGCTGTTCTTCGGTCCATTCAATCATCCAGGTTGAATCCACCGCACCGGGGGCGACGGCATTTACCCGCACTTCCGGTGACAAGCCGCGCGCAAGGTTCTTGGTCAGGCTGACCACACCCGCCTTGGTGGCGCCATAAGCCATGGAAGATCCGGCGTGATTGAGCCCCGCGATGGATGCCACACTCACCACCGCACCACCGGCGGCGCGCAAGGCCGGCGCCGCTGCCTTGGTGCAGCGAAACACGCCCAGCAGATTAACCTGCAGCACTGTGTCCCATAATTCTTCGGTCAGCCGGTCAAACTCATTGGGCGCAATCGTGGTTTTTGTCCCCGGTGTTCCGGCATTATTCACCAGATAATCCAAACGGCCGAGATCAGCGACCGCCTGTTCAACCATGCGTTTGCAATCCGCCGCGTCACCCACATTGCCGGGTGCAGCAATCACATCCATCCCCAATCCGCGCAACCGCTTCACTTCTGCCGGGCCACGCTCATCACCCGCCAGATGGTTGATGGCTACCTTGCAGCCTTGGGCGGCCAGTTTCTCAACGGTGGCAAGGCCAATGCCGGAAGCCCCCCCGGTCACCAGTGCGGTCTTGCCCTTCAGATCATAGCTTGCGGTCATTGGTCACGTTCCATTCCTGCCAGGGTTCCAATTTCGCGCAACGCCTTGCGCAGCGCGAGGAGACGACGGTCCCGATCCTCAAACAAGGTCGCGGGATCCTTGCCGCCCCAATCATAAAAGCCAGCGCCGGACATGACGCCCGTCTTGCCATCGGCAATCAGCTTATCCAGCGCTTCACTGCGGCCGCGCACCGGCGGCGGTTCATACATGCGGTTCTTGAGCGCCAATTGCATCATAGGCAATCCGGTGAAATCCGCCTTTGCCAAAACGCCAAGAATGGGCAGACGCAGTGCTATGCCATGGATGATGGAAGCATCGATTTCCGCCGCTGATGCAACCCCTTCATCGAGGAGTTTTTGCACTTCCAGCCCGATCGCGGATTGGATGCGGTTGGCGATATAGCCTGGGACGAATTTGCGCATGACGATGGGCTGCTTGCCCATATCGGCACAAAGCTTGCGTACCATTTCAACCACGCTGGGGTCGGTTTCCGGCCCTGCGACAATATCGACCAGATCCACAAGGTAAGGCGGCGTATACCAATGGGCGATCAGTGTCTTTTTCTGTCGCGCTGCCGGCATTAATGGGAAGATATCAAGATAGGATGTATTGGATGCAATAATCGCGTCCGCCGGTGCCACCGCATCCAATTCGGCATAAAGCTTCCGTTTGACGTCGGGGTTTTCCACCACCGCTTCCACAATCAGCTCCGCGCCATTCACGCATTCCGCAAGGCTTTCATGGCGCGTGATGGCTTGCGCCAAATGGGCGGAGGTCCAGCCTTCTGGCGCTTCGCCCGCTTCCGCCAGGGTCGCCAAGGCTTTTTCCATCAGGCCTTGTGCGCGGCCGAGCGTTTCGGGGTTATTATCGGTCAGGCGCACCTGGTGCCCGCCTAATGCGAAAACCAAGGCCAAAGCATGGCCCATTGTGCCGGCGCCAAGAACTGCGACGCGTGTCATTTTCATGCTCCTTCCGGTGCCCAGGGCGCAGGCGCGCGGGCTTCAATATCAGTGACAACATCAACCACCACGGTTTCCGGCGATGCCATGGCTTCACGCAAGGCGGGGCCGATATCCTCCGGCCGTTCCACGCGAATGCCCTTCAATCCGAAGGAACGCGCAACGGCGGTAAAATCCGTGGGTCCAAAGCGGAGGATTTCCTCGGCTGCGCCTGGGCGATTGCCTGCGCTGCGCTTGAAATTCGGCCAGCCCTGTCCGAAGCCGGAATTATTATTCACCACCAATGTCACGGCGATCCCGCGCCGCCGTGCCGTTTCGAGCTCCGCCAAGTGGTAATAAAGCGCGCCATCGCCGGACCAGCAGAGAACCTTCCGATCAGGTGCCGCGCATTTCGCACCAAGTGCTGCCGGGAAGGACCAGCCAAGTGATCCCGCCGCGCGCAGGTAACTCTGCCCCGGTTCCAGATCCACCATGGTCGCGGTCCAGATGCCGGAATACCCTGTATCGGCGACCAGAATGCCATCCGCAGGCAGGGCGGCCGTGATCTCTGCTGCAAGCCGCGCCGGATCAATCGGCTTGGCATCGTTTGCCATGCGCGGCGCCATTTCCGCCCGCCACGCCGCCATTTCCGCCTGGGCGGAAGCCAGATAAGTGCCATCGCGCTGCGGCTTGCCAAGCGCCGCCGCCAATGCGGCCAGTGCTGCGCGCGGGTCCCCCTGCACCGCCACCGCCGCCGGGTAGGAACGGTCGAATTCATGCGGGTCAGCGTCAATCTGCACAATTGGCGCGCCGGCCACCGGCGTGCGCCAGTAATTCGTCAGCATATCGCCAGTATCAGCGCCAACGAACAGGATCAGATCCGCCTCATGCAGAATGCGATTGGCCGGCGGCGCGGCATAGGCGCCGGCCACGCCGATATGCAGCGGATGGCGCGTTGAAATCATCCCGCGCGCGCCAAGCGCAGTGGCAACCGGTGCCTTGAGCGCTTCTGCCACCAGCAACACTTCCGCGCCGCAGCCTGAAAGCGCTGCCGCATCACCTGCCACAATCGCCACCTTGGGGGCCGCCAGCAAGGCGCGCGCGGCAGCTTCAATCGCTGCCATATCCGCGCCAGGGCGGTGCATCGGCATACGAAAGGCGGAAAGGTCGGCCAGTGGCGCTGAAACCTTGCCATTTTCGATCACTTCAGCCTGCAAGCCGAACAGATCAAGATGCACCGGGCGCGGTGGCAGCGCGACGGATGTGGCAAAGGCCTGGCGCAGCAGGCGCGGCAAATCAGCCGCATCCGCAACATCGGTCTGCATTTTGGTGACTGGCGAAAAGAGCGGGGCGTGATCCACTTCCTGATAGGCATTGCGGTGCTGATGCGCCGGCACTTTGCGCCCCGTCATGGCAATGATCGGCGCGCGCGACAAATAGGCATCCTGCAAGCCGGCCGCGAGGTTCGCCGCCCCCACGGATTGCGCCGCGACAATGCCCGGCCGCCCGGAAACCCGGGCATAGCCATCGGCCATATAGACCGCAGCTTTTTCGGTATGCGCGAGCACAGGATGAACCCCGGCATCGCCAAGGGCAAGCAAGGTGCGCCGCAATACGGCATCAACAAAAAAGACATGTGTCTGGCCAGAAGCGGCAATGCTGCCAGCCAGCCATTGCGCCCCCGTCATGGTCTCATTCATGGCGCTTCCTTTTCGCCTGTTTTCCAGTCTAGCCTGCACCGTAGAACCCGCAGGAACAAGCGGGCCGGAGGACGCATGAAGAGAGGTCTTTTCGCGCTTGCCGCGATTCTTGCCGCTTGGGCGCTGCCCGCGACGGCCCAGCTTTCCATGGTGGTGAATTTTTCTGCTGGCGGGCCTTCCGATATCGTCGCGCGGCTGATGCAGAATGATATGGCGGCGGCACTTGGCCAGCCTGTGGTGGTGCGCAATGTCACCGGCGCTGGCGGCACCATCGGCACCGCGGAAGTCGCGCGTGCACGGCCTGACGGGCAGACGATCCTGCTTTCCCCCATTGGCCCTATCGCCATCCAACCGCATTTCCGCAGCAATCTTAGCTATCGGCTGGAAAATCTCGCAGCGATTTGTCAGGTGGCGGATAGTCCGGTGATCATGATGACGCCAAAAACCTCGGGCATGCGCCGGGTGTCAGATGTGGTCAGCCGCGCGCGTGCCGAAAATGGCGGCATGCCCTTCGCGTCCACCGGCGCGGGCAGTATTCCGCATATTTCCATGGTTGCCCTGATGCGGGTCGCGAATATTCAAATGAACCACGTGCCCTTCCGTGGCTCTGGTGAGGTCATGCTGGCCTTTCAGCAAGGGCAATTACAGCTATTCACCGACCAAACGCTGCTTATTCGCCAATATGATCTGCACCCGATCGCCTTCCTGACCGAAAGGCGCAACCCTGAATTCCCCGATGTCCCGACGATGCGGGAAGAAGGGTATGACCTAGTTTATACGATCTGGAGCGGCCTTTACGCGCCCGCTGGCACGCCAGAACCCGTCATGGCGCGGCTTGAGGCAGCTTGTGAAAAGGCCGTGACGACAGCAGGCTTCATCGAAGGCATGAAGCGGGTCGCCCAGCCAATCCTCTATCGCAATCGCGCAGAATTCGCGGCCTTTTCGGCTGCGGAAAGTGAGAAATTCCGCAGCCTGATCGCTGCCACCGGCTTGCGTTCGGCAGAATAGCGCACCACCCCCGGTTATGCCGGGGGAAGGGGATCGCCGCCATTGATGTGCAAGGCTTCCAGCACGCGGGAGACGCAATTATAGCCCGCGACCGTCACCGTGAGTTCTACCACCTGCCTTGGCGGCAATAGCTGTGCAACGGCTTTGGCAATCTCATCCGGGACATGCACATGCCGAGTCATCGCATCGCAATAGGCGAGTACGGCGCGTTCAGTCGCATCGAATAGGTCGCTTTTTTCCCAATCGGCCAGCGCATCCATCTGGGCCTGGCTGGCACCTTCCTGCAGCGCGATGGGGGCATGGGCATTCCATTCATATTGCGCGCCATTGATGGCGGCGATGCGACAAATGACCAATTCGCGCAGCTTGCCCGAAAGCGTTGAATGCCAGCGCACCGCGTCAAACATGCTGATCCAGCCAGCCGCGATGGGCGGGGCGTGCAGAAGCATGCGGTGCAGATGCCCAATCCTTTTGCGGGAAGCGCGGATTGCGGCGGCCGCTTCCACATGATCAGGATGATTGACATCAGCATAAGGCAAGCGTGCCATTTGGCGTTCCTCCATCTAACGGGCCAATGGCCTGTCTTTGACATCATCCTGCCAAGTTACGCTGATGCGCGATAGCCTCCTCAACAAGGCTTATTGGCGGCGCCATCTGCTGACCCAATCAGGCGGAAGCGCCAGGCTTCGCGCGCTTCAGGATCAGCTTCCACCACCACAGCGCGTACATCGCTCCCCCCCGGTACCATCACCCGCATCAGGTTGGGGATGCCAGGTCCATGGGTTTCCTGAAGGAAGGTGTGGTTATCGCCGTAAATCAGCAGAACCGGCCTGCCAAAGGCCAGGGCTTCAGCTTCCAGCACGGCACGTAGCGCGAGAAAGCCGCTGCGTTGCCCGCCGCCGCAACGATCCGCGTAATACATATCGGCCTGCTGCGCGATGACGATCGCGCGCGCATTCATGCTGCGGGCTTCGTTGAAGGCGGTGCGCAACCAGGCCCGATTGGCGGCATCACGCGCTTCAAATTCCGCAATGGCCCCGGCAGGCGGGCGGGAGGGAGGCATTTCATCCGGTTCGGTCGGGCGATTATTATTGCTGCCCGTCACATGCAGGGTCAGGAAGACCACGCCCTGATGCACCCAGCGTGCATTTTCCACAAAGCTCGGTTGGGCCGGGTCCAAATCCGCCTGACGCAGCAGCGCCATGGGGCGGCGCCCCAGGCTTTGCGCATCGGGAAAAAACCGGGCGCGCAACAGGGCCAGCCGCTCCAGCGGGTCAAAGCGTCCGGCGCGGCTCTGCCAGCAATCCGTCCATTCATTATCGCCGGGGGTATAAACCAGGGGGTGATCTGCCAGGTTCATCCAGGTGAAGGCGCGCAGTAGTTTATCATCGCTACAGATTTCACTGCCCCCTTTGGTGTCCCCGACAAAAATGGAAAAAGCGGGGCGTTCGGCATTGATGCCACGCACCAGGCGGGCGACGCGCCCTTCTTCCTGGGGGCAGGCCTCGGGCCGGTTTGGCGTGCAATATGGCATGTCGCCAAAGGCCACAAAGCGGAAGGGCTCAGCCCTGGCAGTGCCGATGATGCAAGACAGCAGGGCAAGCAGGGTCAGGGTACGGGCGAACATGCATGATCCTTGGCAGGGGCAATGCTGGATAGCACCGCCCTTATCCTGGGGCCATGTAGGGATTGCCCCAGTTGCGCCCAAGCCGGGGCCGGGCTACCGCCGCGACGTGAGCACCAAGAGCCCCCCTCGCAGGCTGGCTGATTATGCTTTCGCCCTGCCTGAGCAATTGATCGCGCAGGCGCCCATCCGCCCGCGTGATGCCGCGCGCATGCTGGTGGTGCGCCCGGATGGCCGGGAAGATGCTGGCGTGCTTGATCTGCCCGCCTTGCTTGGCCCGGGCGATATCATGGTGGTGAATGATACACGCGTCATCCCCGCGCGGCTGCATGCCCGGCGCGGCCAGGCGCGGGTTGAAATCATGCTCAACCGGCATGAGGAAGCGGGTATTTGGCATGCGCTGATCCGTAATGCCCGCCGCCTCAAGGCCGGGGATGAGATCGCGATTGAAGGCGCCGAGGATTGCACCGCGCGCGTGCTGGATGATCCCGAAGGCGGTGCGGCGCGGCTGGATTTCGGCCCGGATCAGGCGCGGCTTGCGGCCGCTTTGGAAAAGGCGGGAGAGGTTCCGCTGCCGCCCTATATCAGCCGCCCGGAAGGCCCAACTGCCGAAGATACCAGCGATTATCAGACTATTTTCGCCCGCCGCCCTGGTGCTGTCGCCGCACCTACCGCAAGCCTGCATTTCACCGAAACCCTGCTGCAAGCGCTTGATGCGCGCGGTGTGAAGCGTGTGACCGTGACGCTGCATGTTGGCGCCGGCACCTTCCTGCCGGTGCGCACAGATGATGCGCGGGCGCACAAGCTGCATGAGGAATGGGGCGAAATCACCCCGGAAGCTGCCGCGCAATTGAACGCGGCGCGCGCAGCGGGCGGGCGCATTATCGCCATCGGCACCACCGCCCTGCGTTTGTTGGAGAGCGCGGTGCAGCCGGATGGCAGCATCACGCCCTTTCGCGGCCTGACGGATTTATATCTGCTGCCGGGCCACATATTCCGCAGCGCTGATGCGCTGATGACGAATTTCCATTTGCCGCGCAGCACGCTGTTCATGCTGGTTTGCGCCTTTGCCGGGGACCAGCGCATGCGCGCCGCCTATGCCCATGCCATCGCACAGAATTATCGGTTCTATTCTTATGGCGATTCATCACTGCTGTTCCGCGCCGGTGATGCACCATGACACTGACTTGGCAGCATGAAGCGCAGGATGGCGCTGCGCGTGCGGGCGTGTTGCACACGGCGCATGGCACGGTGCCCACCCCCGTCTTCATGCCCGTTGGCACCGCCGGCACGGTGAAGGCCATGACCGCCGATGCGGTGCGCGCCACAGGTGCGCGCATGGTGCTCGGCAATACCTATCACCTCATGCTGCGCCCGGGCGCTGAACGTATCGCGCGGCTAGGCGGCCTGCATCGCTTCATGGATTGGCACGGGCCGATCCTGACGGATTCTGGCGGCTTTCAGGTCATGTCGCTTGCGGGCTTGCGCAAGATGGATGCGGATGGCGTCACCTTCCAAAGCCATGTGGATGGATCGCGCCATCGGCTGACACCTGAACGCAGTGTCGAAATCCAGCATCTGCTCGGCGCTGATGTCACCATGTGTTTTGACGAATGCACGCCCTTTCCCGCCACGCATGAACAGGCTGCGACATCCATGCGGCTTTCCATGCGCTGGGCAGCGCGCAGCCGCGAAGCCTTCGTGCCAAGGGCGGGCCATGGACTATTCGGCATTGTCCAGGGCAGCGTTTTCCCTGATCTCCGCGCCGAAAGTGTCGCGGAACTCACCAATATCGGCTTTGAAGGCTATGCCGTGGGCGGCCTTGCGGTGGGTGAGGGCCAGGAAGCCATGTTCACCACGCTGGAATGCACTACGCCCCTGCTGCCCGCCGATAAGCCGCGCTATCTGATGGGGGTTGGCACGCCTTCCGATCTGATCGGCGCGGTGCGGCGCGGCATCGACATGTTCGATTGCGTTATGCCAACGCGTTCCGGCCGCACAGGCCGAGCCTATACACGGGGCGGCGTGATCAATATCCGCAATGCCCGCCATGCCGAAGATAATCGCCCGCTTGATCCCGGCTGTGCCTGCCCCGCTTGTCGGAACCATTCGCGTGCCTATCTGCATCACCTGTTCAAGGCGAATGAAATGCTGGGGCCCATGCTGCTGACGTGGCACAATATCCAATATTATCAGGACCTGATGGCGGAACTCCGCGCCGGTATCCTGGCAGGCGATCTGGCCGGCACTGCCGCGCGCATTGAAGCGGGCTGGCAGGCGGAAAAGGAAAATGCAGCATGAGCGATCTGTCGCATCTGACACAGCTTGGCCAAACGGCCACGCAACCGCAAAGCCCCGAACAGGCAGTGCTGGAACGGGTCGGCAATCCGCATCCGGGCTTGCGCTATTGCATCCGCTTCACCGCGCCGGAATTCACATCACTCTGCCCGCTGACGGGTCAGCCGGATTTCGCGCATCTGGTGATCGATTACGTGCCGGATGCCTGGATTGTGGAAAGCAAATCGCTGAAGCTTTATCTTGCTTCCTTCCGCAATCATGGCGCTTTCCATGAAGCCTGCACGCTGGATATCGCGCAGCGCCTGATGGGCTTGCTCACGCCCCATTGGCTGCGCATCGGTGGCTATTGGTATCCGCGCGGCGGCATTCCGATTGATGTCTTCTGGCAAAGCGGCGCGCCGCCGGAAGCGGTTTGGATTCCGGCGCAGGAAGTGCAGCCCTATCGTGGGCGCGGCTGACGCCATCAGGGC
>JACCED011131356.1_pt1 | contig 12146 bp, 13 predicted proteins | sample 7455021 | NCBI WGS metagenome assembly JACCED01 (sample SAMN15323456, study PRJNA562643) | freshwater metagenome | isolation source: river surface water | place: USA:Blue River Watershed | collected 2017-08-19
GGACCACGGCATTAAATGGCAACACACTGGAAGGTGACGTACCGAACACGGCATAAAAGAAAGAGGCAATACCGGCCGGCGATTGTGATTGCGGTTTTAACTCCCAAGCAGACCAGCCAAGGCTGGCGATCTCCACCACCTTTGCCTTCGCGATTCGGTCGAACCCGATCGAATCCAGGATCACAAGCCCTTCCGCAGCACCAGGCTGCGAAAACAGCGTTGGAATTACCCATAACTGCAGCAATAGACTTGTAAGCCATGCATACGCGAACACGAACATTCCCAGCCAAACAAGCAGCCAAGGTGCTCCAATCAATCGCTTGAGCCAGTTCATCATGAGCACCACCTCTCCTGCCACGCTTGAAACATCAGTACGTTCCAAAGCCAGTATTGCCAGTTACGCCGGCCGCTTAAATGCTCTTCCCATTTTTCGCGAATCGGTTCCGGGTGAAAATATCCCTCTCGACGCAAACGTGATTCGTCGAGAAGATTCTCCGCCCAATCACGCAATGGGCCGCGTAACCAAGTATCAATCGGCACACCGAAGCCCTGTTTAGGACGTTCAATAAGCGTCTTAGGCACATAGCGGTAAAGCACCTCACGCAACAGCCATTTGCCTTGGCCATCACGAATTTTCATATTCAGGGGTAACTGCCATGCAAACTCGGCCACACGATGGTCGAGAAACGGTACTCGGGTTTCGAGACTCGCTGCCATGGCAGCCCGATCGACCTTGCACAGGATGTCATCGGTGAGGTAGCCAACTAGATCATTGAACATCATGCGCTCGCTGAAATCGTCCCGCTGCAGATGCTTCATTTCATCATCCGCCCACAACATACGCTCTGGGCGACTTTCCATACCCCCCACTACGATCGATTCGGGGTTACGCTCGTGAGAAACTAACCAGCGATAGACATCGTTCGCACTCGCCGCCGTCATTATGCTGGCGAGCTTGTGTGCCCGATCGCCAACCATCGGCTGTCGAAAGCGACGGGGCAAAAACCGACCAATGCCATCCCAGCGCGTAGGACTCACTGCAGTAATGCCTTGTGCCGCAAACTGCCGCAAGCCGAGGGGTAACCAGTTCATGCCACTCCAGAGCGAACGTCCCAAAACATAGCGATTGTAGCCACCAAATAACTCATCCCCGCCATCGCCGGAAAGGCTCACCGTCACGTGCTGGCGAGCCATCACCGCGACCAGATGGGTGGGTATCTGTGATACATCGCCAAAGGGCTCGTCGTACATGTCGGGGAGACGGGGGATCACCGCCAAGGCATCGGCTGCGGACACATAAAACTCAGTGTGTTCAGTCCCGAGATGGGCTGCCACCGTCTTGGCATACTCTGCCTCATTGTAATCGCCTTCGACAAAACCGATCGCAAATGTTTTGACTGGCCGCGCCGACTGAGTCTGCATCAGCGCCACCACCGTGGAAGAATCCACACCGCCTGATAGAAAGGCTCCAAGAGGCACATCCGCGACCATCTGTTCGTAAATCGTCTGACGCAACCGCTGGTCAAGTTCGTCGGCGGCCATACGTTCATCCAGATCCTTACGGATACCTGCGTTAGTTGCATCCAGCGCCCGCCAGTAGAAAGTCGGTGCTGACAGGGAGGCGACTGGCGTATCGACCGGCAGAGTTAAGAAGCATCCAGGTGGCAGCTTGGCGACACCCTTCCAGATCGACAGCGGCAAGGGCACATAACCATAGCGTATGAACAACGCCAGAGCGTCGCGATTCACTTCCCCTTGCCACGCTGGATGCACAGTCAGTGACTTCAATTCGGAGCCGAAGAGAAAGCTGCCCCCCTGCCAACCGTAAAAAAGCGGTTTCTCGCCAAATCGGTCGCGCGCCAGCGTCAGCGTTTTCTCCGAGCGGTCCCAAATAGCCAGCGCAAACATGCCACGGGCACGTTGCAGCGTTGCCTCGAGGCCCCAGGCAACTATGCCAGCAAGCAGAACCTCAGTATCGGAGTGGCCACGCCAAGCCGTTGAGTGGCCCGTTGTTGCCAACTCGCTGCGCAGTTCTTGCCAGTTGTAGATCTCCCCGTTATATACGAGTACATAGCGACCACAAGCTGACTCCATCGGTTGGTTGCCGGTCGGGGAGAGATCGAGAATAGACAGTCTGCGATGGGCAAGGGCAACGCCCTTATCGGCGTCAACCCAGACATCACCATCGTCCGGCCCGCGATGGCGGATTGCGTCCGCCATCGCGCGTGCATGTGCTCGCATGGTATCAGCGTCACATTGCAAAGTGGCGGCTATGAAGCCAGCTATTCCACACATGCCTAAGTCAGCACATTCTGTGCCGTAATCCGACATGAATGCGAACGCTTACGCAAGGAGCGGAACATAGCAGCAAACCATAGACTGGGCAACATACGGAAGGCCGTGAGCCAAGCAAAGTAAATGACGAGCGGATAGGTCGAAGGACGTATATGCCATTGGCGCCACAGACCAATAAGCCGACTCATGTGATACAAACCGCCATACTTTTGTTGAATATACCCCCACAGTTCCCCATGGAGCCGATTAGACTGAGAAATCAACATACCACTGCTGCTCACCCGATAATGCAAAAGAGGGTGTGGCACAACATGCCCAAAATATCCTTGTACCCCTAAACGAATATTGAATTCCCAGTCCTCGTATCCTTTTCTCATTGTTTCATCGTAGCCGCCAACGGCTTCTACAACCCTTCGAGGCAACAGCAGGCAATAGGGCATCTGGTTTAAAAAAAGTTGTTCGAAAAAGTTATACGATTTCGCTAGAACACCAGACGCCTCTCCTTCCAATTGAAGATGCGAGTAGGCAAAGGCCGCGCCTAAATCCGAATTCAGGCCGGACAACAATTTCTCGATAGCATCTGGTTCCAGCCAATCATCGGCATCAAGTGGAAGAAAAAAGTCTCCGGAAGCCGCAGCGAAACCTGCATTCCTGGCGGCTGGCAAGCCTGCATTTTTTTGTCTGACCAATTGGATACCGACCAGAGAATCAAGAGTAGTAATAGTGGCCAGATCCGTAGATCCATCATCAACGACGACAATCTCGACTTGGCTCCAGGTCTGAGCCTGGACAGATGCCACTGTCTGGCCAATGGTCGCCCCGCTGTTGTAGCAAGGGATGACGACCGAGACTCGTCCACCGTTTGTATTATCAGCGGACCTCATCACCAACCAATCTACACTCGGTCCAAATTTCTCCCCACAGCGTCTTGAGTTCGACCGGTCTTAATCCAGCCAGGGATAATTCCTCCAGAAACTCGGCCAAGGTATGCTCAATCTTGTGATCATCGTCGGATCTAAAATCGACCCCCAACTCCCGACGTAGCGCCATTTGCCAGTCACGCTCAAATAAAGGCACGCGGATGAGATAGCGGGAAGCACCAGTAGAAGCCTGCAAAGCCCTGAGGAAGTCAACACGTTTCGAAATGTGTTCTAGTACATTAGAAAGCACCACCACATTCCACGGACCCTGAGGCACCATCTGCGTTGCATCGCCCTCGATAAAGTTGAGGTTCGGCGGATTTTTTGAGGCTATAGCCTGTGTCAAGCGTGGTCTATCCTGATCGATACCGGTAACTTTGGAGTTTGGATGTGCATTTGCAATACTACGCGCCACCGCGCCGTAACCACAGCCAACATCCAGAACACGGTCATCATCAGCAACGCGCTCACAGAAAAAGTTATGGTAGCGAGTCAGGCGATGCTTTGGGTGTTCGCCGCTACCATAGGCCATGGACCGCTCGTTGATAATCCAATCAAGATGATCTCGCAATTGCAACAACCGGACCAATCCCTTGCTAGGGAGAACATGTCGCGAATCCAACACCAGCATTCCGGTCAAAAGACCGGTACGCAATCCGCCAGGAATCAAACGCCAGAACCACCCCAGGATATCTGCAAAAAACAGACCAAACCGTTTCATTAAGTGCTCTCCAGCAAGGCCGAAAAAATAACATGATGTCGATTAATCCAAGTTCGTAAATCGAATTTGGAAATCGCGCGCTCTCTAGCCGCCAAGCTCATTGCTTTGCGACCTGTGGCGATACATATCATTCCCTCTGCTATCGCCTCAGCGGAGGGCACGTGGATGGTATCCCAATCTTCGGGGACTGGCAACCCGACACCGGCCTCGTCACCCACCAGTTCCGGAACTCCACCGCTACTAGAATACAGTACGGGAAGGCCGCAGGCCATCGCTTCGATCACAGTATTAGGACAAGGGTCGAGATACTTGGTTATCACATAAGCATCGGAAGCACGATAAATCGATGGCGCCTCCTCTTGGGTATAGGGACCAAGTAGAACAACATGTTTCATAACACCATGGCGCTCAATCATGGCTAAAGTGTCGATCCTATCCTCAATCCAACCAGCAAATACAAGTCGCGCATCAAGACCGGCGCGGCGCGCACCAGCTAAACCGGCGATGGTGCTTTCGAGCCGATAACCAATATGAGCACCGATCTTTCCCGTCACCAGGAAAGTAAACGATCGCTTCTCATTTGCGAGAGCAGGCGAAAAGTGCTCTATATCGACGGCATTAAAAAGTATTTCACCAGGCCCACTTCTCACCCCCAAAAAACGGTCGGCAGCTCGACGACAAAATTCGGACTGCCAGAATACGTGGTTTGCCCGATGGTAGGCCTCAGCCATGATGGCGTTCTGCCGTTGCCAGTCACCTCCATACCACCCTTGATAGAAAACACCATTCTGGTTCAACACAACTGGAACTCGACGATAACGCAACCAGTCTATTGCGGACGCCGACAGATAAGGGGCATTGGACAAGGCATACACTAAGTTGTAATTCCACCAATTCTGAGCAAAATACTGCTGCAGACGCTTAACCTTTACCAAGGGACCACCCAGATTGCCTTTGCGCGCACCGCCATAAAACACACGAGGTTCATCGCTACGCCTGCCACTCAGTGTGGACACTATCGCATGACACAGCAAAGCTGTGCGCCAGCCAGAGCGCAACAATTTTTTTCTCATCGAATCTTGTTGTGTCACTGCAGTCATTTTTGAAGCAAGGGTTGATACACTTTTAACCAGTGGTCACGTCCAACTACGGACCAATCTGCCACCATTACAGCCTCCCGTGCCCGCCTTCTAAGCAGGGCTAACCTTGTTGAAGGTAAGGCCACCAGAGCCTGGGCCTTACTCGCAATCACTTCACCGCTGCATGTATCTGCCAGCCCCCCTGTAATACCGTCTACAATCAAATCGGGAGCCATACCAACCGGGGTTGCCACTACAGGAACGCCGCTCGCCATAGCTTCCATAAGCCCCATCGGCCCACCCTCCTCGCGAGAAGAAACAATATAAAGATCAAGGGTGTGGAAGCACTCGACCAAATCAGCATGACTTTGTATGTAGCGATGGACATACGGCACGCCCATAGATTCGAGTCCCTGCTTTACATACCCCCTTGCCGGACCGGTAAGCATCACCACCACCGGCAAATCACCTCGCAAGCGTCCGATAGCATCGAGTAGCAAATCCGGGCCCTTGATCAATTTGGGCTCCATGCCATCACCCCACCCAACACCATCTTTCTGGAACGAGCCAATCACCAAGGCTTGTTCGGGAATGCCAAGCCGGGCCCGGGCAGCCTGCCTTTGTTCTGGCGTCGGTGGCTGGAACAAACGGGTATCTACACCAATTGGAATACGCACCACCTTTGCGCGTGGCACCCCCCAATCCAACAAACGTTGCTCAATCAATCTGGCCCCGGTTACGATCCGCGCGAGACGCGGAACACTGTCCAGGAATTCATCGATATGGCGGGAAACCGCGGGGCCATCCGCATGCTTACCGTGAAAAAAGGAAACAACGAACTGATTGGTATCTGACATGTGACGCCCACAGGACAACCACATGTACTGCGAACCAAAGTGAACTAATCGCCTGGCCAAGCGGTGTGGTTGCGTTGTTACAGCAACGGTACCCGGCCTAAGCGCTTCTATCTCGTCACGAACGTGCTCACCGACCCAACGAATCGCCCAATCGGCATTTTCAATGACAAAATTAACTGGTGGCCCCTCGCCCCGATATGCACCGGCTGCAGCAGCCAGGCGCCATGGGAGGCAGATAAAGCGAGTTCTCCAGGCATTCAACCCAGTCTTGATTGTCAAACCGAAGGTCCTCTAACGGATTTCAGTTCCACGCCTTCGGCCATGATCATGCGAGCAACAACGTCGGGCATGAAAGATGCAGCCTTCCAGCCCAGTTGGGTGGCTGCCCGGTTGGCATCGCCCAAGCCACAGCTTATCTCGGAAGGACGCCGCAGAGCGATGTCACTACGAACGTGGTCACGCCACTGCAATCCGACGCAGGAGAAAGCTTCCCGAACAAAGTCCTCAAGAGAGTGCATGACGCCAGTAGCAATTACATAATCTTCTGCTCTTTCCTGCTGCAGCATGGCCCACATTGCCTCGACATATTCCGGCGCCCAGCCCCAGTCACGACGAATGGACAAATCTCCAAGAACCAGTGTCTCCATGCTGCCGCGTGCAATGCGGGCGGCAGCCGAAGTCACTTTGCGGGTGACAAAGCGATGAGGTCGCAGTGGCGATTCGTGATTAAAAAGAATACCGGAACAGGCATAAATTGCATAGCTCTCACGGTAGTTTGCCACCTCCCAGTGTGCTGCTGCCTTGGCCACAGCATAGGGACTGCGCGGATGGAAGGGAGTCTGCTCGTTGGCGGCAAACCCGCCCGTATCGCCGAAGCACTCACCCGAGCCGGCGTTGTAGAACCGGATAGAGCGATCGAGCAAACGAATGCACTCGAGAATGTTCAAAGTTCCAACGGTGATGCTTTCCAGAGTCTCCACCGGCTGCTGGAAGGAAAGTCCGACTGAGCTCTGGCCCGAAAGGTTGTAGATTTCGTGTGGCGAGGCGCGCGACACTACCTGAAAGACACTACGAAAATCCGTCGGCGTTGCAGAATGAAGGTGTACCCGGTCGCGGATGCCGAGCTGACCCAACGAGACGAAGCCAGCGATTTCGGCATCGCGCGATGTACCGTGCACCACATAGCCTTTCTTGAGCAGACTATTAGCGAGGTAGGCTCCGTCCTGACCAGAGATGCCGAAAATCAGAGCCGTCCTGCTTGCATCAGTCATCAAGACACTCCCCTGCGTCATCTACAGACTGGCATACAACAAGCATGGTTGCGCAAGCCGGCAGATAGCGGTCAAGACGCAGAGTGCTGTCAAGAAGCCAGCCATAAAGCCGGGGCAGGCGCTGCCGCAAGCGTAGCGGTACCAGCATTTCACCCAAGGTAATGAAGATGAAGTGCAGCAGAAAGCTGAAAACGCCACCCAACGCATAAACAGTAGACCGCCGGTAGTCAAAACGCTGGCCAAGCGCGGCCTGACTGTATTGGCGATAGCCATGCCAGAGAAACACCGGCAGACCCCAAGCACTGGGCACGAAATGCAGCTGTAGGCCGCCCGGGGCGATGAAGCCAGGCAACCGCTGTAGCAGACCGCAGTCGTCTGGGATGTGCTCCAGCGCCGAAATGGAGACAATCAGATCGAACTGGCCATCAGGCTCAAAGCGATGCGCATCGGAGCACACGAACTCGCATCTGAAAACACTTGACGCGCTCCGGTCGAATCGGTCAACCACATCCACCCCAACGTAACTGCCACGATAGCCGAACTCGGAGAGTAAGCGCGTCAGGCTGCCACTACCGCAACCAATCTCCAGCACCCGGATGTCCCGGTACGGCAGCAGTCGCCGCAATTCGCGGCCAAGAAAGGCCTCAGTCAGAGCCCGCCCCGGCGAGGCTGTTGAAGGCGTGCGTGCCAAGCGCCCCGTGCAATAGCCACGGCGCTGCAGCACCACAGCAGAGTGACCGAGGTTACGAACCAGATTGCTAGCCAAGTAATGGAACCGTTTGGCAACGGTCATCCTGCCGTCTCCGCTGATCTCAGCCGCCATGCGTCACATCACTTTCGGGCTTACGCGCAACCGCAAGCACCATATGTGCAATAAACGACCCTGGTACAAACGGCGCAATAACGGCACTCAATCCTTTCGTCAGCAACCAGTCGTATGGAAAACCTAACTCATGATGCAAACTGCGCAATACCCCCTGGCGCTTGTGAATGCATCGAACCTCGCACACATCAAATCCGCCAATCGCCAGTTCGCGCGCCAGCTCTGCCCGCGTGAAACGATATTGGTAGAAACGCGCTCCCCTGCTGATAGTCTGCGGGCGGGCGAAAGTGCCAAGCAAAGCATGGCGCAGATTGTCCAGTGGCACCGATATAAAAAGCAAACCTCCAGGCTTCAGGATGCGCCACGCTTCACGCAAGCAGTCTTGCGGTCCGGATTCGAAATGCTCGAATACGCCCCATGAGAAGTAGGCATCAAAGCTATCGTCCGAAAATCCGGTTTGCCGTATGTCGCCCGACATAAATTCGGTCTCAGGAAAACGCGTCTGGAGTTGCTCAACAGTCTTGCGGCTGAGGTCTAAGCCCACCACTGAGAAGCCCTCGCGGGCAAAGGCCATCGTCCAATCACCGAGCCCGCAACCGCCATCGAGAATACGGGCACCCTTGGGCAATTTTGAAAGATGCGGAGCCATGAGCCGGTATTCATCTTTCACTGGAATCCGCTCAATCGCCCCTTTCGGGCCCCCCTCTCGTTCCCATACCTGAGTCCAGTAATCCTCTACGAACTTAGTTTCGTGGTCGGCTGATGCAACATCAGCAATGTAGTCTTTTCTCATTGGCGGTGATCATAAGGGAACTTGGTTACGCGCGACCAGCCAAGGATCACGCCACAATCGGCGACGGGTGACAATAGCTTTGCGATTCGCCATCAAGTCATCGAACAGGGACAAATAGCTCCCGCACATGCGTCGAGCCGTATTCTTATAGGATGACATGGCCTCACGATAACGAGAATACTCTTGCGTAATTCGCTCCAGCGCATTCTTGAACCCGTCAACATCGTCAAAACCGATTCCATATCCGGAACAGTACTCTGGTAGAGCACCGCTATTGCGATACAGCAGCGGCAGGCCACACAGAGCTCCCTCAATATGGTGCATGCCGGCTGGTTCATTGATCGACCCAGTAACATAAATATGATGGGAAGATATTTCCCGTGCCAAGGCCATGCCGCTTAAGGGGGCAACATAGCGGGTATTACGCAGCACCATCCCTACAGGGATATTGCCTACATAAGAAAACTCAATTCGACCACGCCATTCTGGTTCGCTTAGCATGCAATCAAGTGCTTCGTATACATCAGCACCTTTCAACTTATTACCACCCCAGTGGTGGGTAACCAGCCTAAGTGGCTCATCCCCACCCCAACTCCGATAGCATGTATCGTCGAAAATATTGGCATCTGCTCCGTTCAAAATTATAGAAGAAGTACTTTCATCACGCCACACATCCAACCCCTTTAGCCAAGTGGCAATGAAAACTGTATGGTCAGCCACATAGTTTGCCCTCCGCAACAGCCGGTTCACGTTACGCGTACCTTTTCGTTCATCACATTCGTTCACTCGGTGGACAACCACCGTATTGGCGTTGGTGGTCAACAGATAGCGTAGAACGGTTCCGGCGTTAAAAGAACTCTGGGGACTTCGTCCGCGCGGATCGGTCAACAGAATCAGGTCGATATCAGGTTCGTTCAGAGTGCTGACCACCTGATCGCCCCGGGCGACCAAGGCGTCACGCAGGGAGCGCGCAAAGGCATTTCCACCACCCCATGGTCCGAGCTGAATATGGTAGCCGATGGCGACCTTCATTAAGTTCTGTCCAGAACAAAGAAATGCCAATAGGGCCGGTCGACCATTCGAAAATGGTCCTTCAATACTAGACTCGTACGACCAATGTCGTCGAGAATACGTCCGACGGGAAAACCTTTCTTGCCGATTTCCCAGTAGTGTTGACCGTGTGTTTCAAAATCATGTCGCTCAGGAAATGGGCGTGGGAGGCTGATTCCTTTCCATAATTTTGGTAGGAAGCGTCGTGACCCTCGCGCCCGGAGAAAGAAAAAGAGCGATTCGTCGGGAAGAGAAATTACGACCCTACGGGAAACAACTCGTCGCAGTTCAGTCATAGCAGGAACGAAAAGTTGATACGGCAGATGCTCCAAAACTTGGCAGCAGAAAACCGCATCCAAGACTGCGTCGGGGAATGGTAGAGCCGTAACGCTGGCGCAGATCTCCGGGCCCAATGTGGGATCAACGTCTACCGAAACATACTGACAGCCTGGGTAGGTGGCCTTAATCATCGGCCCGACCACGCCAGGCCCAATGCCGATTTCGGCAACCCGCTGCGGATTTACATCTTGCAGGGTGATAACTTGGGTGACGTAGGACAGCCAGCGTTCACGGGACAAATATCCGACGCCGTAGTGATGATGGGGGTCAATCATTGAAGTTTTCTATTAGTTTTTCGAGCGCATGAGCCATCGCATCCGAATTGAGATGTTCCTTAATTACTTTTCGGCCCGTAGCATCGATTTGCACAGCCAAGCCGGGATCATTAGCCAAGTTACGGACACGCGTCACTAGAGCTGATGCGTCTCCTGAGGGCGTTAACAAAACGGATTGTTCATCGATCATAAGGTTGCGGTCCCAAATGCTGGAGATATTCGTCAATATCACGGCCCTGACACAGGCCATCGCCTTTAGGCAGGCACTCTGTCCTTCTAGCTGACATAGGGCGCAGGCCACCGAAGTATTCGCGCCAGTGGTAGGCGCCCTTGCGGTCGTACTTGTCGAAGTGGGGCGCGATCATACGCTCTCGGAAATCGAATCGGGACTGATGCTTACTATGAGACTTAGAAGCGAATCTGCCATGACTTCCACATTCATAGATTCCACAACCATACGCCGAGCAACTGAGCCAATGTGATCAACTAAGGCTGAATCTGCGATCAGTCGCCGAATGCACTGAACCATAGCTCTAACATCTCCTGGGGGCGTAAGCAGTACTGAGTCACCATCTCTAATCAGATCTCGATCCCACAGACCTGCAATATCCGACAGGATGACAGCTTTGCCACAGGCCATAGCCTGTAGACAAACACTTTGCCCCGTTGGTTGGATTGTATCGCGTAGAGGTACCACAACAAAGCGTGAACCTCTCACCAAAGCGCGTATGTCATAATCACTGAGCAACTGATTACGCCAACTACCTCGAATTACTTTTACATTAGCTGGCCCCAAAGGGACTGGCAAACTTGTGACGATCTTGAGAGGAGGGAATTCGTCGCTCCAAGCAGCAATCAAAGTAGTCCAATCACGATTTATGTCGTTGCCAATGGCCAAGACATAGCCCTCTGTTGGTCTATCTCCAGGCGTCCAAAATTCATGATCAACACCAAAGGGAACATAGCTGGTTGACTGCTTGGGGAAGATTTGCTGCAAGAATCGCTGTTCGCTTCGCGATATGCAGACAATATGAAGATGCTTCGCAAAGACACCGAAAAAGAATTTTTGTATTGGGCTCGGCTTCATCGGCAGCAAACCCATGGCGAGTAACAGCACGGGTACATCGACTTGGCCCATTGCCTTGGCGATCGCCAGCGCCATACCCATTCCATTCGTGGTCGCCACCACGCAGCCCACGCCATCGAGTTTGCGGCAGCCGCGTTTGGTCAGCAGGGACAAGGCGATTCCCACGGGGAGTCCACCCAGGAACGGCGAAAGCTTATTGGCCAGTCTCGATACAAGCGGTAGAGGTGGGGCCATGCCGACATCGGAATCCTCCAATATCGACACATTGACTCCCCGGGCCAGCAACTGCTTAGAGCCATAAAAGAACTCGGTCGGTCCTTGGCTAGTCTCGGCCAATCGTTCCCGGCGGCCGCTTCTAAAGAGATACGTGATCTTGGGGATATTCCTGTTCGCTGTGATCATGCGCTTGCAGGTTTCTGCTTCAGTATCCAATCCACCAAGGCCAGATCCCACTCCGTGTCGATGCTGACGTGCTCACCCTCGATCACTAAAGCAGCGGTGCGCGCGCCCTTGATAGAGCGTTGATTGAGCAGGCAATCGCGCGTGAACGCATAGGCAATGCCGTTGCGGTGATACACCGGCTTCAGTTGCTGACGCGCGATGATATTCGCGCCTGCGGGATCGTAGTAATCCATA
>JACCED011402455.1_pt1 | contig 12145 bp, 10 predicted proteins | sample 7455021 | NCBI WGS metagenome assembly JACCED01 (sample SAMN15323456, study PRJNA562643) | freshwater metagenome | isolation source: river surface water | place: USA:Blue River Watershed | collected 2017-08-19
GGGCACGGCGGTGCTCAACGCCACCGACCCCATCGTGGCAGCCATGGCCAACAAGTGCCCAGGCCAAGTGACCTTTTTTGGCTTGGACTCTCACCATCCTGTCATTGCCACACACCGCGCACAAGGCAAGCGCGTGCTGTTTGTGGAAGACGACCAAATCGTGGCCATGCAGGGCAACCACTCGGTGCGCATTCCTTTGTCGGAAATCCCCGTCACACGCGGTGGTGCCATCAGCTTCCAAATTGAAAACGCGATGGCCTCCATCGGTGCCGCTTGGGCAGTCGGTGTGCCATGGCAAACCATTTGCAAGGGTTTGGCCACATTCGTGAGCGACAGCAACGCTGTGCCTGGACGTTTCAATGTGTTCGATTACAAAGGCGCGACTGTGATTGCCGATTACGGACACAACCCAGATGCCATCAAGGCACTGGTGCAAGCCGTGACCAATCTGCCTGCACAGCGTCGCAGCGTGGTCATCAGTGGTGCGGGCGACCGACGCGATGAAGACATCCGTGAGCAAACACGCATCATTGGTGAAGCCTTTGACGACGTGGTGTTGTACCAAGATGCCTGTCAACGTGGCCGCGTAGACGGCGAGGTGTTAACACTCTTGCGCCAAGGTTTGGAAGGCGCCAAGCGCACGTCACACATTGATGAAATCCACGGCGAGTTCTTGGCGATTGACCGCGCCATGGAGCGCTTGCAAAAAGGCGACTTGTGCTTGATTTTGATTGACCAAGTGGATGAGGCTTTGGCACACATCACACAGCGTGTGAACTCAGCGGCTTTGGCTGGCTAATCTTTACTTTGCACGCGTAGAAAGGGCCACTCAATTGAGTGGCCTTTTTCTTTGTTCGCAAGGAATCTCTATCGCTGATGCTGACAGGGCTGTGCGGCGGCTTCCTCATGCTGGAGTACCAGAAATCGTCAGCCGCCGCGCAACCCCATCAGCATCCGAGTTGTGGGTACCCAAATGATTGAAAGCCACTTCTCGGCGCCGAGGCGATAACTTAAAACAAGCCTTTGTACTGCTCGCGAAGCAAGTTCTTTTGCACTTTACCCATGGTGTTGCGCGGCAGTTCAGCCACCACAAAACATTTCTTGGGAATTTTGAAGTTGGCCAGTTGTGATTTGAGTGCAGCGATGACGGCATCGGCATCGACGTTTGCACCAGGCTTGGCTATGACGACTGCCACACCCACCTCGCCAAAGTCAGGATGCGGCACACCGATCAAGGCGCTTTCAGCCACGCCAGGCATGTCGTTGATGTAGCCTTCAATCTCTGCGGGGTAGACGTTGTAACCGCCACTGATGATGAGGTCTTTGCTGCGGCCCACGATGACCACGTAACCCCGCTCATCCACCTTACCCACGTCGCCTGTTTTGAAATAACCATCGGCCGTGAACTCTTCTTTGGTTTTCTCAGGCATACGCCAGTAGCCGCCAAACACATTGGGGCCTTTGACTTGGATGCCACCAATTTCACCCACGGGCAAGGCCTTGCCTTCGTCATCCTGCACACGCAAGGACACACCGGGCAATGGGAAACCCACCGTGCCGCCACGGCGTTCAGTTTGACCAGGATAGCGCGCATCGGCAGCGTAGGGGTTAGAGGTCAGCATGACGGTTTCGCTCATGCCGTAACGCTCAAGAATGGTCTGACCTGTTCGCTCGTGCCACTCGTTGAACGTCTCCAGCAACAACGGGGCTGAACCTGCCACAAACAAACGCATGTTCGAGGCTTGTGCTTTGGTGAGACTTGGCTCGGCCAACATGCGCACATACAAGGTGGGCACGCCCATGAACACCGTGGCTTCTGGCATCTTGGCGATGACGAGTTTGGGGTCGAATTTAGACATCCAAATCATCTTGCTGCCGTTGAGCAAAGCACCGTGGATGGCCACAAACAAACCGTGCACATGGAAGATGGGCAAGGCATGAATGAGCACATCACCTGGCTGCCAGCCCCAATAGTCTTTCAAGGTTTGCGCGTTGCTCAGCATATTGCCGTGCGACAACATAGCACCTTTGCTGCGGCCTGTGGTGCCGCTGGTGTACAAAATGGCGGCTAAATCGTCGGCCTTGTTTTGCACCACTTGGTGTTGGTCTGAGCAATGTGCGGCACGCTCCAACAAGCTGCCAGTGCGGTTATCGTCCAAGGTGAACACGTTTTGCGTGCCGGCCTTAAAGGCAATCTTGCTGACCCAGCCAAAGTTTTTGCTGCTGCATACCACCACAGCGGGTTCGGCGTTGCCAATGAAATATTCGATCTCCGCACTTTGGTACGCGGTGTTCAGTGGCAAAAAAACATAGCCTGCACGCAAGGTGGCAAGGTACAGCATGACAGCTTCGACCGATTTTTCCACTTGCACCGCGACGCGTGAGCCTTTGGGAATGTGCAGCGAATCCAGCAAATTAGCCATCATCGCACTGGCGCGCTCTAGGTCGGACCAGCTGTAGTACAGCCCATCGTCTGTCTCGATGGCGGTTGCACTCAAGTCTTTGGGGAACGCGGCACGCAAGGCCGCATAGAGGTTGTGATTCATGGTCTGTCTTCAGTTAGTCGAGTTTGGCACCTGAAGCTTTCACGACGGCAGCCCATTTCTTCATCTCACCCGAGACAAAATTTCCAAACTGTGCACCCGTCAAATTGGGAAACTCAGCGCCGCTGTTGCCCCAACTGGTTTTGATGTCATCAGCGGCAGCCGCTTTGCGCACTTCTTCAATGACGCGCGCTTGCACATCTGCTGGTGTGCCTTTGGGTGCCCACAGGCCATACCAAGTCGTCACGTTGTAATCAGGCAAGCCCAACTCAGCAGCACATGGCACATCTGGAAATGCAGGATTGCGTTTGTTGCCTGACACCATCAAGGCTTTGATGCGGCCACCTTTGATGTGCTGTGCTGAAGAGCCCAGACCATCAAACATCATGTCCACGTTGCCAGCAATCAAGTCTTGCAAAGCAGGGCCTGCACCGCGGTAAGGGATGTGGGTGATAAAGGTTTTGCTTTGCAGCTTAAACAACTCACCAGCCAAATGGTGAGAAGTGCCGCCTCCTGCTGAACCATAGTTGAATTTGCCAGGCTTGCTACGCACCATGTCCATGAAGGCTTTGAAGTCACCTGGCACATTCTTTGGATTCACGACCAACACATGGGGCACGCTGGCCACCATCGCAATCGGCACGAAATCACGCTCCAAATCGTAATCCAGCTTGGGGTACATCGCAGGTGCAATCGAATGGTGCACCGCCCCCATGAACAAGGTGTAACCATCAGGCGCTGCTTTGGCTGCCACGCCAGCGCCTAAATTACCGCCTGCACCGCCACGGTTATCAATCACCAATGTTTTGCCAGTTTGCTTGGAAAACTGAGCAGAAAACGGGCGAGCAAATGTGTCGGTGCCGCCACCAGCTGGAAATGGCACGACCAAAGTCACAGGCTTGGTAGGCCAAGTGCTTTGTGCTTGCGCGCCAAAGCTCAAAGCAGCACATGCTGCGGCAGCGAGTACCACCCACTGTCGGCGGTTTGCGTTAGTTGTGAAATTTTTCATGCTTGTCTCCTGATGGTTGAATTGAACGAACTCACTTGAAATACATATCTTCGACATCGCCAGAGGCTGGGGTAATGCCCTTGTCTAGCATTTGGCGGTGTTTGTCTAAACGCTTGAGGTCATAGAGGTAATTGACCATCAACCCGTGTGATTGCTTGATGCCTTTGGCCGATGGGTCGGCAAACCAGTTGATGCGCTCGATACGCGCACCATTGCCCAAGTGAAAACGTGCCACTGGGTCGAGCACTTGGTCCCCCTGCTTACCAAGCCCGAGGTAGTGCGCGCCTGCGCGTGTCAAAAACTGGCGCAGCGGGGATTTGGCCGACAACACCTCAAGAACTTTAGGTTGCTCGATGGCTGCCAATACGTGACTGGCTGTCGGTGGCTCAAAGCTGATTTCACGACCCAAGGCCGACAACTCTTTCTCGTTGAGTTGGGCCAAAAGTTCTTGGGCGTGCTTGGCCAACCAAGGACGCAAGCCTGGGATAGGCGACAAAGTGGCAAAGGTTTTGAGTTTGGGGAATTCGTCTTTCAAAGTCTCTACCACGCGTTTGATGAGCGAGTCACCAAAGCTCACGCCCTTCAAGCCACCTTGGGTGTTACTGATGGAATAAAAAATGGCAACGGTGGCTTTTTGCAGATCTTCAGGGGCGGCAGACTCATCCAGCAAAGGCATGATGTTGTCGGCCATCTCGTGCAACAACGCCACCTCCACAAAAATCAAAGGTTCGTTCGGCAAGCTGGGATGGAAAAACCCGTAGCAGCGGCGGTCACTGTCCAGACGGTTTTTCAAGTCAGCCCAACTGCGAATGTCGTGCACTGCTTCGTACTTGATCAACTTTTCAATCAAAGAGGCAGGCGAGTCCCAGCTGATGCTGCGCAACTCTAAAAACGCCACATCAAACCAAGTGGAGAACAAATTTTCCAACTCAGCATCCAAGGCTTGCAAACGTTTATTGCCTTTGAGATGTGGCAACAATTCCGCACGCAAATCGACTAAAAACCGCATGCCACCCGAAGATGCTGCAAAGCGTTGTAGCAAACGCGTGCGGGGCGATACCAGCGCACGACGCAGGCGAATCTCAGCGGGGCCTTCATCCACCGTTCCCAAAGCGGCATCGTAATCATCACGCGCAGAACGTACTTTGACGGCGTCAGGACCAAACTGCTCGCTGATGAGCAACCACAAATCTTGACGCTCGGCGGGTTCAGCTTTGGCATACCAGTCGGCCAGCGCTTTGGCGCGACGACCGCCCTCCACTTCACTCACGCGCGGATCCACCACCGCTTGCAAGAGGGTGAGTGTGCGGCGTAAGGTGCGTGGAGACAAAGCCTCTTTCTTTTGGCGCAAAGTGGCTTCTAAACGTTCACGCGTCGAGCGATCTTCTTGCTTAGACGCATCCGCCGCCGCTGGGGCCGAGTTGCGAAGCAAATTGAGTTTGCTACTGAGCCAAGTTGTCGCGTTCATCCGATTCCTCTTTCTAGGTTTAAGCTGTCAACACGCTGCGTTTTGCAGAGGCCAATTCACGCAAGGCCTCGCGTTGCTTCAACAAATGGTCGCGCATCGCGGCATCAGCACCTGCTGCATCCCCCGCTTTGAGTGAGGCAAACACTGCCATGTGCTCTTTCAAACTTTGTTTCAAACGCCCAGGTGCGTGCAATTGCTGCAGTCGCGCGAGCTTCAAAATTTTTCGTAAATCAGCAATCGTTTGTGCCAGCCATTTGTTATTGGCCAGTTGAATGATGGCCTCGTGGATGGCAAAGTTGGCTTGGTAGTAATCGTTGATGCGCCCTGCCTCAGCATGCTGCTTGAGGCGCTGATGCCAAACTTCGAGCGCCTGCACATCAGCTGGAGTGGCACGCAATGTGGCATCGAAAGCACATCGCCCCTCCAACATGGCGATCACAGGAAAAATATCGTCCAAGTCTTGCTCTGTCACTTCGTTCACAAAGCAGCCGCGGCGTGGTTCGTGTCGCACCAAACCTTCAGCAGTGAGTACCTTGAGTGCTTCACGCAAAGGCGTGCGTGAGATGGACCACAACTCGCACAAGGTCACCTCATCAATGAAACTACCAGGGCTGAGATGCCCATCAAAGATGTAGTTGCGCAGCTGTGAAGCCACGTCATCGTGCAAGGAGCTGGGAATCGCGCGCATAGATTTTGAAGGCTGCTGAATTCTCTGTAATTACGCGTAATTATGAGACTCAAAAAGCGATTGAGCAGCCCACACATTGCGGGGACTTACCCGCAAGGGCTAACCCTTAATTCAAAAGATCAAACAGGTTGAGTTTGTCGTAGGGCGTGTCGCCACAGGGCAACGCCCACCAAGACCATCGGCACGCACAGCCATTGGCCCATGCTCATCCCTAGCGCGAGCAAGCCCAAGTGCGCATCAGGCTCGCGGAAATACTCAGCCATGAAGCGCAAGCTGCCATAACCAATCATGAACATGCCAGACACAGCCCCCATCGGACGTGGCTTGCGCGCGTAAAGCCACAAGACGACGAACAAGAAAATGCCTTCACCCAAGAACTGGTAAATCTGAGAAGGATGACGAGGAATGAGGCTGCCACTCTGCGGAAACACCATGGCCCACGCAAGCGTTGGGTCTGCAGCCCTGCCCCACAACTCGCCGTTGATGAAGTTCCCCACACGACCCGCTGCCAAGCCAGTCGGGACACAAGGCGCAATGAAGTCAGTCACCCACAACCAAGGGCGATGACGCTGCCAAGCAAACACAGCAGTCGCCACAAAAACGCCCAGCATGCCTCCATGAAAGCTCATACCGCCTTGCCACACGGCAAACACTTCCAAAGGATGAGCAAGGTAATACGTGGGGTTGTAGAACACGCAGTAACCCAAGCGCCCCCCCAAGACCACGCCCATCACGCCATAGAACAATATGTCTTCGATGTCTTGCTTGGACCATGAACCCAACACCACTTGCGCGGCATAGGGTTCGTGTTTCAAACGCAAGTGACCCAAGCCCACAAACAAGGCAAATGCAGCCAAGTAAGTTAGGCCGTACCAATGAATGGCAATCGGCCCCAAGGCGATGGCGACAGGGTCAAATTGGGGATGAACCAACATGCGTGCGTGACCCGCCTATCAATCGAGCAATGACAAATCGCGCACCGCGCCTTTGTCCGCGGAAGTGGCCAACTTGGCATAGGCTTTCAAAGCAGCTGATACTTTGCGTGGACGGGGCAAGGCAGGCTTCCAACCCAGCTTGTCTTGCTCAACACGGCGCTTGGCCAACTCTTCATCGCTCACCAAGACATTGATGCTGCGGTTAGGGATGTCGATGCGAATGCGGTCGCCGTTCTTCACCAAACCAATCGTGCCACCTGCTGCCGCTTCGGGTGAGCAGTGACCGATTGACAGGCCTGATGTGCCGCCAGAGAAACGACCGTCGGTCAACAAGGCGCAGGCTTTGCCCAAACCTTTGGACTTGATGTAACTGGTGGGATACAGCATTTCTTGCATGCCGGGGCCACCCTTAGGGCCTTCGTAACGCACCACCACGATGTCGCCAGCTTTGACTTGATCGTTCAAGATGTGCTCCACCGCTTCGTCTTGACTTTCCACCACATGCGCAGGGCCTTCAAACACCAGCAAGCTGTCATCCACGCCTGCTGTCTTCACCACGCAACCGTCGAGCGCAATATTGCCGCGCAACACGGCGAGGCCGCCCTCTTGGCTGAAAGCATGGTCAAGCGAACGAATGCAGCCTTCAGCACGGTCTGTGTCAAGGCTAGGCCAACGTGTGTTTTGACTGAAAGCCACTTGCGTCGGAATGCCAGCAGGCCCCGCCATGTAGAAGTGCTTCACCTCATCCGAGGGGTTGCGTGCAATGTCCCACTTGTCGAGCGCATCCTTCATGGTCTTGGCGTGCACAGTGGGCACGTCGGTATGCAGCTTGCCTGCGCGGTCGAGCTCACCCAAGATGCCCATGATGCCGCCAGCGCGATGCACGTCTTCGATGTGGTACTTGTTGGTGTTGGGCGCGACCTTGCACAGCTGGGGCACGATCTTCGACATGCGGTCGATATCAGCCATGGTGAATTCAATCTCGGCTTCTTGTGCAATTGCCAACAAATGCAAAATCGTATTGGTAGAGCCGCCCATGGCGATGTCCAACGCAATGGCGTTCTCAAACGCTTTGAAGCCCATCGAGCGAGGCAGCAAGGATGCATCGTCTTGCTCGTAGTAACGCTTGCACATCTCCACAATCGTGCGGCCCGCTTGTTTGAACAATTGCTCACGGTCCGCATGCGTAGCCACCACCGTGCCATTGCCTGGCAAGGCCAAACCCAACGCTTCGGCCAAACAGTTCATGGAGTTGGCGGTGAACATGCCAGAGCATGAACCGCAGGTGGGGCAAGCCGAACGTTCGACTTCAGCCAAATCGGCATCGCTCACTTTGTCGTCAGCCGCCATCACCATGGCATCAATCAGATCGAGTTTTTTGAACTCCATCACTTGCGTTTGGGGATTGGCCAAACGCACCTTGCCTGCCTCCATCGGGCCACCCGAGACGAAGATGACGGGAATGTTCAGGCGCATCGCAGCCATCAACATGCCGGGGGTGATCTTGTCGCAGTTGGAGATGCAGACAATCGCATCAGCACAGTGCGCGTTGACCATGTATTCGACCGAGTCCGCAATGATGTCGCGGCTGGGCAGCGAATACAACATGCCATCGTGGCCCATGGCAATGCCATCGTCCACCGCGATGGTGTTGAACTCTTTGGCCACACCGCCTGCAGCTTCAATTTCGCGCGCAACCAGTTGACCCAAGTCTTTCAAATGCACATGGCCTGGTACGAACTGCGTGAACGAGTTGGCAATGGCGATGATGGGCTTTTGAAAATCGTCATCCTTCATGCCTGTGGCACGCCACAACGAACGGGCACCCGCCATGTTGCGGCCAGCGGTGGATGTTTTGGAACGATAAGCAGGCATGTAAGGGCTCCGGTCGATGAAGTGCATGAATTAACTCTTTAGATTATCGCCCACCCCCACTGAAGGCATTGCGTGTGATGAATAAACCCACACAACAACGAAGTAGAAAGTGCTCTAAAAATAAGCACATTACACTGGCGTTGTCTTCATACCAATTGGATGCAACGATATGAACAAACATCTCTGCACCTTGGCTGTGCTCATCGCTTCATGCACAAGCTTGCCAGCATGGGCTGACCTCGCATTGGCAACGTCCAAAAATTGCATGGCCTGTCACGCCGTAGATAAAAAACTCGTCGGCCCCGCATACAAAGATGTCGCGATCAAGTACGCAGGCGACAAAACCGCCGCGGACAAACTGGCTGTCAAAATTCAAAAAGGTGGAGCAGGCGTCTGGGGCCCAGTGCCCATGCCTGCTAACACTCAGGTGAATGATGCAGAAGCCAAAAAATTGGCAGCTTGGGTGCTCAGCACCAAATAAAGCGCTCCTATGGGTGCAAGCATCAAGACAGCGGCTTTGAGTAAACTCAGCCGCTGTTTTTACCTCTGGCCTTTTTCAGGACTACATCCATGACCACGATCCGCCAAAACGACTTGATTGAATCGGTCGCCGCCGCTCTGCAATACATCAGCTACTACCACCCTGCTGATTTCATTTCGCACTTGGCCAGCGCCTACGAACGCGAACAAAGCCCTGCGGCCAAAGACGCCATTGCGCAAATTTTGACCAACAGCAAAATGAGCGCTTTGGGCCACCGCCCCATTTGCCAAGACACAGGCATCGTGAATGTCTTCTTGAAAATCGGTATGGATGTGCGCTGGGAAGGTTTTACTGGCAGCTTGGAAGATGCCATCAACGAAGGCGTGCGCCGTGGCTACAACCACCCCGACAACACGCTACGCGCCTCGGTGGTCGATGACCCTCAGTTCGCTCGCAAAAACACCAAAGACAACACACCTGCGGTCATCTTCACGCAAATCGTGCCTGGCAACAAAGTCGATGTGACCGTGGCAGCCAAAGGCGGCGGCAGCGAGAACAAGTCCAAGATGTACATGCTCAACCCCAGCGACAGCGTGGTGGACTGGGTATTGAAAACAGTGCCAACCATGGGCGCAGGCTGGTGCCCACCCGGCATGTTGGGCATTGGCATCGGCGGCACGGCCGAAAAAGCGGTGCTCATGGCCAAAGAAAGTTTGATGGACGACCTCGACATGTACCAATTGCTGGAGAAATCTAGCAAAGGCGAGAAGCTCAGCCAAGTGGAAGAACTGCGCTTGGAGCTGTACCACAAGGTCAACGCTTTGGGCATTGGCGCACAAGGCTTGGGTGGCTTGACCACCGTGCTCGACGTGAAGATCAAGATGTATCCCACGCACGCGGCCAGCAAACCGATTGCGATGATTCCTAACTGTGCAGCCACGCGCCACGCCCACTTTGTGATGGACGGTTCTGGCCCTGTGTATTTGGATGCACCTTCGCTGGATCTGTGGCCTAACGTCGACTGGACGCCAGACACACAAAAAAGCAAGCGCGTGGACCTCAACACCCTCACCAAAGAAGAAGTGGCGAGTTGGAAGCCAGGCCAAACCATTTTGCTCAACGGCAAGATGCTCACAGGCCGTGATGCCGCGCACAAACGCATCCAGGACATGCTGGCCAAGGGCGAAAAACTGCCTGTGGACTTCACCAACCGTGTGATTTACTACGTTGGCCCAGTTGACCCTGTGCGCGACGAAGTGGTTGGCCCAGCAGGCCCCACCACGGCCACCCGCATGGACAAGTTCACAGAGATGATGCTCTCGCAAACTGGCTTGATTTCTATGGTGGGCAAAGCCGAGCGTGGCCCAGCGGCCATCGAAGCCATTAAAAAGCACAAGTCGGCTTACCTCATGGCAGTGGGCGGCGCAGCTTACCTCGTGTCTAAGGCCATCAAACATGCCAAAGTGGTCGGCTTTGCAGACCTCGGCATGGAAGCCATTTACGAGTTCGACGTGGTCGACATGCCCGTGACTGTGGCGGTCGACTCAGGAGGCACCAGTGCGCACATCACCGGCCCTGCCGAGTGGGAAAAGCGCATTGCCACAGGCGAGTTCAAAGGCATTGGCATTCAATCCAACTGAGCTTTCTTAACCCAATAAAAAAACCGCGCTGAGCGCGGTTTTTTTGCTTCTAGCTTTGGGTGTGAAAACTGAAGAGTGATTCGCGTCAGTGCAAATGGCGAGGCTTGCGTCCACCGTGACCACCGCCATGACCACCATTGGGTCCGCGTGGTGGACGACCTAAATCGAGCGAGTTCACCAAATTGTCAAAGCGTTCTGAGAACAGTTTGTCAATCTCATTGACCACGCCCCCCAACTCCGCACCGTCGAAATGGCGCTCCATGAGATGGATCACATCGTTGACCAACATGTCGCGTTGCGCTTGCATGATGTCAGCGGGCGTTGGACCGACAAACAGCATCATGAAATCATCGCGTGAATCTTGACCACGAGACTCGTCCTCGTCATCAAAATCGTTGTCGTAAAACGTGACTTCGATCGGTGCGCCAGCTGCAGTGAGCTCGTTCAAGTTCATGCACATTTCGTCCACGCTTTGACGGAAGTCATCGTCACCTGACACAGTCCAGCACATTTGTAACCTGCGTTCTTCAGGGTTGAACCGAATGCCTGGCTCTTCTGGGTATGAGCTGGTTGCACCGTCTTCAAGAGATGAGGCGCCTGCGTATTGCCACAAAGGTCGCAGGGCGTCTTGCAATTGCTCTAAGCCAACTTCGGGCTGTAAAGGAACCAGTCCATGCACATGGATTTCATACGCGGCGTTATAGCGTGCCATGACGAAACTCCTTCCTTGTGCTTGATTGATGGTGCCCGAGGCCGGAATCGAACCGGCACGCCCCTTACGGAAGCGAGAGATTTTAAGTCTCTTGTGTCTACCAATTTCACCACTCGGGCAGTGTCGTTGTGTGCACAGATTTTACGCCAGCCACTTTTGAGACTCGGGCAAGTCATGACTGATTTGGGATATTTTTTCGTCTATATTGGGATAGGAAATCTTTAAGCTCAGCTTAAAACATCAAATCATTGAACCAATCAAGGACCCTGTTCATGTCACAACGCACCACACACCATTTCTTGCTGGCCGCCCTGCTCGGCATGAGCCTCAGCGTGGCACATGCTGCCGATCCTGCGGTAAAGAAGTCAGACACTGGCATTTGCCACGACAAAACCAGCGCCTCGTTTGGTAACACCAAGAAATTCACCGCATTTGCATCGATGGACGAATGCGTGAAAAGCGGCGGACGTCCAGCAGCTGGCCAACCCGCAGCCGCAGCTGAGCCAATTGTGAAAAAGTCAGACTCAGGCATCTGTCATGACAAAAACAGCACCAGCTACGAACGCACCAAGAAGTTCACGGAATTCAAAACAGTGGATGAATGCGTGAAGAGTGGCGGCACATTACCCAAAAAATAAGCAGCCATAGAAAAAGCCCTCAGATTTGCATCTGAGGGCTTTTAAATTTGGAGCGGGAAACGAGGCTCGAACTCGCGACCTCAACCTTGGCAAGGTTGCGCTCTACCAACTGAGCTATTCCCGCGTGGAGTGATTAATTCCGAAGCCATTATTCTA
>JACCED010478408.1_pt1 | contig 12144 bp, 10 predicted proteins | sample 7455021 | NCBI WGS metagenome assembly JACCED01 (sample SAMN15323456, study PRJNA562643) | freshwater metagenome | isolation source: river surface water | place: USA:Blue River Watershed | collected 2017-08-19
CAGCTTCGCAAGAACCTCAAGCACCTCAAGGAGATCAAAATGCTTAAACACGTAGGTAGACACGGTGACCGCAAGGTCGCTATCGTATTTAGAGAAATACCCAACGAAGACCACATGTGTTTGGTCATTTATCCTGATGTGTTGCCCACACATATCCATAACTCAGTTATGACTGTGTTGGAAAGTGCTCCAGGACAGGCAGCGGCAAATCTTGCTGATGTGTTCCATCGCAATTTACTGCCCGACGGTCGTAACATTCTGCAAACACTGCATGCCGAAGGCATGTTGAAGAAGATTGCAGCCAACCAAGTTATCTTGACTCCTACCCCAACCACTTCTGTCAAGCTTGATGAAGTCAATCGTTTGGTCAAGGAAATGGAATCCGGTGCTGAGGCTCTCAAGCGCATGCAAGAGATCGATCAGAACCAAGGCATTGTTGACCCTGCTGTCAAGCGTCAAGCCGAACAGGCATTCAAGCGCAAACAGTTGGAAGAATCACAACCTGATTTACAACAACCGGTATCAACTGACGGTACCCTTAGCGATTCTGCGTTGGCTGGGAACATGCTGGCACAAGCCAAGCGCATGGAACAAGAAGCGCAAGGCTTGATCGCAGAAGCTGCAAGAATGAAAAAAGAAGCAGAAAAAATGTTCCCAGGAGTCAGTGTAAATGCCGCAACAAAACAAGAACCAATCGCAACAGCCCCAAAAACCCGAGGACGCAAACCCAAGGTCCGAGTTGGTGATGCAGTTCAGTGATGATTTTCTTGATCAATGGGAACTGATAATCAACGAAGTCACCAAGACTGATGTTCCTCTTGAATGTATTAAAAAAATTGTTATCCGCCTAGAAGGCAAGCGTCAAAAAACAATCAACCTTGTTAACTTAAAAAAGCAAGGTCTTGATTGGGACGAAATCGACACTGTTGTTTCAAGAATTCTATCTGAATTTGGAGATAGCATACGTGACATTGATTTCTTGGTCGACATTGGCGCGGTAGCAGAACTGGTCCAACCCGAAACTGATAAACTACTCAACGGTCTTAAATAATGAATGTTAAACTTCTCTCTTACTCCCAACCTACATCCGAATTTGCAGATATGGGTATCGGAGATGCACAAGAACTTATCGCGTATTGTGCCCGTGTGTCCAATCCAGCCAACCAGTTTAACACAGAAACAAGTGAGCGACTCATACGATACTTGGTCAAGCATCAACACTGGAGCCCACTTGAAATGGTGTCTGCCTGTTGCGAAATCACAACCACCAGAGACATTGCCCGACAGATCCTGCGTCATAGAAGCTTCTCATTTCAGGAGTTTTCACAGCGTTATGCAGACCCAACATCGGAACTTGATGATGCGTTTGTACTCAGAGAAGCCAGACTTCAAGACACCAAAAATCGACAAAACAGCGTAGACTTGGACATGAACGATGACGCTCAACGGCTGTTGGCCTATGAGTGGGAACGTGCTCAGAAACGTGTGTTGTTTAGTGTTAAACAAGAATACTCTTGGGCTATTGCCAACGGTATTGCCAAAGAACAGGCTCGTGCTGTGCTACCAGAAGGGCTCACAGTAAGTCGCATGTATATGAATGGCACCTTGCGTAGTTGGATCCATTTCATACAACTACGTGCAGGCAACGGTACACAAAAAGAACATCAACAGATTGCCCGGGCTTGTGCTGAAGTTATTGCTGCAATCTTCCCAATGGCCAGTGACCTTGTAGCTGAATAATGCTATAATGCGTTATGGCAATTGCACGTAATCATCAAGCAGAATACACGCACTGGAAACCCGAGGAGACAAAACTCGTAGAAGGGGTTCCAGTGCGTTTTTGTGACGTTTGTGTTCATACTATACACATGAGTGACGTGGACGATCCAGACTTGTATGTCGCAGATCCAATTATAAAATGGCAAGAAAGTGAATCTGGTAAGTTTATTTTAGAGCATGCAGTTGAACAACCTTATTGGACTAGACATATAGATACCTGGAACTATGGCTATCTATACAAGATCATGGCCAGACTCAGTGAAAAAGATCAAGTGTTTTGGGAATTAAAATGGGGTGGAAACAAGTAATAGAATATGTGGACGCGGAAGTTACACTGCCTCCACCTGTTAAAAAACAAGTATGGGATGGCGAGAAGTTTGTACCCATAACGCTGTACAAGCATATGGGGTTACCCAATGGAGAAAAAATGGCGTGGTTACAAGAAACATATGGTAGGCCAGGCGTTTACGAAAGTGGTCGATTTTGGGATTACAGCAGAGGCGGCAACTGTATTGTAATGGACGAGCAAGTATACATGTGGTTTCAAATGAAATGGACCAAGTCTAAATAAACAAAAACCGGGCATTGCCCGGTTTTTTCTTGAGTGCCAATATCACACTGGGGTGGCAATCTCGTCCCAACTTAACGTATCTTCGTTCCACTTGTAGAGCCTACCAGTATCAGGGTATGGCGTAGGTGCTTCCCATACATAAGTGTCTTGATTCAATGACCAGCTGTCATATGGTTTGGGAGGATAGAACCCAACCCCATCATACAAGAACCCGATGCCAGCATAATTTTTACGCAATGGGCGACCTTCTGGATGCTGTCCGCCCGATGTGCGATAACTGGTTTGCACCCAATCACTGCTGTCAGGTAGTGTATTGATAAAATTTTGTTCAGCGACTATTACCTGTGTAACTACGCCATTTTTAACTTGTGCAAAATGTGCCATTTTTCTCCTCGATTGTTATGTTATTGAAAAGGTTCCAGAACTTGTAAATGTGTGGACTTGATAAGTTGTACCACCCGAAGTATAGGTTGTTATTGTACCACCGGTTGCTAACGGACTAGAAGATTCATAGCTAATAATTACTACGCCAGATCCGCCGTCGCCACCACCACCGTCTGCAGGGTTTGCACCGCCACCACCACCACCAGTATTAGCAGTACCATTGGAATAGGAACGTGGTAAAGAAGACCCTTGTACTCGACCGTAGCCGCCGCCGCCAAGACCGCCAGGGACGTCTGTTTTACCAAACACAGCACTTTGGAATCCTGAACCACCACCACCGTAGTATGTAGAGGTGCCAGTAATAGACGAAGCTATACCTATACCGCCTTGGCCAAGTCCAGATGTACCGTTGGCTCCTACTGCGCCGGCACCGCCACCTCCACCACCATTACCCGACGATTCAGTATTGTAGTCGCCTGTGCCGCCTGCACCGCCTGCATTTCCTTGCCCGGCTGTTCCGGTGCCAGCCGGGGCAGCGCCGCCGGATCCGAATCCGACGTTTCCAACACCACCGCCACCACCAGATCCGCCCGATCCGCCGGGTCCGCCTTCAACTCCGTTTATGTATTTGCCGCCGTAACCGCCGCCTACAGCAGTGAATCCAGCAAATGTTGAATCAGATCCACTTGATGCACCGGTATAGGTGTAACTGGTGTCGCCAGCTCCGCCAGCGCCAACGACTACTGGATAACTGGTTCCACTGAATAAAAGTACATCGCTTTCGATTATGCCGCCGGCTCCGCCACCGCCACCTGTGCCACCACCGCCACCACCACCGCCAGCCATTAATAAGCTAACACCAAAGTTGCCTACTGAAAGAACTCCAGAACTGGTAAATGCATGATATGTGTATCCGCCAGTTTGTGTAATGGTTCCGCCCGAAGCAATAGGAACACCCGGATAGCGAACAACTACAACGCCAGATCCGCCGTTACCACCAGACCCACCGCTTGGCCAGCTTCCACCTTGTCCACCGCCACCAGTGTTGGTTAAACCAGCTTGTCCAAGTGTTGGGTAGCCGGTGTTGCACTTCACTGGATTTCCGCCACCGCCACCTGCACCACCTGCTCCGTTACAGAACGAACCAAAGTCGGCACCAGGATAGCCACCACCGCCACCACCGCCATAGTAACCACCGCTAGGTGTTCCAATAGTGGTTGGAGTATTGCTGGCATTAGTTCCTGCAATCAAGAAGTTGGCTGCATAATATCCTATACCACCTGTACCTCCAACATTGTCTGGCGATGCCACTGAAGCACCGTTGCCACCTGCACCAGCTCCGCCGCCAACACCGCAACTTTGGTTGCTGGTGTACCAGCCGCTACCGCCGGTATAGCTAGTGGTAACTCCATTGATTGTTGATGCTGAGTTTCCGCCAATGCCACTTGTGCCACCACCACCGCCACCTGTTGACGAAATAATACCTGTAACTGAGCTTGTGCCACCGGCCTGTGCAGGAGAACCAGTGGCATCAGCTGCGCCACCTGCTCCTACAGTTACAGTATATGTCTGCCCGGGTGTGAGAGGAGCTCTAATTAAACTAACTGAGCCGCCGCCACCACCTGGAGGATTACCGTTGCCTCGGCCACCGCCACCGCCGGCAACAACCAAGAACTCACTGAGAGTTGAACCTGCAGGCACAGGAGAAAGTATGCCAGAACTTGTAAATTGGTGAACCCAAGCAGTTGAATTACCGCTAGCATATGAGGTCTCGATTCCTCCCCAGTATTTCTGAGTGTCACTAACATAAGCTACAACTGCAATACCCGAACCGCCAGCGCTTGCGGCGTTTGTTCCGCCAGCACCGCCGCCACCACCGCCAGTGTTTACAGTACCTGATGTTCCGCTTGAAGTATTACCACCTGCTCCGCCACCACCAATACCGCCGGCACCTCCAGAGAAGGAACCACTGTTGGCTCCGCCACCGCCACCGCCGGCATAATAAATTGCTGTACCAGTAATACTAGATGACAATCCTGGGCCGCCTGCACCGCCGTCTTTGGAACTGGGGTTTGTAAATCGCACAGCATTAGAACCTGCACCACCGGCACCACCGCCACCACCACCGGATTCATCATAGTTAGAAAGGTCATTGTAACCATAACCGCCGACGTATCCTTGGTTGGTAACCGCAGTTCCACCTATGTATGTGTTTGCCCAGTCGTTATATTGACCGCCACCGGACGAGCCGCCGGACAAGTTTGAAACAGTTGCACCGCCGTTGTTGTTGTATCCAACACCGCCGCCGTATCCCGTTATGGTAGTTATGTCGGTGCCAGATACTGTTGAGTCAGTTCCTTTTGAACCGTTACCGCTGGCGGATCCACCGCTACCGATAGATACAGTATATGCATAGGTTCCGTCTGTTGCAAAAACACCTGCGGCTGCGCCGCCACCACCACCGCCACCGCCAAACCAAGAGCCGCCAGCACCGCCACCGCCCACAATCAAATACTGTAGAATAATTGCATCGTCGGGCAACACTGTAAATGTACCAGAACTATTAAATGTATGAATCCAATAAGTGTCGCCACCGGATTCGTACTCTGTTATTAAGCCGCCAGAAGCGCGAGGATTGGTTGATTGGTATATAACTTGGGTTACACCCGATCCGCCTGCACCACCCGGAGATCCACCGTTTTGGCCTCCACCGCCACCGCCGCCAGTGTTTACTGTTCCAGCTGTGTTCATAACACCGCCGCCCCAGTCATAACCCGATACAGTTGAGCCAATTTGAGCTACTGTGAGTCTGGATCCACCGCCACCGTATTTGGCATTGTATGATGTGGTAGTACCTAGACCGCCGAGGTTTGTTCCCGGGCCTGTTTTTGTAACACCAGACAGTGTTTGTGTTACTGCGCCGCCAGGGCCATTTGATCCGCCACCGCCACCGTCAGCTGAACCAAACCCAGATCCAGCACCTCCGTTCCATCCAGCACCTGATGTACCGCCACCTGCAGATCCATCACCACAGTTGGACGAAGAAGGAGCTCTGCCACCGCCGGCTGACGAAATTACCACAGAACTGCTATCGGAGAATGAGGAAGCCGATCCAGCTGTTTGGTTTCCTGCCTGGCAGCTGGATTCTCCTGTGCCGCCCGAACCAACAGTTACGCTAAACGACTGTCCTGCTATACCAAGGAATGATTGTGCAACTACATTGCCGCCACCGCCACCACCGCCAAATCCGTTGCCTTGTGCAGAGCCACCTCCGCCAGCACCAACTACATAAGCAGTCATGAGGATATCGCCAGGTCCGCCAACAACAAATGTACCCGAAGTTGTAAACACGTGAGTCCAGTGCGTGACGCCACCAGCATCGTATGATATAATTGAAGAGCCACCGTTTGCAAGTTGAGTAGGTGAGGCGTAGTCAATAACAACTGCCCCAGAACCGCCGCTTCCAGTTTGAACTCCACTGGTTCCTACACCAGAACCGCCACCGCCACCTGCTTTGTTAGATGTTCCAGCAGATCCTTGTGTTCCATTTGCGCCGCCGTTGCCACCACCACCGGATCCTGCTGTGCCAGCTGAGCCATTTTGTGCGCCACCGCCGCCACCAGATCCATATACTCCGCTGATGCCAAATGCTATGCTATATCCAATACCACCATTACCACCTGCTCCGCCGCCCACAGATCCGGCTGTGCCGTTGGTGCCTGCTGCTGATGCGCCACCGCCACCGCCACCGCCGCCAGCGTTGCTGGTCGATAGGTAACTGGATCCACCGCCTGTGCCGCCGGCATAACCTTGGCCACTGGTTGTGGTACATGCGGGTACCAAGCGACCGCCGCCGCCTCCTGTGGAACCAACTGTGGTTGGGCTTACGCAAGTGGTGCCACCAGCGTTGCCGCCACGGCCGCCGCCGTATGCTGTGTATGAACTAAAGGATGAATTTCCGCCTTCTGTGCCTTGAGTCGACGAATTGGAGAAACCGCCTGCACCGCCTGCGCCAACTACTACAGGGTAGCTTCCGGGATCTAGCAGCACAGTCGGCACGGTAATACCACCGCCACCGCCACCACCGCCACCACCGGAGGCGTTATCGCCAGCACCACCGCCACCGCCTCCGGCAGCTACCATTACAGTAGCAGAAGTTCCAGATGTTACATAATCAATAGTGTAAGCTGCTGCTGGTGTGCCCCAAGAGTTTGACAAATATGTAGTACTAGGTGGAATAATGGACAAAGTGGATTCTGTGCCTATTGCTGCTACCGAACCCACGGGTGATTCTTGAAACACCGCAGTTAATGTGACCACAGTGCTACCGTCATATTCAGCTTCGATAGCCAAATACGGCCCTGTATTACTGGTTAACGTACTGTATTGTCTAAACACTTCAACTGGCGACGAAGATAAAGCGTAAAAACCAGTATTGGCACTGATAGTTCTGCCAGCATCGTTAGCGCCACCAATTTTGGTCACGCCGTTGTATGTGGTTCCGTTGATTGTTGCAGAGTTACTGGCAGATCCTGTGCCGGGACTGCTTAAAACCACAGTTCCGGCGTCACTACAAATGCTGTTAAGTGTGGCGTTGATTCCGCTACCGCTGGGATGTGTAAAGCTCAATGCCAGCTGACCGCCGGCGTTGAAAAAATATCTTGCAGCATTTGCGCTGCTGAATGTCACAGTGTATGTAAAAGTTAACGAGTCATTCCAGGTACTAGACCCGGTGGCTGTTGTGTCAGCAGCCGTGCCTTGACTGGCTGCGTTTAATCTGTTGCTATAAATTGTTGAGAGGTTATTGGTGACCGAAGCTTGGTATGCGATTGTACTACCAGTTGCCGGAACCGTCATAGACTGCAAGGTAGATCCTTGATGACTTCCGATACTTGAGATTGTATTAACTAAGTTGGCCCAAGGTGCGGCGTAAATGAGTCCTGATGACTCATTTGCCAATGGAGTCTGGCCATATCCCTCGCTAGCAGAACCTGTACCTATGATTAAATTGAGACCGGTTCCAGAACCAACTCCGCTAGCATCGCCCACTAATGTGTTATAGTCGCTAGCTTGAATTAAGCCACCTTGTTCGTATGCCATTTTTATTACCTATTATTATACTTTGATTGCCACAATAGCTTCTACAGTCCCGACTCCATCAGTTGTTTTGCTTCGTAACGCACGCCCAATAACGTTGAATGCTGTTGCCTCGCCAGCACGAGCTGCTCTAGCCATACCGTTTCCAGCACTGACTAACCTTTGCCCTTTTTTAACTTGTCCAACAACTTGCACAGGAACTCGTCCAGTCATTGCAATAGGAGGATGTGTTCGATCAGTTCCTGCTATACCATTCATTAGGTAAGCTGCTTGGGTGCTAATGACACCAAAAACATTTTCGCTGAGGTCATCTTGAACTCGAGTGATTTCTTTTTCGCCACCAAGTTCGACCACAGTGCCAGCATCGTATTCAGCGTCTGCTTCAAAGCGTTCGGCCAAGTCAGCGTATTGTGCCGATGTGGCTTTGGCAAACACAGTATTAAACGGATAAGCACTTGAGCCTATGTTGCCCACTGCACTTTGAGTTGAAACAATCCCGGTAGTTGTGACCAGTACGTTACCAACAACGCTGGCAGTGGTAACAATATTTGAACTGTTGGTTCCGCTGGCCAGGTACAACGCCACACTGGCGTTGCTGTAGCCTGCTGGCAATCCGGTTATTTGACTGCCGTTACCAATGAGATATGCACCAGTCACGTTGCCGGCTGCAGATACAAATCCGCTAGCATATACATTTCCTGTGTTGACGTTGGTGCCAGCAGTAACGTTGGCTGTGGCTGTGATGTTGTTACCGGTAATATTTCCGGTGGTGCTGATAACACCCGAACCAGTAACTTGAATACCTGTCAGCTGGCTACCGTTGCCGTAAAAGTAACTGCCAGTTACGTTGCCTGCGGCGCTGACATAACCTGCTAGGTTAGCTCCGGTGCTGGTCACTGTTAGTGTTGCATTGCCGCCTGCATTTACAACAAAGTTACCAACTGTGGATACGTTGCCGCTTTGAACACCAGTGTTCCAAACAGTGGTGCCTTTGAAAATCTTGGGAAAGTTTGTGCTGTATGGTGCAGCAGGAATAAAATCTGAGCCAGGGTTGGCAATGGATACCAAGCTGTTGGCAGCATAGATACCAGTTACAATGTGCTGTGTGCTGCTGATGTCATTGATATACAACGGAACCGCACCCGATACACCTTGCCCACTCGAATAAGCAGGACCCACAACCAGGAACGCAGAACCGTTCCAAATTTTCAACTGTTGGTTGCCAGTATCGAACCACAAGTCGCCAGTGGTATTGCTAGTGGGTTGTGTGGATGATGCAGCAGCAGCGGAAATGGTTTTCCAGACACTGCCGTTGTACATCTTGAGCAACAAGTTGGAGTTGTCAAACCAAAGCTGTCCAGTTAGTGGAGCGGGAGGTGCCGAGGAATTAGACGAGTTTTCCAACAAGTGAATGAAGTTTTCGTCCAAGAATTCGCCATAACCAGCATAGTTTTTTCCCACCAAAGTCATTGAACTTGAGGTGTTGATGGTACCATCTGCTACTACTGCAAAAACTGTACCATCTGTGAGGTTAATTGTATATGCCATGTCAAATACCTGTTTCTATCTATATATTTATACGGTGTTAATGTTACTCAGCGTCTGGATTCGCAGAGTGTAATCGATTTGAATTTGTCTATTCAAACTTTTCTGGACTGGGTGAAAAATCACATGCGTAATCAAACGCAAGTCGTCAGATGCGCCGTTCCAGGTTTTTAAGCCCAGCTCATCAAAAACAAATTCACCATTGAAGTTGGTACTGTTGTCAAACGCTTGCTGGTTAGGCGGCTCGCCGTAATCCAACAAACAAGTTACCAAAATGTCACTGTATGTTTTGCCCGATGTGTGTAAAACTGTCATTTTGTTGGCTTGCGGATCTGTATCTGCTGCTGAGTTGTCGTCAACAACTTTGGCATAAGTTTGGTTATACAAATCAGCGTTTTGGCCTACCACGTTTGGGGGCAAGTACGTAATAACACCAGTTGGATCTACTGAACTGCCGCCGTTGCCAAATGCCATTTGATAGATAAATCCTATATCGCGGTTTGACAGCGTCTGTGCCATTGCGATACTGATGTTTTCGTAATTGATAGCATTTTTCTTGTCTACAAACACTTGGCCGCTAACAGGGTCGTGTATTTTCAAAAATCCTTCGATTTTGGCTAGTCCCGGAACTATCATGCTCTGCCCTCCACAAACACCTGTTTATTCACAGGATCAAAAATTTTCATATGAGCCTGCACAATGACTGATCCAGCGTCATTGGGTTTGCGTTCAGCCGAATTTGATTGGGCTTTTGCTGGCATTGGGTTGCCATTTGGCAGTTTTTTTTCTAAATTTGACATGGTCAATTATTTACCTTGTTAAAAATTGCATAGGAATCTTGCTGCTACAGTGTTGGTTTGCTGTAAAGCTACCCCGTCGCTGGCAGTGTCGATGCCACGGTGATACCAAGTTACTCCGTGTTTTACCAACATTGTAACTTCTTGGCCAGCCGGCGGTGCTGTGTCAAATGTCACAGTTACCACATTGCTAGCAATATCAACAGCAAATCCTTGTAGTTGGCGTATTCCTCCCACATACACTTCAACACTGCCTTCAACGATATTAGTGCCTAAATCATCAGCAACAAACTCAACTGTAGAGTCATCGCCTATTGTTGTGTTTTTGCTGATGTAATCTTGATAGCTCAACTGCAACAAGTTGCCGCTATTCATGTCGTACACCAGTGCGCCAGCTGTGTGTGCTGCTGCACCGGTGCCAGCAGTTCCTCGCATCAAACTACTGATAGTATTGGTTGCAACGTCACGTGTTCTGTACATGATTCTCTCACCGTTGATGGTAACAATACCAAATATACCTTGAGCTAGGTCGGGTTCAGGTAACACAGTAACATCGTCTAGATAGATAATGTCTGCTGTGGCCGAAACATCTTGAGCAACTGTAGCGGTTGTAGCAGCAGTAATACGATATGTTGCTTGGACTCCGCGCATGTCTTGGAATATTCTAAACGCACATGCATCAGGCACAACACTTTCAGTAAACTCAGTTACTACCAAAATTTGATTGCTTTCAATGGTGCCGGCTGCCAAAATCAAATATTCGCCTTGGATATCAAAGTCAACACCGTCAAACAAACGTTCGCCGTCTAGTGTGACCCATAAACGGTAACCCATTACATTTGGTCTATTCAAGTAGAAATTATTGCTTGGTATTACTTGTCCAATCAAGTAATTGAAGCTTTCAGGCAAGTTTGCATAATTTACCACAGTCCAATATCCAGTATCGGTCACAGCAGTTCCTGCAGGCACAGCCTGAGTTGATAGATAAAATACCGGTGTGGTGCCAGGTGTTGGTACGCCCGGCGATGAGTATACTTGGGTATATACCAAAGCGCCGCTGCTGTAAGACTCAGTGTTTGACCATTCAGTAGCAGATTCTGTTTCCAACGGAGCGTAATCTGTACTGTTATAGGCTTCTACTTCAGTGATGCCTCGATAAGAAGGACCAACAAATACCAAAGTAACCATGTCCTGTTCACTGGTGTCATTGAATGTAGTAATTGCCAACTCGTCACCAATGTTTATTGTAGATACAATTTCAACATAAGGAGTTGGGGCTGTTGCATATACAATGTAGTCGGCCAGTGTACTGACGGAAATCAATATGGTATCCCCAGCAGTAGGCGCTGTAAAGAATACCACTTGTCTATTTGGATTGGATCCTGTTACTGCATAATCCATGCCTTGCACTTGAATCCTGTTGTTGAGCCACACTTGAATCTCTGTAGGCGCATCAATGGTGTCTTGGTTCAAGCTGCCCAGTGTTGTTGGTAGCCCAAATGCTGTGGCTACGCTATTTCCAATGTGCTCAATTCCTGCAGGAGGAGTCAAGCGCAACCCATTACGAACCACAACCATGTTGGCTGCATTGGTACCGCCCATGTAGTTGTCAAGATCAACAGTTTTTGCAGTAGCAATAGTGGAATCCACAGTCACGTATTGTGTTACTGGGGTACTCCAAATTCGTTGAGGTTGGTTGGTAATTCCCATGACCACAACAGTTACCAAATCAGTGCTTTGAATCTCCACTGGCACTGTGACTATGGTGTTTCTTAAAGGTCCAGTAAACTGTAAATTGCCAGGCAACGCATGGGCGCTTGGTTGCCAATATTCAAAGTTGGTCAGCAACACGCCAGTGGGCACAGCTTTGATGGCTCGGTAGTAAGTATAATTAGAATCATAAACTACATCGTTGTACGCATAGGAACTGTAAATGCTCCATTCTGTGCTCGGGGAGTAATATGGTCTCCA
>JACCED010970867.1_pt1 | contig 12141 bp, 13 predicted proteins | sample 7455021 | NCBI WGS metagenome assembly JACCED01 (sample SAMN15323456, study PRJNA562643) | freshwater metagenome | isolation source: river surface water | place: USA:Blue River Watershed | collected 2017-08-19
CGTTTCACCTTGCGGACCTTGCGCACCCGTTTCACCTTGCGGACCTTGCGCACCCGTTTCACCTTGCGGACCTTGCGCACCGATCGGACCCGCTGGTCCAGTTTCTCCTTGCGGACCACATTCACCTGGTGGGCCAGCGGGACCAACTTCACCCGCGGGACCACAGATTCCTGGTTCACCCACTGGACCAGCGGGACCAACATTTGCGGAAGTATTTGGTGAACGAATCTCTTGAAGCAAAAACTTAACTACTGAATCTGGCAACCAATCCGATTTTCCAATAGCTACTGACGCCAATCCCGCAATCAATAAGGAGATTATTGAGTAGAGGAGAACAAGACCGATACGAAGTAAGAGTCGAGTCCTCACGAGCGCATTATCCCCTAGTGAGTCATTTTGCAGAAGGCTCCTTTGCGCTCAAGAGATCGTTGAATGCCGTTAAAAGTCTCTCTAGACTGACGTCGAAAACTGAGAATGGAGAGAGAGTGACTCAAGACTTTGGCTCTGCGGAGGTTGCCGCTGCACATCGATTCCATATGCGTGGCACCGCTGCGATGGTTTTCATCATCTATCTCTTAATGATTCTGACCTTCCAGGAGTTCTTTCTCTTTGACCCAGCTTCAGGCGAGAGCCTCGCGCGAGATATCTCGCTGTGGATCTGTTTGTTCGGTTGGATCAGCGCAACTCTGCTCTCGCCTCTATCAATTCTGGCAATTGCGAAGGGCAATAAGACGGCCCTACGTGTCATGCCGTATCTCGTTCTTATTTGGCCTCTCTCCATCATCATTGCTCAGATAACGGTTTATGCGGAAACCGGTGTTGCTTATATCGATTACCTTTTCAATTACCCAGTCTTTGTCATCACTGATATCGCGATGCCAATATTCCTGATGATCAAGTGGAACAACGTGCGTCGCGGGGTCCTTAAAGCTGGTCACGAGCTCTACTAGCGCAACTGCACCCCTTGGAATTTTGATATCTCACCCCTTCTCGCGCTTCTTTGGTCTAACGCTTAGGCTCTTCACATGACCCACAATGTCGATGCAGATTTCCTTGCGCTTCCCCTCACTCCAGTGACCGATGCTGCGATTCAAAGCGCTAAATCCGCCGGAGCCTCACATGTCGATGTTCGAATCGAGAGAGTTCGGACCGGACTTCTTAATCTTCGCGACGGAAAGCCGGAAACTCAAACCGATGACACCATCTCGGGTGTAGGTGTTCGCGTCATCGTCAATGGTGCTTGGGGTTTTGCGTCATCACCTGAAATCACTGTAGATAAGGCGCGCGAACTAGCTCTCACTGCAGTAGCGATGGCCAAGACCTCTGCCCCACTCTCAACGGAAATAGTTTCCCTGGTTTCAGAACCAACATATTCAAATAGGACCTGGGTCTCGTCCTACGAGATCGATCCATTTGCGGTCTCTGATGGTGAGAAGATCGAAAGACTTGGAGACCTTTCTAGGAAACTCCTTGCAAGTGATGTTGTCAACCATGCCTCGGCTATGTCCATGTACGTCAAAGAGCAGAAGCACTATGCAGATATTCATGGCACATCGACAACGCAGCAACGCGTGCGCATCCAAACCCAAATCGAGGCAGTCTCTGTCGGATCACATGGTTTCGAGTCGATGCGAACTCTGGCACAACCAGCTGGATATGGCTGGGAATGGATGGGTAATTCTGTTTGGAATTGGGACGCAGAAATTGCCGAATTGCCATCGCTCCTGGCTGAAAAAGTTAAGGCACCTTCCGTTGAGCCGGGACGCTACGACCTTGTGATTCATCCTTCGAATCTCTGGCTCACTATCCACGAATCAATCGGTCATGCAACAGAGCTTGACCGGGCAATTGGATACGAGGCGAACTACGCGGGAACTTCGTTCGCAACCCCAGAGAACCTCAACAAACTTCAATATGGATCTGCCTTGATGAACGTAACCGGGGACCGACTTACTGAACATGGACTGAGCACTGTCGGCTTCGATGACGAGGGTGTTGCAGCACAACAATGGGACATCATCAAAGATGGAGTTCTGGTTGGTTATCAATTGGACCGGCGAATTGCAGCAAGGGTCGGTAGAGATCGCTCCAACGGATGCGCCTTCGCTGATTCACCAGCGCATGTACCAATCCAGAGAATGCCGAATGTCTCCCTACAGCCAGATCCAAAAGGTCCGGATCTCGAAGGATTGATCTCTGGTGTCGAGAATGGGATTTTGATCAAAGGTGACAATTCCTGGTCGATCGATATGCAACGTTATAACTTCCAATTCACCGGTCAACAATTCCATCGAATCAAGAATGGAAAACTTGTCGGTCAACTCAAAGATGTCGCATATCAATCGAAGACCACTGACTTTTGGAATTCAATGTCGGTCGTGGGTGGCCCATCTACTTATGTTCTCGGTGGCGCCTTCAATTGCGGTAAAGGCCAACCGGGTCAAGTCGCCGCAGTAAGTCACGGATGCCCTGCTGCGCTCTTCGAAAAGGTCAATATCCTCAATACAGTTGCGGAGGCAGGCAAGTGATCACAGCCCAAGAGTTAATTGAACGCATCACTTCCACCGCACCATTCACAGATTGTGTTGTGATCGTCACCGATTCAACGCAAGCCAATCTTCGTTGGGCGAACAGCACACTGACAACGAACGGCGTGATCGCCAATCGCTCAGTCACGGTTATTGCCTATCTCGAAGTTGACGGGGGCATGGCGGCAGGATCCACAACCAAGACCAATATCGAACTGCACGAAATCGACTCAGTAATCAAAGAGGCAGGAGATGCTGCGCGATCTGCCGGCAAAGCTGAAGATTTTGCTCCGCTCGCGACGAATATTGTTCGTGGAGATTGGAGCGAGAAGCACTCTCCTACTGGGCCAGAAGCATTTTCTTCCATCGCTCCTGATCTTGGAACGATGTTCCAAGCTTCCGTTAAGGATGGAATCGAACTCTTCGGATACGCCGAACACACACATAAGACCACATGGCTTGGCTCTAAAGGAGGATTGCGCCTTCGTTTTGATCAACCAGCGGGACGTGTTGAGATGACCGGAAAATCTCATGGTCGGACTCGATCGACATGGGAAGGCGTTGCGACGCGAGATTTCAAAGATGTTTCAATACCAAAGATCGATAGTTCGATTCGTAGCCGCTTAGAACTTCAGGCAAAGAAGATCAACTTGCCTGCAGGGCGATATGACACGCTCTTTCCATCTGGATCGATTAGCGACCTCGTCACATATCTCCTCTGGACTGCTTCGGGTCGGGACGCATATGAAGGACGATCTGCATTCTCCAAACCTGGTGGTGGCACGCGCATCGGTGAGAAGTTCTCCAACGTCAACGCGCATCTCTATTCAGATCCAACGTATCGAGGTTTGGAATCGATCGACTTCACCGCTGTAGGTGCATCAAGTGAATTCACCTCTGTCTTCGACAACGGACAGAAGGTCGACAAGACGGAGTGGATCAAAGACGGCGCTCTCAAAAATCTCGTAACTACGCGCGCATCATCCACGCTTACCTCGTTGCCCTACGCACCTATGGGAGACAACCTCATTCTTGAAGTCGATGGCGGCAATGGATCCCTTGAAGACCTCGTTGCTGGCATGGAAGAGGGACTCTTGGTCACGACGCTTTGGTACATACGCATGGTCGATCCTCAATCACTGCTCTTAACAGGACTGACTCGAGATGGCATCTACCTTGTTAAGGGCGGTGAAATCCAAGGGGCGGTCAACAATTTCCGCTGGAATGACTCGCCACTTAATCTCCTTAACAACATTGCTAAGGCTGGTGCAACGGAAATTACCCAACCTCGAGAATGGGCCGATTATGTTGATCGAGTCGCGATGCCTGCAATGGTGATTAAAGACTTCAACATGTCGACGGTGAGCGAAGCGAACTAAACGGACATTAGCTAGAACCTCTATCGAAGATGCCCGCGTTCATTGGCGCTACGAAGTGCGATGAGGCCATCTGAAGGCCAGATCGAAATCGTCGTAATCGAACAAGGGCCTACATCGACATTGAAGATCGATTCTGCTGGTGTTGCCATCGCCACTGCAATGGAAGTCTTGATCATCCCATTGTGAGTCACAACGGCGATGCGCTTACCAGGGTAATCAGCAACAGCCGTTTCCATTCCTAGTCGAGCCCTTGCCATGCACTCTTCATACGATTCGCCACCGGGCGGCGCATAGGAGGCAGTCGATAACCACATTGCATATTCCTTAGGAAACTTCTCTGCCACTTCGAAAATCGTCAAACCATCCCAGAGTCCAAAGCCACCTTCAACCCAGGTCGGGTCGATGATCGGATCCAAACCTGTTGATTTGGTGATGTGTTCCGCTGTCTGACGAGTCCGCTTCATCGGAGAGGCAATCAGAAGATCGGGTTGAAGTTTCTCCACCTCTTTCGCGACGAGAGCCGCCTGACGGTGACCTTCTTCGGTCAACTCTGGATCGTTCGGACCGCTCCCGGAAAATTTCTTGAACGGAGTGAGCGGCGTTTCGCCATGGCGAATTAGGTACAAAGTTGTGGGAACTTCACTGCCAAGGAGGCGCTCCATCAAATAATTGCGGCGAATGGGCTCGAAGGAGGTCTTCACTTCTCCATCAAGAGCGGCATTGACGAGACGGTCGGCATGAGAGTTCTCTTCTCGCGCAACCCAGTTATATGTCACGAGTTCAGGATGATGTGCAGTACGCGCCTCTGCAGCGAGTTTTCTCATCTCTGGATGTTTGATCTGCCAGCGCCCTGACATCTGCTCGACGACAAGCTTGCTATCCATCTTCACTTCGACGCGTGCATCCGCATCCAACTCATGCACTGCTTTCAGAGCTGCAATCAGTCCTGAATACTCCGCCCAGTTATTGGTCGCCGTTCCGATAGCCTCACTCAATTCTTGAACAACGACCCCGTTTTCCAAGAGAACTGCGCCGTAGGCAGCAGCGCCTGGATTCCCGCGAGAACCGCCATCTGCGAAAACAACAAAAGACCGCGCCATATTACGATCGCACCAGAATTCTTCGACACTCTTCGCAACGAATAACTTCATCTTCAGCCAATGATTTGATTCGGGTCAATTCCACTGTATTGACTTGAAGGTGGCACCCTTCGCATTGACCATTCTTTAGCCGAGCCGCTGCAACTCCTCCACTTGACTCACGAATTTTCTCGTAGAGGGCCAATAGTTCGCCTGAAATCCTCGCTGCGATGCCCTCTCTTGATGCTTGGAGCTCTTCACGCTTGCTTTGAACCTCGCGCAGAGCGATATCTCGCTCTGCCGTAAGCCTCTTTACTTCATCCGACCATCGATCCCGCTCGCCCGCATGGTGTGCTTCTCGCTTCTTGGCATCATCGATTCGAACCATGATCTCCAACTCGACCTCTTCGAGTTCTTCCTTGCGGCGCTTCAATGATTCAAGTTCTCCCAAGAGATTCTGGAGATCCTTGGCTGATGCTTGACCAGAGTCAATGAATTGCTGGTCTTTGGCGATGCGCGCATCGACCTGCTCCACATCAGAGGCTGAGCGATTCAGTTCGATCTCGATATCGGATTTTTCCGTTGCGCTTGCGATAGTCAATGCACGGTGCGCTTCAAATCCCTCAGTCGCTTTCGCGAGCTCTTTGAGCACCGGGAGTGTCTTCTCTTGATGAGCGAGGCGAACGAGAGCTGAATCAATCTCCTGAAGTTCGAGAAGATCCTTTTGCTCCACTACAGGGGATTTCATGACTTCATCCTAGTTCCCCATTGAGCAATCAACTTTTTTGCCGGAATTTTGAAGGCAAACGAGAGAGCTGTGCCAATAACGAAAGCCCACATCAGGTCGATCGAGACGGTGATCAGCGCGGTGGTGATAAGGACTACTCGACCCTGCCATGTTGTCTGCAACGCTTCCTTGATTGAACGCGGATTGGCAATTCGCAAGGAAGTACCAAGCAACACTCCCCCGAGGACAGCAACGGGGATGACCGAGACAAGGTCTGAAAGCAAAAGCACGAAACCAAGTAAGAAGATTGCGTGGAAGGCCGATGAGGCACGACTCGTCGCACCTGCGAAGACGTTGACACTGGTTCGCGCAATGGCGCCTGTTGCTGGCATGCCGCCCACCATCGAAGCGCCCACCGTTGCAATACCCTGACCGATCAATTCTCGATTGGGATCGTGAGGTGCGATCTCGACTCTACGTTGACGGTGAGCCATGGCATCAGCCATTCGTGCTGCCAAGAGCGATTCGATTCCGCCAAGGAGCGCAACGACGACAGCCGCATGAACGATTGCACCAATCGGAAATCCAGTAAAGATCGGTTCAAAAGAGAAAAGTCCGGTAAACGAGATCTCACCGATGCGCACCAGATCGAGGTTCAATGTTGCAAGAGTCACGACCGTCACGGCGACGATACTCGCTGGGATTTGCCCGATTTTCTTGTAGCTCTTCCTCAACTTCGACCAAGTCAACTTCACGATCAATGTAGCGATGACGGCGCCGAGAGTTGCAACCTCAATCGAAGACCAATTCACATTCTCAAGAGTGGCCAGGAAGATCTCCAGCGCTCCTTCGCCATCCCCCTTCTCTACATTGAGGATCAATGGAAGCTGCTGCATCGCAATGACGAAGGCGATACCTATAGTGAATCCCTCAAGGACTTCCCATGGAACCTTTTCCATCAATGTGCCCGCTCTGAAGATTCCAAAGAGAATCATCAGTAATCCAGCAAAGAGGCCAACGATGAAAAGAGCGGAGATGCCGAGGTTTGCTATCAGCGGAATCAAGACGACGGTCATGGCTCCTGTAGGTCCACTGACTTGATAATTCGAACCACCGAAGATTGCTGCCAAGAATCCGGCAACTATTGCAGTGACTAGGCCTGATTGCGCACCAGCTCCCGAGGTTATTCCGAAGCCAAGCGCGAGCGGAAGAGCGACAACGGCAACGGTCAACCCAGAGAGGATGTTGATTGATTCAAACCGCCGAATCACTTTCGAATCTCCGGCTTTGAGAAGAAGCTCTTCAAGAGAGCGACACTTTCAGCCTCACGAAATCCGGCAATCACTTCTACCTTATGTAGCGCACGAGGGTCGCGCAATAGATCCATGACAGATCCAACCGCCCCTGCCTTCTCATCCCATGCCCCAAAGATGACTTTCGCAATCCTTGATTGTTGAATTGCGCCAGCACACATCGCACACGGCTCAAGAGTCACGACAAGTGTGCAACCGTCTAAGCGCCACTGTCCAAGTGCTCGAGCTGCTGACTTGATTGCAACGATCTCTGCGTGACCTACGGGATCGCCGAGGAGTTCACGCCGATTACTACCAATGCCAACCATCCGACCTTTCGAATCGAGGACTACGGCGCCAACTGGGACATCGCCCGAAGCTTCGGAGGAGAATCTCGCCTGCTCCAAAGCGATTGTCATAGCTTCGTCCTGATTCACGGGCTCATCTTCTCGCATCTTGGCGGATCAATCACGATGCCTTGAGGAGAGTAAACTCTCGCCTTATGCGCGTTCATGTCGCCAACCATCCGCTGATCACCCACAAGCTGACTGTCTTACGAGATAAACAGACCAACTCTCAAGTCTTTAGGCATCTTGTCGAGGAGCTTGTAACGCTGCTGTCATACGAGGCCACACGCGAAGTGAAGATCCATCCGGTAGATATCGAGACTCCCGTCACCAAGACTCGTGGTGCGATGCTCTCGCTTCCGCGCCCAGTCGTGGTGCCAATTCTTCGCGCAGGGCTTGGCATGCTGGAAGGAATGATGCGAGTCCTTCCAAGTGCTGATGTTGGTTTCCTTGGGATGGTCCGTGACGAGAAGACGCTGCAAGCATCAACTTACGCCAATCGCCTTCCCGAAGATCTCAGTGGACGTCAGTGTTACGTCCTCGATCCGATGCTTGCAACAGGTGGAACGCTGGTTGCGGCCTTTAAATATCTGATCGAACGAGGTGCAAAAGACATCACCGCCATCTGTCTTCTTTCAGCGCCCGAGGGCGTTTCAACCGTTGAAAAAGCTTTTGAAGGTTCTGATTTTCCGATCACGATCGTCACGGGCGCTATCGATGAGAAACTCAATGAACATGGCTACATCGTTCCGGGCCTTGGTGATGCTGGCGATCGTCTCTATGGAGTCGTCTGAGGAGTCATAGATAGATGAACACTTCCCCCGGTTATGCGATCACGATACGTATTGAAGGAAAGCCGGAATTTCATCCCGTTGCAGAGATAACGTCCATCCTGACTCGTGAAGGTGCGGCAGTGACTGCGGTGGATGTCGTTGACTCGCAATTAGATCTCGTCGTCATTGATGTCACATGCGATACCGTCAATCAAGAGCATGCTGAGAAAGTAACAACGGCGCTTAGCGCATCACCGATTCTCAATGTACGCAAAGTTTCGGATCGGACATTTCTCCTACATCTCGGCGGCAAACTCGAAGTCAATTCAAAAGTGCCGTTGAAAAACCGTGATGATCTCTCTCGGGCCTACACCCCAGGGGTCGCCCGAATCTGTCAGGCCATTGCTAAAGACAAGAGTGATGCACGGAGACTGACCATCAAGCGAAATACCGTTGCAGTTGTCACTGATGGCTCTGCAGTCCTAGGCCTTGGAAATCTCGGCCCAGAAGCAGCGCTCCCCGTGATGGAAGGAAAGGCAGCGCTCTTTAAGCGGTTTGCCGATGTCGATGCCTGGCCCGTTTGTCTCGATACACAAGATGTCGATGAGATCGTTCGAACCGTACAACTCATCGCTCCGGTTTACGGCGGAATCAATCTCGAAGACATCTCGGCTCCGCGCTGCTTTGAGATAGAAGCGCGCCTAAGAGAGCTTCTCGATATCCCGGTCTTTCATGATGACCAACATGGCACTGCAGTTGTTGTTCTAGCAGCGCTTCGTAATGCGCTCAAGCTGGTTGGCAAGGAACTAGCGCAATGCAAGATCGTTCTCAACGGGGCAGGTGCAGCAGGTACCGCAATTGCCCGACTTCTCGTTCTTGCAGGAGCAAAGAACATCATCGGTTTCGATCGACAGGGTGTTATCGACAAGAACCGTGAATCGTCGAATGAGATGCGCCAGTGGTTCATTGAGAATTGCAATCCCGAAGGTTTCTCCGGCAATCTCTCAGAGGCGATGAAAGGTGCGGATATCTTCATTGGTGTCAGCGCGCCAAACGTTCTCACTGAAGCAGACGTGACTTCTATGGCAAAGAACTCGATTATCTTCGCTCTCGCCAACCCTGATCCAGAGGTAGATCCCGTCATCGCTCGCAAACATGCAGCCGTTGTTGCGACGGGTCGAAGCGATCAACCAAATCAAATCAATAATGTCCTCGCTTTCCCAGGAATCTTTCGAGGACTTCTTGACGCAGGAGCGCAGCAGATTACTGATGAGATCTTGGTTGCCTGTGCGGATGCGATTGCATCGTGTGTCAGTGAGTCACAACTCAATGCATCCTTTATCGTGCCAAGTGTCTTTGATGCTAATGTCGTGAAAGCAGTGACGGAGGCAGTCAAACTTCACGCAAAGGGTTAATCGCTAAGCTTGTCCCACCACTTTTAGCGTTGAGGGCCTTCGTGGAACTTGCTATAGGCAAAGATCACTGGTTTCTTGTCTGATGCGGTCATAGCGACAACTTCACCGAGAATGATGGTGTGATCGTAAGTTTCAAAGGTCTCAGTTCTCTGACATTCAAGTCGAGCAACGACTCCCTGCAATATCGGCGTTCCGGCATCTGAAATCGCACAATCGAGGCCCTCGTATTTGTTTGGTACGCCTTTTCTTGCGAACCGCTCGATGAGATCCTGTTGATCATCAGCCAAGAAATGAACGGCCCAATGCTTAGCCTCTACCCAATGCTTGTAATTGCTTGACGAGTGATCCACGGTCCATAGCAATAGTTTCTTCGAAAGCGATATGGAAGTAAGTGAATTACAGAGAATTCCAATCGGATTACCTTCAGCGGTGCGAGTGGTGATGATTGAGACTCCTGTTGGCCAGGAGGCCATCACTTTACGAAAATCTTGGGGATCGATCTCGTTAATTGAGTTGGACATAACCTCCGAAGACTACTTCAGTTTGCCTATCTTGAGAGTCTCGAGCCATGTCTCTGGCTCGCTTTGCCCTCCGTGCTCATCAAGGAAATCCTCAGAGGCATTGACTCCGCACATTTCGCGAATTGCTTCAGACCCCGCGGGGTGCCGATTGGCGAAACTAGTGACGTCATAGACGAATCCATCCACGATAGTCCAGCAATCAGAAGCTTTATTGTGCTGAGCAACTTCCTCTGCAGTGAACTCATCCAATCCAAGTGCTATTGGCACCTTCGCCGCCGCATATCGATCTTTCCAGACAGCTTCAGCACCTGAGTGGCCGACCACATACGTCATTCCAATTGTGGCTATAGCGAAAACACCGACAACGATTCGCAGAACTTTTGAAACTACATCAAGTTGCCAATAGAAGGATGTGAAGAGAAAGAGGACCGTTACTCCCACAAGAACCATGGCAAGAGGCACAAGATTGTTGCCCCATTCGGCGTGAAACTCCGGTAAACCCACAGCGGCCGACAGCGAATCTCCGGAGGATTTCGCCACAACCGCAGCAGCGGTCGAAATCGAAAGGGACACCAAAATTGCTATGTGGAACTTTCTAAGAAATGTATTGCGCAAGAGTCCAATCACAAGGAGTAATGCCGAGAGCGGCAGCAATATGACGACCGCATGCACTACCAGTGGATGTGCCGGAAGGTCGCCTATAGCCGCCCATGTTCCATACGGGAGTATGTAAAGAACTGGAAGCACGAGAGCTGTAGCACCTGATAACACTAGAAATCTTTTCACCGGCTAATTCCCTTATGGTTCTCAATAGATTTCGGCATCTATGTTGTTAAGAGTAAGGGTAGCCCCATGAACGCCTTACAGTGATTGACTGTAGGGAATTTCAACCAAAAACACGCACTAGCATCAATAAGCCCTTAGCGATTCTGAAAAAACGTGGGCGGTGAGGGTTTCGAACCCCCGACATCCTCGGTGTAAACGAGGCGCTCTACCGCTGAGCTAACCACCCATTCTTGCCTGCGAATACTACAACGCGGCGAGCGCAGCCTTGTAATCGTCGATACTGCGGGCTTCCGCAGGAGAGGTAACGATCGACCAATGGAGTCGACCCTCCTTATTTACGATGAAAGTTCCTCGCGTTGCAAAACCACGCTCTGGAATGAATACATCGTATGCCTTACAGACCTCGCCATGAGGCCAGAAATCCGAAAGAAGGTTGAAGTCGTATTTCTCTTGAGCCGCAAAGGCCTTGAGAGTAAATGCTGTATCGCAAGAGATAGCTAAGAGTTCGACCTTTTCATTATTGAAAGCAGCAAGGTCATCTCGAAGCGCGCAGAGTTCACCAGTGCAGGTGCCAGTGAATGCAGCAGGATAGAAAACGATCACCACATTCTTTTTCCCTCGGAAAGAAGAGAGTTTGATCTTCTCTCCATGTTGATTAGAGAGTTCAAAATCCGGGACTAGATCTCCGAGTTGCATCTTTTTCCTTTGCTATTTTTCGTACTGGTTTGCACTGAACTTGGAATGCATCTACTTTTTCTTGGCAGACTTCCCTGCTGTTCTTGGAGCGATCTTCGTTGCGATCCAATCTTTCGCTATCGGCATCGAAGAGATGGCGCTCAATCCCGCAGTCGGTGCTGCATCTTGAATCTCGCTCGCTTCAACGTGGCCATCTCGCCCGACCTTCGGAGTAAGGAGCCAGATCGGACCATTCTCGGTGAGATAAGTCAGCGCATCGACCAACTGATCGACGAGATCTCCATCACCATCTCGCCACCAAAGGAGAACCGCATCGACGACTTCGTTGGTGTCATTCTCGAGAAGAGGATTTCCCGAGGTTGCAACGATCTCGCTTCGAAGCGCGTCATCGCAATCATCACCAAAACCAATTTCAAGGACCATCCAATCTGCTTGGATGCCTAGTCGTTCAGCAGCTGACCCTGCGCCGGCCGGCGTATTCACAGGGAGAAGTCCACCCCCTTTGCCCTCAGAGTGCAAGGCGAAGCACTCGATTTTGGGTGGGAGTAATCAGTTGGGAAGATAGGCCCGTGAGCGCATCTGAGATCAATGAGGTACC
>JACCED011791057.1_pt1 | contig 12140 bp, 10 predicted proteins | sample 7455021 | NCBI WGS metagenome assembly JACCED01 (sample SAMN15323456, study PRJNA562643) | freshwater metagenome | isolation source: river surface water | place: USA:Blue River Watershed | collected 2017-08-19
CCGAATGGATCACCTTCATGTGCTCGCTCGTGCCGGGCATCCACGCCGCGATCCGCTGCGCCAGCGCCCGCGCCACCACGAGCGCCTGGTCGTAGCCGCGCTCGGCCGCGCGCGAGCCGTGCAACGGCACCGGGACCAGGACCGAGCCCGCCAGATGTCGGCGGAAGACCTCGTCCTCCAGCGCGGCGTCCGCCAGGTCCTCCGCCAGCCACGGGGCGTCGGAGTATTTCATGCGATGGATGAGTCGGCGGGCCGCTCCCACCGCCCGGAAGGCGCAGACCGCGCGTCCGAAGGCGGGTCGGAGATCGCGGCAGTGCGGACACTCGGTCTCGCCCGCCAGGAGCCCTTCGTAAGGGTGGCCGCAGCGCAGGCAGCGCGGGTCGTGGATGCGGGTCAGGCGGTTCGCGCCCGCCTCGGACAGGTGCCGCCACGGACCTCCGTCGAGCGGTTCGCCCGTCACCGCGCAGTCCCTTGGCAGGAGCAGGTCGAGCAGGCCGCGGTCGAGCGCTTCGGGCAGGCCCGCCGGCTCGCCCGCGCGGCCGGATTCATCCCGGAAGCCGCCGAACGTGCCGGAAGTCGCGGACCGGACGCGCATGGCGTCAGAATGCGTTTGCCCGTCCAGCCGTTCAATCCAAGGTTCACCCCATTCGCCTTTCGATGGCCTTCGATTTTGACACCTGTCCCGAGCGGGCGGGAACGGACAGCACCAAGTGGCACAAGTACGCCGGGCGGGACGTGATCCCCTGCTGGATCGCGGACATGGACTTCGTCTCGCCGCCCGCGGTCGTCGAGGCCGTGCGGGAACGCGCCGCCCACGGCGTCTTCGGGTATCCCGCGCAACGTGACGCCGTGTTCGCGTCCGTCGTCGGCCACCTGCGCCGCCGGCACGGCTGGGAGGTCAGGCCCGAATGGATCACCTTCATGTGCTCGCTCGTGCCGGGCATCCACGCCGCGATCCGCTGCGCCAGCGTCCAGGGCGAGTCCGTCGTCACCACCGTGCCGGTCTATCCGCCGTTCATGACGGCGCCCGTCCTCTCCGAGCGCAACCCGATCAAGCTGGAGATGGTCTTCGAGGCGGGACGCTGGACCTTCGACTGGGAGCGCCTCGAGGCGGCCTGCGCGCAGCCGCACGCCAAGGTCCTCCTCCTCTGCAATCCCTACAACCCCCTGGCCCGCGTCTTCGACCGCGACGAGCTGCTCCGGCTGGCGGACCTCGTCCGCCGCCACGGCCTCACCGTCTGCTCCGACGAGATCCACTGCGACCTCGTGCTCGACCCCGCCGCGAAGCACACCGTCTTCGCGACGCTCGGCGAGGACCTCGCCGCCCGGACCGTCACGCTCATGGCGGCGAGCAAGACCTTCAACATCGCCGGGCTCACCTGCGGCTTCGCCATCGTGCCCGACCCGGCCCTGCGCGCGCGCTTCCGGCGCGTGCTCCAGGGGCTCTCGCTCGACCAGAACATGTTCGGCCTCGCCGCCACGCAGGCGGCCTTCGACCACGGCGAGCCCTGGCGGCAGGCGTGCGTGGAATACCTGCGCGGCAACCTCGACCTCATCGAGCGCGAGCTCCGCGGCATGCCGGGCGTCGTGCTGCGTCAGCGTCCGCAGTCCAGCTTCCTCGCCTGGTTCGACGTGACCGCGCTCGGCTTCGAGGACGCCCATGCCGAGTTCGAGAAGGGCGGCGTGGGCCTCAGCAACGGCGCCGACTTCGGCGGACCCGGGCACGTGCGCCTCAACTTCGGCTGCCCGCGCCCGCGCCTGCAGGAGATCCTGCGCCGGATGAAGGCGGTCGTGGCCCGCGCCCCCGGCCGACGGTCCTGATCAGCGCCCGCGTCCCGCGAGCGCGAACGTCGCCACGACGCACGCGAGCGCGGCGTTCTCGGCGCGCAGCACCGTGGGCCCGAGGGAGCACGGGCGGAAGCCCGCCCGGCGCGCGGCCGCCAGCTCCTCCGGCGTGAGGTCACCCTCCGGGCCGATGAGCCACGTGACCGCCGAGGCGCCCGCCAGGTCGACGGCGCCGACCGGTCCGGCGTCGGGCTCGAGCGAGCCCGTGAGCCGGAGCTCGCCTTCCCGCGCGGGGCCCAGCGCCGCGAGCCACGGCAGGACGTCCGTCGGCGGCGCCACTTCGGTCAGCCACGGATTGCCCGACTGCTTGCACGCCTCCGTCGCCTGCACCGTCCAGCGCGCGCGGCGCGCGGCCGCGCGTTCCGGGTCGAGCCGCACCTCGCAGCGCGCGGTCATGAGCGGGATGACCGCGGCGGCGCCGGCCTCGCAGGCCGTCCGGACCAGGTCGTCCATCACGCCGCCCTTGGGCATCCCCTGCGCGAGCGTGACCGCGGGGCGCGGGCGTTCCGCACGGCGGACCGAGGCGAGCGTGACCGTCGCGCCGTCCGCGTCCGCCGTCGCGAGCGTCCCTTGCGCCACCAGGCCGCGGCCGTCGAGCAGCGTGACCGCGTCGCCCTGGCGCGCCCGCAGGCTGCGCACCAGGTGGGCGGATTCCTCCGGACCCAGCGTGACCGAGCGCGCGCCCTCGGCGGGCGTCACGGCGAGCCAGACGCGCGGGGCGCTCATGGCAGGACCGCCTCCGGGCGGTCATAGGACGGGTCCCAGTCCTTCCACACCGGCTCGTAGCCGGCGGCGCGGAGCATGTCCGCGACCTCCTGCGGCGAGCGGTCGTCCTCGATCTCGAACTGCTCCAGCGAGGCCTCGCGTCCCTCGGCGTAACCTCCGGGATTCGTGCGCGAGCCGGCGCTCATCGACGTCACGCCGAGCCGGCAGGCGTGGTCGCGGAAACGCCGGCTCTCGCGCGTGCTGAGCGTGAGCTCCACCTCCCCGTGCAGCAGGCGGAACGCGCAGATCGCCTGCACCAGGTCGCGGTCCGTCATCTCGACCTTGGGCGTGAGCCCGCCTTCGTGCGGACGGATGCGCGGGAACGACACGCTGAAGCGGCTGCGCCAGTGCTTCCGCTCCAGCCACCCCAGGTGCAGCGCCGTGAAGAAGCACTCCGCGCGCCAGTCCTCCAGCCCGAACAGGGCGCCGAGGCCGATGCGGTGCACGCCGGCCGCGCCGACCCGGTCGGGCGCGTCGAGCCGGTGGAGGAAGTCCGACTTCCGGCCCTTCGGATGGTGCGTGCCGTAGGTCTCGCGGTGATACGTCTCCTGATACAGGTAGACGCCGTTGAGCCCGTGCCGCCGCAGCTCGGCGTATTCCTCCGTCTCCAGCGGCTGCACCTCCATGGAGATCGAGGGAAAGTGCGGGCGCAGGAGCGTGAGCGCCTCGCGGAAGTAGGGCAGGGCGACCTTCGTCGATTCGCCCGTGAGCAGCAGCACATGGCCGAAGCCGAGGCGCTTGAGCGCGCCCGCCTCCCGGAGGATCTCGGCCGGCGTCAGCGTGCGTCGCGCCACCTTGTTGCCCGCGGAGAAGCCGCAGTAGGTGCAGACGTTCTGGCACTCGTTGGAGAGGTAGGCGGGGGCGAAGAGCTGCATCGTGCGCCCGAACCGGCGCACCGTCCGGGCCTGCGAGAGCCGGGCCATCTCCTCGAGCCGCTCCGCGGCGGCCGGCGAGAGCAGCGCGACGAAGTCGTCGAGCCCCGCCGAACCTTCGGCGGCGCGCGCGAGGGCCCGCCGCACGTCGCCGTCGGAGCAGGCGGCGATGCGGGCCAGCGCGCCGTCCCAGGAGTGCCGGGCGTGGACTTCGGCGAAGGACATCGTCGGGCGAACCTAGGGGGCGCGGCCCAAAGCGCAAGGCGGCGTCAGCGCGCCCGGTCCAGCCTGGCCTCCAGCCGGCGCGCGAGGCGCACGAAGGGCAGGCCGAGCAGCAGGTAGAACGCGGCCACCACCGCGCCCAGCAGGAAGTAGTCGTAGTGCTGGGTGGCCAGGCGCTGGTAGGCGCCGGTCAGTTCGAGCAGCGTGATCATGGAGACCAGCGAGGAGTCCTTGAGCAGGCTGATGAAGTCGTTGGTCATCGGCGGGAGCGCCACCCGGAGCGCCTGCGGCAGCACCACGTGCCGCAGGGCCTGGGCGCGCGACAGGCCGAGGGCGAGCGCCGCCTCCTCCTGTCCGCGCGGCACGCCGCGCAGGCCCGCGCGGAAGTTCTCGGACTCGTAGGCCGCGTAGTTGAGCCCGAGCGCGAGGACGCCGGCGACGAACGGGGGCAGGCGGACGCCGGCCTCGGGCAGGCCGTAGTAGAGGAACAGCGCCTGGATGAGCAGCGGCGTCCCGCGCACGACCTCCACGTAGCCCGCGCAGAGCAGGCCGAGCGGACGGGGGCCGAAGGCCCGGCCGGCCGCGAGGGCGAGCCCGAGCGAGACCGCGAGCGCCATGGCGCAGGCGGAGAGGGCGAGCGTCGTGGCGGCGCCGCGGCCGAGCAGCGAGAGCGATTCGGGCGAGAAGTAGCGCGCGAGCTTCTCCGTCCACGGCGTCGCCGCCCGCGTGCGCGCGACGTATTCCAGGTAGCCGGACGGCGGTCCGTCGGGCCCGGCTGGCTGGTTGTGGAGCGAGGCTTGCGCGGGACCCCAGAGGTCCCACCGGGAGAGGATGCGGCGCAGCGTCCCGTCGGCGGCCATGCCCGCGACCGCCGCGTCCACCTCGCGCTTGAGCGGCGATCCCTTGGGCAGCGCCACGCCGTACCGGAACTCCCCGACGGGCTCCCCGACGAGCTCGAGGCGCGGGTCCGGGCCCGCGTAATATTTGGCGATGGGGAAGTCGAGCAGCACGGCGTCGAGCCGGCCGGCGGCGAGGTCGGCGTAGGCCTGGAGCTCCTGGTCGTACTTCACCGCCGTCACGCCCGGCGTGCGTTCGAGGAGCTCGAGCGCGAGCGTCTGGCCGAGCGTCCCGACCCGCCGGCCGGCGAGCTCCGCCAGGGTGCGCATGCCCGTCGCGCCGCGGCGAACGACGATCTGCTCGTAGCCGCGGAAGTAGGGAAGGGAGAAGTCGACCGACCGAGCGCGGTCGTCGCTGATCTCGATGCCGTTGACGGCGACGTCGTAGGCGCCCGTCTGCAGTCCGGGGATGAGCCCGTCCCAGTCGTTGCGGACGTGGACCGGCCGGCGCCCCATCCGACGCGCAAGTTCGTCCACGATCTCCTTCTCGAAGCCCGTGAGCGCGTCGGACTCGTCGGGATGGAACGCGAACGGCACGTTGCCGTCGGACGCCGCGCCCCAGCGCAGCGCGCGCTCCTGGGCGGCGGCCGTGAGGGCCGCCAAGGCGGCGAGCAGGACCGGCAGCAGGCGGCGCGTCATGGCAGGCGGGCGCGCAGGAAGCGGCGCGTGCGTTCGTCCCGGGGCGTCTCGAGCAGGTCCGGCGCGTCGCCGGCGACCTCGCCCGCCTCCAGGTGCACCGTGCGGGCCCGGAGCGCACGGGCGAAGGGAAGGTCGTGCGTCACGACCGCCTGGGCGATGCCTTCGGCGGCCCGCGCCCGGATGAGGTCCAGCACGTCGGCCGTGCGTTCCGGGTCGAGCGCGCTGGTCGGCTCGTCGTAGAGGATGGCCCGCGGCTCGAGGGCGAGCGCCCGCGCGATGGCCACGCGCTGCTGCTGGCCGCCCGAGAGTCCCGACGGCCTCCGTCCGTGCAGTTCCGGTCCGACGCCGACTTTCTCCAGCAGGGCGCGCGCCCGGGCCGCGAGCGCGGGCCCGTCGCCGAGCCCCAGCACCCTCGGGGCGAGCGTCACGTTCTCCATCACGTCCAGGTGCGGGAACAGGTGGAAGGACTGGAAGACCAGCCCGACCTCGCGTCGCAGGCGGGGCAGCTCCGCGGGCGCGCCGTCGAGCAGGACTTCGCCCGCGTCGGGACGTTCCTGGCCGGAAAGGAGGCGGAGCAGCGTCGACTTGCCTCCGCCGGAAGGTCCGATGAGGCAGACGACTTCGCCGGGCGCGAGCGAGAGGGAGACCCCGCGCAGCACGGGCGTCCCGCCGTAGGACAGGCGGAGGTCTCGGGCCGTGAGGAGCGTCACGCGCGCACGATGGCGGCGCGCGGGCCCGCGGTCAACCGGTCGCTCAGAGCGAGGCCGAGTAGGCCGACGCGTCGAGCAGGCCCGCGACCGAGGACGGGTCGGTGAGGCGGACGCGGATCATCCAGGCGCCGGCGTAGGGCTCCCGGTTCACGAGGTCGGGCGCGGCGTCGAGCCCGGCGTTGGACTCGATGACTTCGCAGGCCAGCGGGGCGTAGAGGTCGGAGGCGGCCTTGACCGACTCCACCGTGCCGAACGTCTCGCCCGCGGCGAACTTCGCGCCGGGCTTCGGGAGGTCGACGTAGGTCACGTCGCCGAGCGCGGACTGGGCGTGGTCGGTGATGCCGATCTCGGCGGTGCCGTCCGGCCTCACCCGGACCCATTCATGCTCCTTCGTGTAACGGAGGTCGGCGGGCACTTGGCTCATGGGGGCGGAGTAGGGGAGCGGGATGGACGTTTCAATCCTTCACTTCACGAACGGACCGGCGGAGAGCGACATCGGCACGCGATGCCCGCGGATGTCGACGGTGAGGGCGGAGGAGCCCGCGTGGCCGGCGGCGACCAGCGCGCTGCCGATCGGCTTGCCGAGGGTGGGGGACTGCGTGCCCGAGAGCACCTCCCCGACCTTGAGTTCGCCGGCGAAGACCGCGGCGCCCTGGCGGGCGATGCGCCGGTCTTCCAGCGAGAACAGGACGACCGAGGAGGGCGGGCCGCCTTCCGCCTGACGGCGCAGGGCCTCCCGGCCGATGAAGTCCGGCTTGGAGAACTTCACCGCCCAGCCGAGCCCCGCCTGGATGGGCGAGATGCGTTCGGATATCTCATGTCCGTAGAGCGGGTAGCCCGCCTCGAGCCGCAGCGAGTCGCGTGCGCCGAGTCCGGCGGGAATCAGTCCGAGCGGCCGGCCCGCCTCGAGCAGGGCGCGCGCGACGGGGACGGCCGAGGCGGCGGGCAGGTAGATCTCGAAGCCCGGTGAACCGGTGTAGCCCGTGCGGGAGATGAGGCAGCCCGCCGCGCCGGCGACGGCGCCTTCGGCGAAGGCGAAGCGCTTCAGTCCGGCGAGCGGCACCGGGGTGAGCGGGGCGAGGATTTCCTCCGCCCTGGGCCCCTGCAGGGCGAGCTGCGCCCAGCGCGCGCATTCGTCCAGGACCTCCACGTCGCGCCCCTCCGCGTGCGTGCGGAGCCAGGCTACGTCCTTGGCGGCGTTGGACGCGTTGAGGCAGATGAGGAACTCCCGGTCGCCCAGGCGGTAGACGATCACGTCGTCGACGCAGCCGCCGTCAGGCTGGCACATCACGGTGTAGCGGGCGTGGCCGGCCCGGAGCGTGGCCATCTCATTGGTCATCACCCGGTCCAGCAGACGCGCCGCGTCGGCGCCCCGGACGCGCGCCTCGCCCATGTGCGAGACGTCGAAGAGCCCGCAGGCGCGGCGCACCGCGTGATGCTCCTCGATGATGCCGGAATACTGCACCGGCATCTCCCATCCTGCGAAGGGCACGAGCCGTGCGCCGAGCTCGACGTGAAGGGGATGGAGCGGCGTGCGGGAGATCGGGTCCGACATGCCCTCCAACGTGCGGGTCGCGACCTTTCCTTCCAATCAAAACCAAAGAAAAAGCCCGGCGGCGAGGCCGGGCTTTTCCGGAGCCGCGGGAAGCGCGGTCACTCGCCGAGCTTCTTGCGGAGCGCCGCGAGCTGCTCGTCATACTCCTCCTGCGTGATCGACTTGGCGCGGCGGCGAGACTCGAGCAGGGCGAAGCGGGCGGAGAATTCGGCGGCGGCGGCCTTGGCGGCGACGGCCTTGGCGGCCTCGGCGTCCTGCTTGGCCTTGGCGACTTCCTGTTCCGCGGCCTTGGCGGCCTCGGCGGCCTTGGCTTCGGCGGCGGCCTTGGCTTCGGCGGCGGCCTTGGAGGCTTCGGCGACCTTGGCCTCGGCGGCGAGACGTTCGTCAGCCACGGCCTTTTCGGCGGCGGCGACGGCGGCCTTGGCGTCAGCCTCGGCCTTGGCGGCGGCATCAGCCTTCTTGCGGGCGTCCGCGGCGGACTTGTTGGCGTCGGCGAGCTTGGCTTCGGCGGCCTTCGCCTTGGCCTCGGCCTGGGCGGCGGACTCCTTGGCGGCCTTCGCCTCTTCGGCCGACTTGGCGTCGCTGTTCTTCAGCGCGGCGGCGACCTTCGCGTCGGCCTCGGCCTTGGCGGCGGCGAGCTCCTCGCGGGCCTTGGCGGCGGCGGCCTTCTGCTCCTCGAGCGCCTTCTGGATGGAAGCGAGCTCCTTGGCGGCCTCGGCCTTGGCCGAGCCACGGGAGCTGTCGACCTGCTTTTCAAGTTCGGCGGCGCGGGCGGCGAGAGCCTTGAGCGCGGCTTCGTAGGTCTGCTTGGCCTCGGGCGTCTTAGGCTGCACCGCGGGATCCTGCATCCGGCGGGCGGATTCGGCGACGCCCGCGAGGTCGGCCTTGATGCCGGAGCTCTCGTCGGTCGTGTCGCCGTTGGCGCGCTTGACCAGCTTGCGGAACTCGGCGGTGTCCTGCGCGGGCACGGTGGGCTCGCCGGCGGCGGGCACCTTGGTCAGGGTGAACTGGATCGTTTCGGGGAAGCCGAACTCCACGCCCTTCTTGGTATTGATCGCCTTGGGGCGGATGGTGGTCGTCTCGGTGACGAAGCCGCCCTTGCCCACGCTCATCTCATAAGTCTTGGTGCGGTCCAGGGTGACCTTGGTCGGCGTGCGACCGACCGCCTCGCCGTTGAGGCGCACCGCGGCGGCCGTCGGGTTCGACGTCACCGTGACCGTATCGGACAGGTTGGAGCTCGAAGTGGAGCAACCGATGAGGCCGGCGCAGAGCGCGAGAATGGTGGCGGGGAGACGCATGGGGACTGGGGTCTGGGGAGGTCGAATTCCGTCCAAAAACGCCGTGGACTCAACCCCTAAAACGCCCTGCCTTGGGTTGACACCCCCGTGCTGTGAACAACCCTGTGGGCGCCTCGGAAAAGCCAGCATAGCTCAGTTGGTAGAGCAGCCGCCTTGTAAGCGGCAGGTCGTCGGTTCAACCCCGACTGCTGGCTCCGGGGCCCGCTTTTCAGGGAAGGCGACCGGCCCGCAGGGCGTCGGCCGTCCTGAGGTAGGGCCGCAGGCGTGACACGTCATGCACGCGCACCATCGAGCAGCCTTGGGCCACGCCCCAGACCGCGGTGGCCGCGTTGCCTTCGTGCCGGTCGGCGGGCGACTCCCTGCCCAGCACGAGTCCGAGCGTGGACTTGCGGCTGGTGCCCAGCAGCACCGGGTGCCCGAGCGCGGCGACCTTCGAGAGGTCGCGCACGAGGAGCAGGTTCTGGGCGGGCGTCTTCCCGAATCCGAAACCCGGGTCGGTCCAGATCTGCTCCCGGCGCACTCCTTCGTGCTCCACCCGGCGCACTGAGTCACGCAGGTCGGCGAGCAGCTCCTGCCAGAAGTCCGCATAGTCAGGCTCCTTCCTGCGGTGCATCAGGATCAAGGGGCAGCGCAACCGGGCGCATGCCGCGCCCATCGGCGAGCCGTCGGGTCCTGCGCCGAACCGGCCGCCTTCGACGTCATTGACCATGTCCGCGCCGGCTTCGACGCAGGCCGTGGCCGTCTCCGGACGGTAGGTGTCGACGGAGATCGGCGCGCGCGGAAGACGCCGGCGGATGGCCCGGATGGCCGGCAGCAGCCGGCCCAGTTCGGTTTCCGCCGAGACCGGAGCCGCGCCCGGCCGGGTGGACTCGCCGCCGACGTCGATCACGTCCGCGCCTTCCGTCATGAGCGCCTCCGCGCGGTCCGCGGCCGCCTCCGGAGTGCAGGCCAGGCCGCCGTCCGAGAATGAGTCCGGCGTCACGTTCAGCACCCCCATCAGAAGAGTTCGGGCCCTCCAGTCGGGCAGGGTGGTGCCATGCGGGCTGCTCCAGGACATCGGCGTCCCTCCACTGATGCCGACCCTCGGTCATTCGCAACCTCCGACCAGCGCCCCTCATTAATAAGGCCGCATGATAGCTTCTATTAATGGTAAATCATTATGGTTTAACACTTTATGAAATTTAAAGCCAAGGCGCGTGCTTGGGGGCCTCTTATCTGTCCACTTCGGGGAGGTGCGGCTTGCAAACCCCCGTTTTTTGCGATGTTTCACGTCTGATTTACCTTTGTCTCCCATGATGTCCCGTTTCATCGCCAGGGTCGGCCTTCTGGTTCTCCCGGTAATCGCCCTGCTGACCGCCGGCTGTTCGGAGGCTGACCTCAAGGTGCGCCAGTCGACTTTCGACGCGAAGGGCCCGGTCGCCCGCATGCAGTACGACCTCTTCATGGATTCGGTCTACCTCGTGACCGTCTTGTTCGCGATCGTCGGCGGCCTGCTCGTCTACGCCGTGATCCGTTTCCGCGCCCGTCCCGGCGACGAGAACAAGCCGGCGATCGTCGAGGACGGACACGGCAATCCCGTGACCGAAATCCTCCTCATCGTCGCCTCCATCGGCGCTCTCGTCTTCCTGGCCATCCCCACCCTCAAGGGCATCTGGTATCAGGATGACGTGCCGGAGGACCGCGTGCCCGCGGGTCGTCTCTCCGTCTGGTATCCGCGCGTCGAAGGCGGCGTCGAGAACTACGCCGAGGCCGTCAAGGACCAGGTCCTCGAGATCGACGTCGTCGGCAAGCAGTGGTGGTTCCGCTTCGAGTATCCGCAGTTCGGGCTCACCAACGACGGCCGCCGCAGCGTCCCCAACGAGCTCGTCATCCCCAAGGGCGTGCCCGTGCGCATCAACCTCCGCTCCGAGGACGTCATCCACTCCTTCTGGATCCCCAAGGTCGCCGGCAAGGTCGACCTCATGCCCGGCCGCCGCAATCGCATGTGGATCCAGGCCGATGAGACCGGCCACTACTACGGACAGTGCGCGGAGTTCTGCGGCGACTCCCATGCCTACATGCTCTTCCGTTGCGAGGTCCTGGAGCCCGCGGACTTCGCCCGCTGGGTCCGCGCCCAGAAGCAGGACGCGCCCGAGCCGCCCGCCGGCAGCAAGGCCGCCGAGGGCAAGGCGCTCTTCGCCGCCAAGACCTGCGCCATGTGCCACAACGTCTCCGGCCATTTCGGCGCCGGCGCCTTCGGTCCCGACCTGACGCACGTCGCTTCGCGCAAGTCCCTGGCCGGCGCGTGGCTCGACAACCGCAACCCCGAGGCGCAGCGCGCCGCCGAGGCCGCGGCCGGCGGCAACACCGAGGCCTCCGCGCCGGTGGACCGCGCCGTGCAGAAGGCCAACCTCATCAGATGGATCGGCTCCTCCGGCGTCCTGCACGCCGAGGCCGCCGCCCCGACCCGCGACGTGAAGCCCGGCAACCGCATGCACTATTACAAGATGTTCAACGTCGCGGGCCTCAACGAGACCAAGACGAAGCTCACGCCCTCCGAGCTCGACGCCCTCGCCGAGTACCTCCTGACGCTCAAGTAATCCCCCTTCCCGACTCACCGCGATGTCCCACGATCACCATCACGCCCCCGTCGCCTCCCGCTACGACCTCGCCCCGGAGCGCAGCGACCTCGGCCTCATCCGCCCCGACCGCTTCACCGGCTGGCGTGACTGGCTGACCACCGTCGACCACAAGAAGATCGGCGTCCTCTACGGCGCCTTCGCCATGTTCTTCTTCCTCGTCGGCGGCGTCGAGGCCCTCGGCATCCGCACCCAGCTGTCGCGCCCCGACAACGACTTCATCACGGCGCGCATGTACAACCAGCTGTTCACCATGCACGGCACCACGATGATCTTCCTCGGGGTCATGCCGCTCTCGGCCGCCTTCTTCAACTTCCTCGTCCCGCTCCAGATCGGCGCCCGTGACGTGGCCTTCCCGCGCCTCAACGCCTTCTCCCTCTGGACCTTCGTGTTCGGAGCGTTCGTGCTCAACGCCAGCTGGCTGTTCGAGTTCGCGCACCTCTCCGGCTGGCTGAAGTCCTTCGGCTGGTACAACGCCCTCGTCTACACCGACTTCGCCCCCGCCAACGGCTGGTTCAGCTACGCCCCGCTCTCCGGCACCTTCGGCCAGGCCGACGCCGCGCTGCGCGCGCCCCGCTTCACCGGCGTCGGCACCGACTTCTGGATCATCGGCATCCAGATCCTCGGCATCGCCTCCCTCGCGGCCTCCTTCAACTTCATCTGCACCATCCTGAACATGCGCGCCAAGGGCATGACCATGATGCGCCTGCCGGTGTTCAC
>JACCED011889871.1_pt1 | contig 12140 bp, 11 predicted proteins | sample 7455021 | NCBI WGS metagenome assembly JACCED01 (sample SAMN15323456, study PRJNA562643) | freshwater metagenome | isolation source: river surface water | place: USA:Blue River Watershed | collected 2017-08-19
CGCGAGGGAATTTCTCACACCAGTCACTTAAGCGATATTTATTCACTCGGCGTGCTAATTCATGAGTTTATTTACGGTGTAACACCAATACAAGCAACACGCATCACTTACCAAATGTTTGAGAGCGACCCTGCGGTTAGCAAATTTTCCCTCGCCAATAAAATACCAACGCTTATTGAACAATGCACTCACGTCATGCCGGCCCAGCGGCCGGTATCGGTGGAGCTAAATCGCCAACAGTTGTTATTGATTGCGCAAGTCAAGCATCTGCACACCAATCGTTGGGGGGTTGAGTCCACCCGCGACAATATTCCACCCAATTACACGTTGCTGGATATTCTCAAGGAAAATCCTTTTGGCGCAACCTATTTGGTGAACGACCCTAATCGCCAACGTTTTTTGGTCATAAAAAAACAATCATTGGATCATCTGGGCAACGCGCCGCAGTACGCTGCCAAACTGACTCAAATCCAGCATCCTCACATAGCACGCGTCTACGGTACCGGGAAAAATCCGCGCGTTTTTATTATTGCGATGGAATATTTACCTGGCGGCAATTTGCAAGAGCGTTTGTGCCAGACAATGAATATCGGCCAGTGCCTGACACTGGCCCAGCAACTGGCCAATGCCCTCGCTTGCGCCCATTCCTTCGGATTGATTCACGGCAACCTGCGCCCTAGCAATATTATATTTGCGGAAAAAAGCCATTTGAAGCTGGCTGATTTTGGTTTTCCGGTACACAGCTATGGTGAGGATATTGATTGGTACCACCCAACCAATGAAGATAGTTCAACAGCAACTGATATTTATGCAATGGGTGTAATTTTATTTCAGCTGATGACAGGTAAATTGCCGGTGAATGATTGGTGGGGGTTAAAAAAGCGCTGGCAATTGCGGCGCTTACCCGCCGCACTGCGCAATATTATTTTGCAAATGCTGCATACCAACCCTAAAAAACGGTTAAAAAGTGCGGATAGTGCAGCCACCGTTTTTACCGCTATGCACAATAACCAAAAGACCCAAGTGTTAGAGAGAATGGCTGGAGCTTGAGTTTATTGGGCAAATTGTAGCGCCCACTCAGCAACAAGTTAGTTTTTATCCGCACTAACATTGTCCAATGGCACCAACTCCAGCGTTAAGCCACTGGACGTTAGTTTTGGCGGGCCGCGTCGCCCTGTTTTAGGCTGAACTGAATTATTCGTTACTGCAGTTTGCTGTGCTAGCCGCTGCTGTTCCAACGCCATTTTTTTTGCATCAGCACGACGGACCAATTGCTCAGCCATTTGCCGGCACTTTTCCGCCTGAACTTGCATCCCGGGTAAATCCCCCAAACAATCTGACAACAAGGTATAAGCCGCGGGCAACCCCTCAAATTCGGGATGTAATTTGTGCATCCCATTCAACATTTTTACTGCCAGTTTTAAATCCCCCTGCTGCCGAAAAAATGTAGCCAGCTGAACCTTCATTGCTGGCGAGTTCGGTAAATAATCCGGGAGTAGAAAACAAATTTGCTTAAAGGTAGACGTTAGTTTATCGAAACGCTTTTTGCGTGACAAAAACTCCAGGTAGATAAGCCCGTAATCGGCCATCAATGCAGGCTTTTTACAAGCCACAATTAATTCAAAAAATCGATCGAAAAAGCAAGCTTCATTGGGAAACTGTTTAAATGACTGATAATAAAGGTTAACCAATTTTTCATAATCACCTTCCTTAAGTAAAACATCCATTTTTGCAGTTATTCGTTCAATATCACTGCGCGTTGGCTTATCTTCATCTTCGTCAGAACGCGCGCTGTACCCTAATTCATGCTGGTATTGAAAAAGCATGTATCCCATCAGGTGAAACATCACCACCATGTAATAACTGGACACCATCGACTGAGCTAGAAATGATCCAGCCGGAAGAATTGCATCAATCCACCCTTGTAATACACCGACAGAAGTCATCATGATCAACATAAATACAATTAACAATCCGTAGGGCAAACCGATTGCAGCCATAAGCGCAACAGCGGCGAACGGATTCAATGCTTCAAACACACTTTCAGTTTGGGCAAACCGGATTAATACTGCGGGGAAGCTCGCCAATGCAACCACACCAAGTATTCCTCCAAGCGCAATCCCTATGTAATAGGCGGCAAGTCCAGCAAACACCCCCATCACCACGGTAATCACCAAAAGTTTAAACAATAAAATAATTCCACCTTGATAGGCCTCAAGCACATCAGGTGCCTTCATTTCCCCTATAGCTGTACGCTCAAGACAGGTGAAACTGTATTTAAGGATCGCCCCCGCCGCAAATAGATACATAACAACGGAAAGGATAAATAAAAACGGCATGAGTAGCGCAAGCACTGATATAACAGAGGTGATCACAATCAAGCTCATGGAGGAAGAATTTAATGGGTATTTAAATGCTTCCGTCAGGCGCCGCCAAAACGGCACCACAGTATTGGCCGAGCCAAGGCTTTCCAAGACCGATTCGCAAATAAAGCAATGCACGCTGTGACGCTTATTTGTATCGTCATTAATACAGCAATCGCAAAGATGAACATTGCACTGGCGACAATAATAAGTAGCGCCATCGAGTGGATGATATTTACAGTAGTTCACGCTTCACTCCTTGCGCTAATTGACTAGCCAATAATTCGTAGTGGGCTTTTTTCTGGTGTTCACGCAAATGCTGAAAACTTGCGGCCAATTTGGACGCAAATACAGCAAGTGCCGGATTTTTAGACTGCATACTCAGCAGCGCATTAAATACCTGTTCTGCAGATGTCGGGTTGTCAAGTGAGGCAAACTGCATACCCAATTTTAACGCTGCCTGTTCGCTCAGCTGCGAACGAACATCAGGGGTTTCCTGCCATACTTTATCCAGTCGTTTAATTTGTGTCGGCGTCAATAGGGGCAACGTTAATAAGCCAAGGGCAGCTTGTTGCAAGGAATCACCGCGAAAAATTTTTAACAAGTTATACCGAATCAGTGCCAACTCAAAATCCAGCCCCTGCTGCTGAATAAGTACATCAACCAGAGACAGTGCTTTTTCGAAGCGGAATTTTTCAATATTATCGTAGACATCCGCCAATTGTTGCTGGCGTGGGCTGGCCTGCTGATCAGAATCAATATATTCGGTATTAAATACTGCGCGATTAAAAAACCAGGTAAAGCCAATAACCACAGCTCCTGCAACAAAGCCACCAGCATGCGCCATAAATGCCACATTGGATCCAGTATCCGTATAGTAACTATGCAATTCCTTGCCAAGGTAAAATGGCAGAATCAACAGCGCTGGCGCGCGAAAATAACCGACAACAAAGAAGAACCAATAAAAAAATTCAATTTTTTTCCAGCGAAAAACCGCTAAATACATCGCCATAACACCAGAAATAGCGCCAGAGGCTCCCACCAGCGGTGCCGTATTTTCCCAATCGGCCGCCGCATGAGCCAGCCCACCCGCCGCACCGGACAACAAATAAAACACTAGAAATCGCCAGTGACCAATCGCTGCTTCCACTGCAAAACCACAAACAATTAGAAAAAACATATTGCCCAGTAAATGCATAAGATCGCCATGCAAAAACTGATGCGTAAAAAGCGCTGGAATCGTTAAATTAGCCGCTGTTAATCCATGGGCGACAAAACTGACTGATTGAATCCGCTTGTGCAGTAGCTCGCGCTGCGGTGCCCAATGGTCATAAAAATCCGGATTAAAATAAGTTCGCGCGTTCTGCTGTAAATGGCGATAAAAATTTTCACGCATTAATAAATCGCCAATCACCGCGGTCGCGTCTTCATCGGCAACTGCATCGCGGTAATCGTCCGCAAGTTCCTGTTCATTGTTATCGCGCAAGTACTTTTCAAATACCGGCCACTCACGCTCAAAGAAACCCTGGGTCTGGTATTGGGTTATTGCATCAACGATTTTTGAAGTATCACTACTCTGGTAAAGAAAAAACACCATCACATTGATAAATACCAACATGCACAGCACCAAGGGTGCGTGACGCCAGTCCAGCTGTTTTTCTGTGGGGACAATGATCATTTTTTATTCTCGATTCCATATCAAAATAACCAGCCGCGATTACAAATACCGCGATCGCGAAACTTAGCCCTACAGCCTAACCAATTGCCGCCACCTTGTCCCTAACCACAGGCACTTAAACAAATTTTCTTACATCAACGTCGCTAGCCCATAGCGATAATCTAACTTGCGACCTAAAAATAACAAAAGGTAAAAAATTATCCATAAATTCAAAAATTGATGAATAAAGATAATAAATTACCCATAATTGAAAATTAAGTTAAAAAGTAGTAAATTACCCATAAATACCTATATATCTATTTTATAGCTCCAAAAATACCCTTATGGACTACTACACGATGAGCAACAATGCAGTCGCTGCCGAGCTGGGCAATCGCCTGGAGCGCCTGCGTTTGCAACACAACCTGACCCAGCAAGCACTGGCAGCAGAGATAGGCATAACCCCCAAAAGTTATCGCCAGCTAGTAGCGGGCGGAGGCAAACTCGAAAACGTGATTGCTGCGCTACGCGCACTGAATGCACTGGAACAGTTGGATAGCTTTTTACCCGAACCTACCCCAAGCCCACTGGAACAACTGAAGTTACAGGGCAAAAAGCGGCAACGTGCACGCCAGCGGCCTTACCCCCAAGCGGCGGACGGAAACCCAGGCGGTCGTATTGAAGAACAAGGGTTGGATTGGTAATGCAAAACCTTGCTGAAGTCTGGCTGTGGGACAAAATGGTTGGCGCCCTCGCCTGGTCACCGGATACCCGGCTCGCCAGCTTTGAGTACACCCCGGAATGGATAGAAACCGGGGTACAAATCGCGCCACTGCGCATGCCTTGCCAGATGCAAGGCCAAAGCATCTTCCAATTTCCGCAATTGAATCCCGCAACTTACAAAGGTTTGCCGGCCTGCTTTGCCGATACCCTACCCGATGATTTCGGCAACGCAGTCATCAACGCATGGCTGGCGCGCACCGGGCGCGATCCGCAAAGTTTTAACCCGTTGGAGCGCTTACTCTACAGCGGCAAACGTGGCATGGGGGCACTGGAATACGCACCCGCGTTACGTCAGATTAAAAGTCCTAATGACAAACTGGAGTTGGAATCACTCATACAGTTGGCGCAACAAGTCTTGGATCAGCGCACCGGCGTAAACAGTAACCTCCATCAAACAGGCAATGAAGACCTGACCGCAATCCTGCAAGTGGGGACATCTGCCGGTGGTGCACGCGCTAAAGCATTGGTCGCAATCAACCAATCGCGCACTGAAATTCGTTCTGGCCAAGTAGATGCACCCGATGGCTTCGAACATTATTTATTAAAGTTTGACGGCGTCGTTGAACACAGCAACCATCGCGAAACCTTTGGCGACCCACAGGGGTTTGGGCGCATGGAATACGCCTACTATTTAATGGCCAAGGATGCAGGAATCGATATCTCACCCTGCGAGTTACTGATTGATGGACCACGCGCGCACTTTTTAACAAAGCGCTTTGATCGCATTGGCAATCACAAATTGCATTACCAGTCGCTCTGCGCTATGGACCACGCCGATTTTAAACAACCTGGCCAGTACAGCTACGAACAGCTATTCAGTGTCGCCCGGCAATTGCGTTTAAGCCGCCGCGATGCCGTGGAAATTTATCGCCGTATGGTGTTTAACCTTATAGCGCGCAACCACGACGACCACAGTAAAAATATTGGCTTTCTGCTACCAGGACCCCGCACCGCCTGGCAATTGGCTCCCGCATTTGATATCGCCTATAGTTACAAGCCAGGTTCACCTTGGGTGAATTCACATCAATTAAATGTGAACGGCAAACGCGACAATTTCGTCATGGACGATTTGCTCAGCATCGCTAAACTCATTAGCAATTTCACCAAAGAAGCCAAAGCGATTATCCAGCAGATATTGGGTGTCGCAGATCAATGGCACGATTACGCAGAGCGAGCCGAAGTGAGACCCGAATTCGCACAGCAAATAAAACAAAACTTGCGACTTAAGTGGTAAGCGGCTCAACATTTTATTGAAAAGAGGCATTTTTATGCACATTAGTACCATCGTGTTTTTCGCGCTGCTCGCCTTTTTTACCTGGCGCGGCTACCAAAAAGGATTTATCCAAGCAATTACCCGCATACTCAGTTGGATTGTCGCTTACCCCGCCGCCATTTTTTTCACCAAACCATTTGCCAAATGGATAATTGCCAATACCGCCCTGGATGGTTTACTGGTGTATTTTATTGCAGGCGCCAGTATTTTCTTGGTCGTTAGTTTGATAGTAACCATCCTGTTGAATTTACTCGCCAAACTTATTCCGGAAAATGAAACTACTGCAATGGGGTCCAAAATAGGTGGTGCCGGCGTAGGTGTATTAATGGGGGCGTTAATTGGCCTGCTCGTTGTTTATGGATTGAGCGTTGTAATAACCCCCAAAACTGCGCCCACCGCTATCGCCAGCAATAACACGGCCACAGAAGCAGCGACCACTATTGACAATGAAGACTCAACGACAGCCGTTGGCGTACCTCACATAACAGATTTGGAAAAAACCCGCGATTCATTTATTGAGGCCAGTGCGAAAAAGCTCATAGGTACCGCGGCCGCAACCGCGGTGGATTTAGCACTGGATGACAAAACCACTACCCAGGTCACCAAAGCCTTTGTAGAAGACCCTCAATCCATGCTGACCAATGTCCAACAAGTGGTTAACAATGATCAATTAAAACAATTAATGACTGACGAAAAAATTCAATCAATCATGACGACGGGCGATACCCAAGCGCTGATGCGCGACCCGGGATTCAAGGAATTAATGAACAACCCGAATATAAAAGCGTTGGTGGCAAAATCAGATATCGACAGCGAAGCAGGTTCACAAGCCGCTGCCGAAAAAATGATTGCTGCCTGGAACCGCGTCCAAACTATCAAGCACGACCCACGTGTAATAGCCATTATCAGCGACCCGGAATTTCAGCAACAATTAAACTCTCCAAACAAACTACAATTGATGATGAATCCGAAATTGAATCAGCTGACTGAGATTATTTTTAGCAATGAGACAATACCGGCCAATGGCACGACCAAATATCAACTGCAGGATGTGAATACAACGAATACCACTGATGCAAGAGCGAGTACCAATACTCAAACTGCTCCTGCAGAAGACGACGGAAAACCACCAACTACTATTTATCGTTGGACAGATGAAAACGGGCAAGTCCATTACTCTGACAAGCCCATAAAAGATGAACAACCAAAAGCTAAATAACTCAATAAATTTTGGGTTCGCCTTCAGGTCGCGATTTAAAGCGCGGCTGCGCCCAGAGATACTGCTCAGGGACTTTTAAAATTTCTTGTTCGAAATATTCATTCACCCTGCGAGTGTCTGCAAAATCATCACCCGTGGGGTAATTTTCAAACGGAGGATGTATCACCACCTGATAACCCTTGCTGTTTTCAAGGCGATATTGGGAGAAAGGAATAATTTTGGCGCGCCCCATGCGAGCGAATTGGGCTGTCGCTGTAACGGTCGCCGCTGGCACACCAAAGAAAGGGACAAAAACCGATATTTTCGCCCCCATGTCACGATCGGGCGCATACCAAATCATGCGGCCTTTGCGTAACTGCGACACCATCGCACGCACGTTATCGCGCGCAAATGCAATCCCCCCGGGAGCATAAGCTTCGCGTCGCACTTTTTGCACATAATCGAATACCGGATTTTTATGTGGTGTGTACATCCCATCGTAATTTACATAAATTCCTAGCATGGCACTGCCGATGTCGAGCGTAGTGAAATGCAAACTCAGCAACATAGCCCCTTGCCCTTCAGCTTTGGCCTGTTCCACGTACTCAACACCGCTGATAGTAAACAACTTGCGCAAACGGGTTTTCGCCCAGAAAAAGCCAATGCCGGTTTCGAATACAGCAATTGCGGTGGATTCCAAATTTTTTTTCAGCAGTGTTTCAATTTCTTCTGCCGACTTTTGCGGAAAACATAATTGCAAATTGGTTCGCGCCATTTTCACGCGTTTTTTATTCAGATTCAGCAAGGGCGTCAGCACCCGCGCCATGGACATTTGCCAGGAATATGGCAATTGCGCAATTAAAAACCACAAGCCAAAACCTATCCAGGTGAGCCAATGACGGGGGGCCAGCAATGCACGGGAAAATTCGGGAGCAGCAGACATAAGCATCAGTCATTCGAAACAGAAAGGCGAATTATAGCGGTTGGAACACAAAGCAGCTAATCAGCGCTTGCCTCCCGCGCAACACATAAGGAGGCAGCACATTTCTGGCTTAAAAGCTATACGCCAGATTCATTAAAAGCTATACACCAGATTGATAAAGGTAGTGGTATCGGTTTTTTCTTTTCCCGGTGCTACATCCGTATCGTTGGCAACCGCAAAACCCACTTTCATTTTCATGGCATCGGTAATCGAAGTAGCCAATGAGGTCTCTGTCTGAGTACGTGTGTTATCTGAACCAGCCTCCACACTTACCGTCTGTTTAAACGTTGCCGTTGCCGTTATTTTCCACTCCAATGCAGTAGCTGCACGCAACATAGCACCTGACTCGTCCACATAGGTATCCGGCACTAAAGGATCATCACTTTCAATCTCTTTCTTGCCCTCAAAGTAACCAGGACCCGCCTCCACAAACCAATTGAGGCTTTTACTGGAGTAAAGCCAATCACCGTAACCCAGAGCGATAGTATTGTAGGTGCGGTAAGCACCGAAATAGTCAGTGGTATGCGAACCAAAGCCAAACAGATAGGATTTCTCAACACCTAGTAAATAGGCAAACTTTGCTGAACCAAAATATTTCTCTGCCGTTTTCTCCTTACTGGTGGTGTCATCGTCCTGGGCCACCTCGTCTTCTTTAAAGAGTGAACTGAGAATGTATTGATTCTCCCACTGTTCTAAATTTTGCTTGGCATCCACTTTAGCTTGAATACTGGTGGTTTCGGTGTTGCCCGAGGTCGCTATAGCCCCCAGGTCAACCTCAACCTCCCAAGGGCGCTTAGGCTCATCGGCAGCCACTGCGCTGCCTGCAAATCCGCCCGCAAATCCTCCACCAACCACTAATCCCAAACCAACAATCTTGGATAATTTCTGCATAATTCAAGTCCTGTTACCTCTATGGAGGCCGAACATTAACATAGAAATACTGACTGCCAAATGAAAACGACCGGCTTATTGGCCGGCCGTTTCGCAGGAGACGGGAATTACTTTAGTCGCGCAACAAGCAGTTAAGCTCGTCGACAACTTCAGCCCAATCGGAATATTCCTGACGGGCCTCACGCAGGAACGCCGCTTGCTCGGCAGTCCAACAGGTTGCGCTCGCCAAAGGCTCGGCTTGCGGTAAGGGGCGATGCTTTTCAATAAAAGCGTCTATCGCGGCGGGAGAGTTGGGCAGGCCTAGCTTGGCAAAAAGATCACTCAGTGTGTAAAACATGCGGCCCTCCTGTCGATGTTTAAGAAACCATTTACTACTGCACAGCCAAACTAATGCACGGCAAACCGTGAAATAGCCAAACCGCAAAACAGTTCCAACACTAGGATAACGTTATTAATACCGGATTTCCTAGCCTATTTTTACTTTTGCCAGCGCCTGCGGAACACTTCCAACTGTTCATCTTTTTGCTGCCAGAGATTATTCACCCACTGCTGAAACTCTGCGCGGAACTCAGCATCTCCCTCATAATCCCCCAGCAATTCAGCGGGGATTGGCAATTGCCGCACGTGAATGCGGATTCGTTTCACCTTGCCGCACGCATAGTTCCAATAACTGGGAATACCACCTTCATAGTCAAGCGTGACATCCAACATCTGATGCAATTGCCCATCCATTGCATTCAACGCAAAAGCCAGTCCACCTGCTTTGGGCATCAACAAGTGACGATAAGTCGATGCTTGCTGCTGATACTTCTCTGGCGTGAACCGGGTCCCTTCAAGAAAGTTAATGATGGTGACGGGGTGATAGCGGAAGCGTGCACAGGCCTGGCGCGTGCGCTCAAGATCTTGTCCGCGAAGGGATGGGTCTCGGGCTATCTCCGCTTTAGAATGGCGACGCATAGACGGAAAATCGAGCCCCCAGAGTGCCAGCCCCAATACGGGAACCCACAGCAAGCTGCGCTTGAAAAAGAATTTCACCCCGGAAATATCCGCCCTGAAGACACGCATCAACACCGGGATATCCGCCCAGGCTTGATGGTTGGCAATCAACATATACCACTCTTTACGGCTCAAATTCCCCAGCCCTTCTATATCCAGTTGCGTTGGCAATAGCAATCGCTGCTGCCAATTGTTGGCCCATATCCAGAAGTCAGCGCAAGCATCCAGACAGGGGTTAAGCAAATGCTGCCATGCGGGAATAGGCACCAACCGCAACAGGGCGAAAAAGACAATAGGAATAGTCACCACAATAGTGACGCCGGAGAAAATTGCTGTAACTAATACACCACGCAAGCTGGCAAGCATATGTAAAAATCCTGTGAACCTGACTCCAACCGCAGAGTCAAAGATGGCGCGTATTTTTCGCTATTCCGCCAATTGGATCAACGTGAGGGACAAACTATGCAGAAATTATGGGCCGAACACCGTGGACTTTTAGTATTTTTTTTACTCATGTTTAGTTTTCGCAGTGCCATCGCTGACTGGAGCGATGTACCTACTGGCTCCATGAAGCCGACCCTGGTGGAAGGAGACAGGATCAGCATCAACAAAATGGCCTATGACCTGCGCATTCCTTTCACCCATATTTCGCTCTATAAAATTGCTGACCCGGTGCGCGGTGACATAGCCGTATTTGATTCAACAGTGGCCGGTAAGCGCTTAGTGAAACGCGTGATCGGCGTTCCCGGCGACACAGTAGCGATGGACAATAATCGCCTGCTTATCAATGGCCAGCCGTTATCCTATCAACCGCTAATGGCAGGCGATTTGTTGGAGTCGTTGCCGGGCAAGACGCATGTCGTACGCACCAATCAAGCACAATCCCGACTCGCCAATTTCGATCCGGTAACAGTTCCTGAAGGGCAATATCTAATGCTCGGCGATAACCGCGACAACAGTGCAGATTCGCGCGTGATAGGGTTTGTGCCGCGCAGTGAATTTGTCGGGCGTTCGCGCGGTGTTGTCATATCCCTGGATTATGACAACTACTTTCTGCCCCGCGGCGAACGTTTTATGAAAGAGTTGAAATAACCTAATGCCTGTCAATTAACACTTTTAATCTCCCCCAACCCCTCTTTGCCAAAGAGGGGAGTCACGCGGCTATTGCTCAGAAACTATTGTTCCCGGAAATAGTCGCGCACTTCCAGCCAATCATTAACGCGCACATTCGCCGGTTCCAGTGCATTGTGCGGTGCGGAAAATAAAATCCCCTGCCCTACAAACCCGTCAAAATGACGCGAGCTGTCATCAATTAAAAAATCTGCCTGCACCACATTCTTCTTGCCACAAAAAATAAAATTCATCGGCGACAGGAAGGGTAAGTATTTACGTAACCATTGGTATTTAGGCGTAAAGGATGTGGGATGCTCCATAGCTGCAGTCGCTATTACAATTTCATAGCGTTCATGTAATTCAGAAATCACTTCTGCCGCATGCGGATAAAGCGGAATATCGTCAAAAAAAGCGGGGATATCAGGATAAGCTCGCACACGGGCGCGATGTTCTTGCGGCACTTTGTCGTAAATTTTAAGCCCGTGCAAATCGGCTTTGGTGAGGTTTTGTTGAAACTCGGTGTTATACCAATCAAGGTGGCGAGCCATGGTGTCACAAATGGTCTCATCCATATCAATTGCAATACGTTTGCGCATTACTGCTCCTTTTGAGTCAAAAAAAACCCCGCACCAGGCGGGGATTTTTATTTAGAAATTGGTTTGCACCAGCGGGGTTGTTTCCGCATCGTAATCGACACTGGTTAACCCGAAGCCAAACAAACGTAAGAACTCAGCCTTGTAACCTTCAAAATCGGTTAATTCAAACAAATTTTCTTCCGTCACCTGCTCCCAAATTTCTTCCACTTTGCGCTGCACTGATGGATCCAATTCCAGTTCGTCAACGCGGTAGCGATTGCCATCGTCCAGACGCGGACTGGCAGAATA
>JACCED010852546.1_pt1 | contig 12139 bp, 14 predicted proteins | sample 7455021 | NCBI WGS metagenome assembly JACCED01 (sample SAMN15323456, study PRJNA562643) | freshwater metagenome | isolation source: river surface water | place: USA:Blue River Watershed | collected 2017-08-19
CCTGGTAGCCCCCATCGGCCAGCATGGCCAGGAAGCTGTCTTCTTGCTTGAGGTTTTGGTAAAGCTGCGGCTTGCCGGTGTAGAAGAGCTTGGTGGGGCACTCTGCGGCTAGTTTGAAGCGGGATTTTGTGAGGTACCTGCTAGAGCTCATGTTGAATAAAACCTTGAAAAAGACATAGTCAAACGATTAGTCATACGACTAGGCTTAACCCAGCGTTAACTATACGGCTGCAAAGAATAAGAATCCAGCAAACTTGACTACCTCCGAAATAAAGTAAGACAGAGAAAGCCTCTACAGGCTCACAACAATTGAGCCTATCAAAACCTTTGAAACACGAATCAAACTGAAATAGACTGTGCAAATGAATGAAATTGATCGCGGCCTTTACCAGTCTTTGCTAACTGATTCACTTGTAGAGCAATTACAAGAATTAGACGCGCGCCTTACAGCAAGAAAGTCAGACATTCATGTTGAAGAAGCACCTGACCGACTGGCAATGCACTTAGCCAAAGTGATTCACACAGCTATCGCCTCGCTCAACAAAGACAAGCGTATTGAAGTAGGCGGCGAACTGACTCAAAAGCTAATTCAGATATTAGTAGATTCAACCTCAACCAACGGGTTACTCAAAGAAAAACTGGCGCTGCCGCCCCGTATGCTCAAAGCCATCGATGGCAAAAGGCCAGATGGCACGAACGATCAAGTAGCTGAGCCGCTCATAGATTTACTAGACACCACCCTGCTAACCAACGCCAATGGTGAACCTCGCATTGGCAGTCAAATCATTAGCGAGATACCTTCTGCTGAACGAATTGACGTGGTCATGGCTTTCATCAGAAAAAGTGGCATCAGGCCCATGATGGACGCACTTCGTTTTCATTGCCAATCTGGCAGATCTCTCAGAGTACTAACCACCACCTACACAGGCTCCACTGAGGCAGCAGCATTAGACATGCTTGCCAGCATAGGGGCAGAAATTAAAGTCTCATACGACGAAACAAATACAAGGCTTCACGCCAAGGCATGGCTATTCAAACGTAACTCCGGCTTCTCTACTGCATTCATCGGTTCTTCCAACCTTACGCACTCTGCGCAAGTTAACGGCTTGGAATGGAACGCCAGATTCTCCGGCTCCCGCAACCCTGACGTGGTGAACAAGGTAGACGCCGTCTTTGAAAGCTACTGGAATAGTGGCGACTTTGTTTCCTATAACCGAGCGCAATTTGACGAACGAACAAAGCGCAACGAAAACAACGGCCCACAAATCTACTTAAGCCCCATTGAGATTAGGCCAGAGCCCTTCCAAGAAAGACTACTAGAGCAAATAGAATTGGCCAGACAGCAAGGTCACCACCGCAATCTCTTGGTTGCAGCCACAGGCACAGGCAAAACTGTGATGGCGGCCATTGACTACATCAGACTGAAAGCCAAACTTCCCAGAGCCCGCCTTCTTTTTGTGGCACACCGGAAAGAAATTTTGGATCAGTCCATGGCCACCTTTCGACATGCCATGCGTGATCATCAGTTTGGTGAGATGTGGGTAGATGGCCAAAAGCCAACTCGCTTTGAACATGTTTTCGCTTCAATTCAAAGCCTGAATGCAGCGGGTCTGGACAATCTAGACCCCAAACATTTTGATGTGGTCATCATTGATGAGTTTCACCATGCCGCAGTAGCTTCTTACAGAAAAGTCCTGAACCATATTGATCCCGTTGAACTCCTGGGATTAACCGCAACCCCCGAGAGATCTGACGACCTTTCCATTTTTGAATATTTTGATGGTCGAATTGCGGCAGAACTCAGGCTATGGGACGCTATCGATAGGCACCGCCTAGTGCCTTTTGCCTATTTTGGGATTCACGACGATCAAGACTTGTCAAAATTACCCTTTAGACGCGGAACAGGTTATGACATTGAAGCCTTAACCAATGTTTACACAGGCAATGACTCATGGGCCAGAACCGTGATTCAAGAAGTCATCAACCGCATAGGTCATGTTCATGAAATGAGAGCACTAGGCTTTTGCGTCAGTATTGTTCATGCTCAATTTATGGCCAAGCATTTCAACAAAGTGGGTATCAATTCATTAGCCATTTGGTCAGACACACCAGCCGAAGAACGCAAAGCAGCTTTGCAAAAGTTGGCCAACAAAGAGGTGAACGTTATTTTTTCAGTCGATTTGTTTAATGAAGGTGTAGATGTGCCTTCGGTGGACACTCTGCTAATGCTTCGCCCCACAGAAAGCCCCACCCTCTTCTTGCAACAACTGGGTCGCGGGCTAAGAAAACATGACGAGAAGTCCGTCTGCACAGTCTTAGATTTTGTGGGCCGGCAACATCAAGACTTTAGATTCGATGTAAAGTTTAGAGCACTTTTAGGTGGCACCAGAAGGCAAGTCGAACAACAAGTTAAAGACAACTTCCCCTACTTGCCAGCAGGCTGTCATATGGAGCTAGACAAGGTAGCCAGCGATATTGTGCTTCAAAGCATTAAGCAATCTGTGCCAAATAGATGGCAATCCAAAGTACAAGAGTTGAGACTGCTAGCAGCTACAGACCGCGATGTATCTATTGAGTCTTACCTACATGAAACGGGGTTAGATATTTACGACGTTTACGCAAATAATAAAAGTTGGACAGAACTTTCTAGGGATGCTGGGTTAAGTACCCTGCCAGCGGGTCCTAATGAGGAATCATTGTTGCGCGCAGTCGGAAGACTATTACATGTGGACGATCCAGACCGATTGATAACTTACAAACGTTTCGTTAACTTAAACAGACCTCCTGCTCTAGAAAATCTTTCAGTCAAGGAAAAACGCTACTTACGTATGCTCATCGCATCCTTAGTGGATCAATCAGTTGAAAAAACAGCAACTCTGGCTGAATGTCTTTTACTTGTATGGCAACACCCTCAAGTTCTTAATGAACTCAGTCTACTATTTGAATTCTTAAAGTCCAAGGTTTCTCATCTTGCTGCACCTGTAGATTCAATATCAGACGTGCCAGTTTCGATTCATGCCAGATACACGCGCATCGAAATATTGGCTGCATTTGGTGTAGGTGATAAAGCGAAAACTCCAACGTGGCGCGAAGGTGTTTATTGGGCAGACAATGCCAAAGCAGATTTGATGGTGTTCACCCTTGATAAAACTAGCGGGCACTTTTCACCAACAACACGGTATCGCGACTACGCCATTAGTCGTGACCTCATTCACTGGGAGAGCCAGGCAGGTACAACCTCCAAAAGCAATACTGGTAAGCGATATCAGAACCATGCAAAAGAAGGTTCAAAGATCATGTTGTTCTCTAGAATTAATTCTGATGAAAGATCTTTCTACTTCCTAGGGGCTGCAAATTACGTAAAACATGAGTCTGAAATGCCAATGGCAATTACATGGAAATTAGACACATCACTTCCTGGAGACCTATACACGAGTTTTGCGGCAGCAGTTGCTTAAGCTTTAACTCTGTGAAGAATGAGACCACCGCCTCACTCCGCGCTGTAGTGCTGTCATCTCGATTGCTGCCGACACCTGACCGAACAATAAGTTTTGCCAGTTAGTCTCTGGCAAAACTAGGAGTGTTTCAGCTTCTTTTATAAACTTGTCACTCTCAAGATTTTTGAGTATTTCCCAACAGTAAATAATGTTTTCCTTACGCCTCTTAAGCAATTCAGAAGAGGGAAGCTTATTTGACTTTTCTCCATTAGCCGACTTTGATGAAGGCAACAAATTCCAAGCATCATTGTTATGCCAAAGATCAAATGGAATGACGTGGTCAACCTCAAAGTTGTCCTTTAGGCCAACACCAGTCCAAACACACTCCAAACTTGGCAAACTTGAAAAAATTCTCCTCGCTTCAGCAGTACTTCGAATGTCTTCTTTGTCTAGTAGTAGCCCAACAACTGATGCCACATCAATGCCTTTGCCCAAGCTAGTTGTCTTCTCCGCCCATTGAAGAATCACAGCCTGGCTAACCCAATAACCCAAGTGGCTCAACTCAATCCACAAGTCATTGGGAATGAGAACACTCTTATTAGCTGAGTCATAGTCGAACACTCGCCCTGTAACTAATGCGCCACCCGCATACTTCACAGGGCCGGTAACAATAGCTGAAGTAATCTCAGACATCACAATCTTCAGAAGCTTTTGTTTATCAGCAGACAAAGCTCCTTTATTCCGCTCTATACGGAAGCCGCTGTAACCACCAGCCTTAGCATATAGACCAATCAGTATGCCTAGGCTGCGCCTAAACTTAATCCAATTGTCGGCGTCTGGTGCCTCCGCACTAATCTGCGGCATGAACACCTTGGATTCAATCAGCGGCCAGTAATACTGCAGCCACTTCTCTGCAACATACCTAACAGGCAATGCCACCTTGCCATTTGCAAGCCAAGTAACGCTGTTAGGACTTTGTGTTGCAATTTCAGCAAGCGCACGAATCAACGCGAATTTGTAAGTGGCCGTTTTCTTATCGTGATTCAGAACACCTTCAATTTGATCAATAGGCCTGGTGTTGGCTTCAGACTTCAATTGAAACAACAAAGACACCCACTCGATGCCCTGGCGTGTCATGGCATCTGAGTTTCCCCATTCATTGATGAGACTAAAACCCAGTCGCTCAAAGATGAGTCTTAGATAAGCAGATGGGTATGTTTTAAAGAGTCGACCGTTTGCATCGCGCTCGCCATCGCCCGTATCAGACCGCTGGCTGGGTACCGAGATTAACAACCGGCCATTCACCTTGAGGCAGCGCTTGATGGATAAGGCTGCGTTAAACAACTCGGTTGAATCGATGTGCATGAGAACGGCACAACAGAGAACGCCATCAAACTCACCATCAAAGGGAGTGGGCAAATCAGGTAACAAACCTTGCACTACCCTGCCCTTTAGTTCTGGGTGGAGGCTCTGGGCCAGTTGAACGAACTCTTCGGTTCCGTCTACACCGTAGGTTTGGAAGCCTTGTTTGTGAAGTTGGGCTAGGTCTCGTCCTGAGCCGCAACCTATGTCCAAGATGCGTCCGCCTGAGGGGAATGATTCGGTGAAGCGGTGGGCTAATGGACTGGGGGTAACCTCATAGCGCTGGGCTACTTCACTGGCGTGAAGGGCGTAGTAGTCTAGGGTTGGTTTGTCCATAGAGATTCGTATTTTTCTGCTGCTTAGTGAATTCTGTAATTTTGGCAAAACTTACAGAAAGCATAACTGAAAGCAGGTTGGAATTGCGCTTATTTATCTAATCACGGCATTCCAGATATGGATCAATGACTGACGGGGAATTGAGCCATATTAAATCCAGAAAAATTAGTCAAAAAACCAAAAGTGCATTTGTTATGAAAGTCTACATAGTTTGACCCTCAGTATTCCATTGACTACATTGAATTGGGTAGAACTTTTGAACATAGGAACTGAGTAATGAACACCAACAAAGAAATTAACGACCCATCTGTATTCGAGATGGCTGAATACTTTGATACCAAAGAGGCCATTGCAAAATATTTGAACCAAGTCATGACAGATGACAAAGCAGGTGGCCTTGCGGAAGCTCTTGGCTGCATAGCCAAAGCAAGAGGCATAACTGAAATTGCCAAGGCCAGCGGCCTTACTCGCGAAGAACTCTGTAAAGCTCTCATTCCTAACTCTGAGCCAAGCCTAAACACCATATTGCGCGTTTCTAAGGCCATAGGATTGAAGCTCGGTGTTGTACCAGCTTTAAAGAATGAATCATGAAAGCAATTTCTAAACTTGATACGCAATGGCTCAAGCGTACTAGTTACAAAAAAAATTTTATTGACACACTGGCTGAGCATGAATTAGCACAAAAGATTATTCGAGTCCGAATAAATTCGGGTCTCTCTCAACAGAACATTGCAAAAAAATGGGAATCACCCTTTCGTCACTTCTAAGAGTTGAAAGTGGTTCCTATCGAACATCAATCAATACGCTTATCAAATTTGCAATTGCAACCAATACAGTACTCGTGATCTGATTTGAAAGTTAAATCTACATGACCTCAATCACAAAAGGATCAAACAATATCTATGCTGTTCTGGGCATACCAGACGCTGAGCAGATGTTGTTGAAGGCTAAGTTGGCACATGAGATCACATCGGCTATTGAGGCACAAGGGCTAAGTGCGCTTGAAGCATCTCGTATCGTTGGGCTTTCGCTACCCAAATTAAGATCAATACTGCGAGGCCAGTTTCATGAAGTCAGTGAAAATGAAATGCGTCAATACCTCAGTCGCTTAGATCATGGGTTTAATGAAATTCATCCTGGCGAAATTCTGTTTGAAGAATTCATGAAACCCAAGAACACGTCTATCAATCAATTGACTGAAGCATTGAATTTACCTTTATCGCAAATAAATGCAATCATCAATGGCAAGCTGCCAATCGCAATGGATGTAGCATTGGGGCTTGGCAAATTCTATTCAATGGATCCTAAATTTTGACTTACCTTGCAAACTGAATATGACACAAGAAAAGCTAAGCGCAGTTTGATATAAGAACTTCAAAATGTAGACTTCCCAAATAAGCCGAGACCACAGAGAAACTGTACTGGAGTTTCTAACAGAAGATCCAGAACTAGCAGAGACTCATCTCAGATTAGACCTAGAAGAAGCTCATTTGCCTGGTGGTGAAAAAGCCCATTTAAATGGCCTTCGGCACTTTGCGCAACTTTAGTTTTTTTGATTTTTTATCTTTCAATTGTGCGGCAATTGGTTCTTGAAAAATACATTTCTCGTCAAACATCTGCATCGTCTTTTTATCAATTGCACCAACTGAGAAGAGCGCAGTAGCAGACTCATGAACAGAAGCATAAAGCTCATTTTTAAATTTCAATTTAATAGTCATGGCTTGAATTCCACCATGGACCATTTCCAACCTTCAAATTCTTTCAGCTTTTGCAGCTGAGATATGTCGCTGGGCTTAGGTATGACGTTCCCCATTTCTAAAGTGGTCTCGATCCACATTTCAATTGCTTCATGAGCGCAAGCAATAGCCTCTTCAAAGCCAATGTCTGAGGCTGAAAAGCATCCCGGAAGATCTGGCACAACTACACCCCAAGCTTGAGTTGCGCACCCTAGCTCTATGGCAATTGGGAATTTCATAACTTACGTGCCCTTCAATACTACTCACAGTAACACCAAACTACATTGCTTATCAATGAGCAGGAGGTAATTCATTTGTGCAATGAACGAGCCTTTTGTTTTTCGCATGAATGTCCATCTTTTTTACGTGACCACTTTTAACGTCTTTGATACCTTTAGAAATTTCAGCCTTCAAATTTATTAATATAGCTGTTTGAATTTTCTGATAATTTTCAGACACCTTTAGCGCGTATGGTGAAGAGTTATCAATCGTCATGCGAGTTCCAGTGTTGAAAAGGTTACGCCATGTTGGCACATATTCATAACTTTTTTGAACTCTTTAATTGGGGTCAGATCAAAATTAATTATCGAAACGGATTTCGAATCGACAAAGTAGTTTTATCCGTAAAGCGAACAATCAAACCATCTTGCATATCCTCTGAATAGAGTACATCACATCCAGCAAGTCCTGCAGCAGACACAATGTTTGCATCGTAAAAAGAGAATTTGTATTTCGCCATTAACTGCAACGCTAACGTATGTGTATTGACGCTGAGTTCATGAACTTCACAAACTTCCAAAAGCGTGTCACACCATTTCTGAATTTGCTTGAGAGGCAATGCGCGCTTTTTATAGAGCACATTGGTAAATTCGTTTAAGACTTGAACGCTGATGCTAGCTTCGGCAGCAAGAAGCTTCTCAACAACGTCTGCTCTATTGCTGTCATCGGTCCAATAAATCAAGACATTACTGTCGATGAAAGCCTTCATCGCGCATTGGCCTCATCACGATCGAAGACAAAGTTTTGCGGCATTGCTGTTCGAAGCTCACGAACCCCTGACAATATCTCGAGCTTGCTTGGCACTTTGGCTACAAGCAGTTCTGAGACCTGCCCCTTTTGACGAACCGCCTTTTTGAGCTTCAATTCGTCGCCCACTTGAAGCCCTAACTCTTTAACCAGTGTGGCGGGCAACCTTACTGCCAAGCTGTTTCCCCACTTTGCAACTTGCATGAACCCCTCCGAAATTGATATACATAAATATTTGTATATCTTATCGCACTTACACCAAAAGTAAACAAGCTTCTCGTACTTAGGCTCGCTGGGTAAGAAAACAGGCTTCTTCATATCCAAGCTCTTTCTATAAATCTGCATTGGAATGCCTATAGCGATATGTCACAACGATTCTAAATTTTGAATGATTTGTTAGATTTTGTAGCTTGAAAAATGGGGTTGAGATCAATATAAATTTATCTTTAATCCAGTCAGAGGCAGGTCGTAACGGCTTTCCCAGGTCTGTCCAGACACCAAGGGCCACGCATCTGTCCACGTGCCAGTGGTAATGACATCGCCGGCATTCACATCGGGCGCACCAGGGCATTGACGCAGTGCCTTCATAAAGTGCAGCAGGGCCATGAGCGGACTGTCCAAAACATTGCTTGCACTCCCCTTCTCCACCACTTTGCCCGCATGCATCAGTTCAAGCGACATACCTGCTAACAACTCATGCAATTGCGCGCCATTGGAGGCCACGTCCTTCAAAGGCACTTGCTGACCTACAAGCAGATGCGCATGCAAGCCACTGTCGGTCACTGTATCGGCCACCTTGAATTTCCAATCAAGTGCATGCGACTGAACAATTTCAAAACCAGAAGCCATCCAATCAATCGACTCAAACAAACTTTGCACCGTCAATTCTGCAGGTGGCGTGCAGCGCATGCCAAACACCAACTCAGGCTCAAGCCGCGGCTGGCTCATGTGACTGATATCGACAGTACCCTCGCCCTGCGCGTTGGCCAGGGTCAACGTTGTGTTCCAAACCGTCCCCCAAATGGGCTCGAACACCTGATAGCGCTCCCAGATGCTGCGGTTGGTGAAGCCAATCTTGAAACCCCGAGGCTGCTCACCTCTGGTTTCCCTGAGCTTTCTAACTTGCAAGGCAGTTTGGTAAGCGTGCGAAACATCTGCAGGAATTTGGGCCACAGCTTCTGCCGGCCAAAGATGTCCTTGGTCAATGTGATTAAGCAATGTTTGAGGGGTCATTTTTTCCGCTTGAAAAGATTGAGCTTGATAGATTACCTGCCACCTGGGCACTTTGGCAATGAAAAACAATTGGGGTCAGAGCACAATTAATTTTTGGGCTCGGAAATAGATCTAGTGGGATGGAAATTAATCATGATCTGACCCCAATTGTTGAATCATCAACTGACCCAAATTGTTAATGCTGATCTGACCCCAATTGATTTAATCTGACCCCAATTCGTCGTCCCAGTCATCTGTCTCTAATTCGTCTAAACCGCACTCCTCTCTGCGTTGATCTACCCAGGTGTCTGTTCTTTGCTTAACCAAATCGCTAAACTCGGCAAAAAGCTTGAGCTTGCGTGGTAGATGCAATGATGACACGCGCAATTTCAACTTCTTCCAACTTGCGGTTGGGTAGATACTCGCCGCCCATCCAGCCAGTGCCGATGCTGCCCTGCGCTCTTCTTTCTTCGTGTGTCAAATCGGGAGGCAAGGTCAATTGCCAATGGGCGTAGTTGGGACATGGTCCACCTCCTTTTTAGCAACTTTGACGATGTGTCGGGGGTTGCAATAGAGAACAAATCTCCCCAACCGTTTAGGACGGTCAAGCCATAAAAAAACCCGCCTCAAGGAGCGGGATTGATGTAGGCTTAAATGTATCAAGGAATTGAAGTGTGTGCAATTTATATTTGAGTGCGGTCAAATAAAATTTATCCATTACTCATATCTGTCAAAGTTTGAGCTTGTTTCGAATTCTTAAGGCCATTGGATTTTGCTGATCAAACAACTTTTTGCGACTGCTCTTTTAGCCTTCAGCTGCGCCTTGAGCGCTGGTACTTTGCAAGGCAAAGTAGTCAATGTGGCTGATGGTGACACCATTACGGTTTTGGACGCTCAAAATACCCAGCACAAAATTCGCCTACAAGGCCTCGACGCGCCAGAAAGGGCGCAGCCCTTCGGCCAAAAATCAAAGCAGTCTTTGCATCAACTGGTTCACAGCAAACAAGTCACCATTGATTTTGACAAGAAAGACAAATATGGCCGAACCGTAGGCAAGGTCTTGCTCAATGGCACCGACATTTGCTTGGAACAAATTAAGGCGGGGATGGCTTGGCACTACAAACAATATCAGTCTGAGCAGTCAAAAGAAGACCGCAAAATTTATGCAGATGCAGAAGTCGCAGCCCAGACTCAGGGCGTGGGCCTTTGGAAAGACAAAAATCCAACGCCACCTTGGGAGTACAGAAAACAGCAACGCTAGGAAATCTCCCCTAACTTGCATCAACTCTTTTGTTTATTGGCCTTTTTTACGCTTGGCCAAAATAAAGGCTGAGTTGATGCCAGTAAACACCATGATGGGCCACAGCCATGTGCAAATCATGATCCAAAAAACTCGCCCCGCCAACACCGAGGCTTGTTCTGCTTTGGACTCTTTGTCGGGCCCTTCACTGAAAAGGTGCCGATGAGAGAAAGTGGCAAAGCCAAAGCAAACACCGAGGAAAAGGTACAGGGGAATCACAATATTTTCGAAACTCATGCTGCTTCTCCCTCGGTTAGATGATGAAACATCTTAGGAGAAGCCGACCATTTGTGTCAACTTTTGTTGAAAATTAACCCGTCAACAAAAAATGACATTACTTAGATTTGGTCGATGGCGGTGTTGCTCTGGGGCTTCTCGCCCTCTGTATCGGCAATGGCAAAGCGGTCGTCTGTACGGGTATAAAAGCTAGCGCCAAACCTGGCAACGGGCCGATACTCTTTGAGGTTCACACGCCAAGCTTGGGTGTCAATTAAACCGTCGCGCGCCGCTAGCCATTGAATGCGGCCAATGAACACATATCGGCTGGGTGTTTCGAGTTTTTCGTGCAACACACATTCAAAGGCAATGGGAGCCTCTGCAATTCTGGGTGGTTTGACTGTGCGAGACGGCACGGGTGTGAAGCCTACCTCGGTCAGCTCACTGATGTTGGATGGAAAATTTTTGCCACAGTCGTGCATTTTTTTTGCAATGGGCTCATCCGACATGTGCACCACAAATTCACCGTTGTGCAAAATATTGGCAGCAGTGTCTTTCAATTGCCCATCTTGCAATCGGTTGATGCTGATCATCAAGATGGGCGGGTCTTCACCAATCATGTTGAACATAGAAAAAGGCGCGGCATTGACAACACCATTGGCCCCCAAAGTGGTTACCAAAGCAATGGGCCTTGGCACAATGAGACTGGCCATCAGTTTGTAGCGCTCATAGCTGGTGATGTCGTCAAAGTTGACTTCTGTCATATGCCTTATCGATTCATAAAAAATTCATCTTAACCAAAACAAAAAGCGGCACCGTCAATCGACAAGATTGACAGTGCCGCCTGTGGGTTAAATCAATTAAACGATCACTTCAACTTTGGCGCGCTTTGCAACGGCGGTCCATGTGTTGATTTGTGATTGGATCAATTTTGTAAACTCGTCGCCTACCACGGGCGTTTTGCGTGGCAATGTTTGCACGGCCTCCAATGCCGCCATGACATCTGGCTTGGCCAACAACTCTGGCATCAGCGACGAAATTTTTTGCACGATGGGCGCGGGTAAATTTTTAGGTGCAGACATTCCAAGCCACTGAGATCCGGTCAGAGAGTTGTATCCCAGTTCAGCAAAGGTGGGGATGTTTGGAAATGCAGGGAGACGTGTGGGGGTAGAAACCGCCAGCGCTCTGACAGAACCCGACTTGAGGCGTTCTACGTTGGTGGTTACAGGATCAAACACACTGTCAATTTGGCCGCCCATTAAGTCTTGCAAAGCAGGCGCGCTGCCTTGGTATGGCACATGATCGTGTTCATTGGCTTGGCCATCAATTTTGAGCAACTCACCAAAAAGATGGTTGGCTGAACCAATGCCAGAAGAACCGTAGCGCACAGGCTTGGTCTTGGCTGCATTGACGTATTGCGCCAAGTTTTGATAAGGTGACTGGCCTCTCACAATGAGCAACATGGGTGCTTCAACCAACATGGCCATGTGTGTGAAATCACCCACGGGATCAAA
>JACCED010300319.1_pt1 | contig 12137 bp, 10 predicted proteins | sample 7455021 | NCBI WGS metagenome assembly JACCED01 (sample SAMN15323456, study PRJNA562643) | freshwater metagenome | isolation source: river surface water | place: USA:Blue River Watershed | collected 2017-08-19
AATATGAATTTAGATATTAAGATTGATTCTAATTTAGATTTAGAAAATTTATGTACACTTGTAAAAGATAATGATATTAATTATAAAATTATTTCATCACACCAAAAATATATTATAGATTCAGATATGTTGGGATTAACTCAATATTATACAGTTCAGGGTAGTTTTTTTATAAATACGTATTTAAGAAATCTTAATGATTATACTGAAAAGAATATATTTCTTGATAACATAATAATCCCAATGTGGAATTTATGTAATAATTCCCCAGAATTCGATAAAGATTATATATTATATAGATTTGTTTCAGATGATTCTCATTTATCTCATTTAAAAATAGGTGATATTTTTCAAGATGATGGATTTTTAAGCACAACTCGTGATCCTTTTTATAAATCAGAAGAATATCAATTTGGTTTTATTTTAATGAAAATAAAAATACCAAAAAATATTAAAGGTGTTGGATTGTGTGTTGAATTAGCTTCACATTTTCCAAAAGAACAAGAAATATTATTTAGCCCAAAATCAAAATTTAAATTAATATCAAGAGATACTAATACAGTTTATTATCATACAGATCCTAATTTTTCATCTGAAGTTAAAACAAGATATGAATTTGAATGGGTGGGGAATTCAGAACCTAAAATTGAAAAGTTAGATTTTAAAGAAGAAATAAAAGATATAGACTTTTTTAAATTAAAATCATATTCAGGAGATGATATAGAAACAAAGGTAAAATATTTTATTGAAAAATATTGTGATAAGATGAATAAATTTAATTGTAAGATAGGAAATAAAACTTTTTTATCATGTGTTGAAAAGTATAATAGTATTGGTGCTTATAAAGATTTTTATGCAATGGAAACAACAAATGGTATTAGTTTTTATAGTATATATAATAATTATTTACTTTATTTTATAGAAATTGGTGAGACTTCAAATGGTTATGAAATGCATGTAAATTATTATGTAAAATATAACACATTAAATAAGGAGGAAATATATACGGCTGAAGAATTTATTAATTTTATATCATCATTTGCATATTATTTTAATATTGAAAATGTAGCAATATATCCAGAATATAAACCATGTTTTTCATCCAATAAAATAAATTCATATCAATATTCAGGAAATTATTGTGTTGATTTTTATAAATATTTAAAAAATAAAGAAAAAAGATTTTTTATGAGAAATATGAATATAACTGAAATGAGATCAGGATTTGATTATTATGATTTAGATTTAATGAGAGAAATAGATGTGTTAAAAATTATAGGTAAAAATGATGATGAAATTTATCAATTATATATCAAATCATTTATTATAGATTTTCCTAATGGTAAACTAAGTGATTTTTTTATTTGGATTGTTGAAAATAAATGTTATCTTATTGAAAGTTTGATAAATAAATTAAATAGATTATATAAAAAATCAAATCCATTTAAAAATGATATATATACATTAAATGCATATTTATATTTATACAATCGTGATATAATTAAAATATATGGTGGTTCTTCTTTAGATATTGATTATAAAAAGAAAAAAACAAATTTTTTAGCAATAAATGAATATAGAAATATTAGAAGATAATATTAATCATCATGTGAATCTTCCTTCAGTTTAATACCATAAATATATACATTATTATTACTCTTTTCTTCTACTTTATAATCTCTTGAACGCATATATTCTATAAAATCATTCAAATTTGGTAATTTAGAACTAAATCTTTGTTTGAAGAATTCTGTTAGACTTTCATAAATCATATTAAGTTTAAATCTTTCATCTGGATTACAATTTTCAGTATTAATGCTAAGAAATCTACCAATTTTATCATTATTTTCCATAACTCTTCCTGATAAATCAGAAACTTCCTTGGGTTCACATAAACCTTTATCAACATAAATTGGATAATATTCATTAATTAAGATCCACATAAAATTTTGTTTCCATTCAAGCTGTTGAATTTTTTCATCTAATTCATCATCCTTCATAACATGGCGTTTATTATTTGGATCATAATCTTCTTCTCCAACGAATTTCATTGGCCAATCTACCACTCGTAAACGACGGCGAACACCACCATCTATTTCTAATTCTGGAATAATATTTGTAGATAAGATGTATTTTGCTTGTGGATAGAAATATATTTGTTCTTGAAATAAACCTCTGGCAGAAATTTTATCATTACCACATAATTCTTTAAATTTACTTACTTGTAATTTTTCTCCTTTTTCTGCTTCTTGAAAAGTAACAATACGTTTACCAAGTTTATCTGCTAATTCAGGAGATGCACTACTTGAATTATTTCTTTTTTGTGTAAGATAAGCGATACTCATATTTGAATAATAATCACCAAATGCATGAGACAACATATTAATTGTTACTGATTTACCATTACCACCGGTACCAATCCAAAATGGAAACTTTTGGTCTTTTGATTTACCATTAAGACAACTTGAAATATATAATAATACATAATTTTTTACTTTTTCATTTGGAAGACAAGATGAAAAGAAATTTTTAATAGATTTAACATATTGTTTGTCTGGTTCAGTAATATAATCATAACCAACTGAAAATGATAAATGATCGTCAGGAACACCATCTCTAAATCCTTCTTCTCCTGGTTTTAAATTATAAACACCATTATCAAATCCAAGCAAATATATATTTGAATCTAATTTCTCTTTAAATTTTGGATCATAAAATTTATGCGCACATGCTGTCATAACATTATTTTTATATGGTATATTTTTTAAATTATCAATTACGGTTTTTCCAATCATACATAATTTTGTCATAAAATCAACTCCTCCTGTTTTATTTTTTGATTTATCATCTTGTATATTTTTAATTCTTCTACTATCCATTAATGCTGATGAAATTTTATAAACTATTTCATCTGAAATTTTATTAAATAATGTCGTACCTCTTCTTATTAAATTCCATCTATGATTTTTAAATTCATACCATTCTGATTTAGTTAGATCTGTACATACAAATAAACCCTTATATAATGAATGAATATATGATGCTACATCATCGTGTGTACCAGATACTATTTTTTCAAGTAAATCATTATTCATATCTGCTACTATTCGATCAAATTCATCTGAATCATCTTCAATTGCCCACAATCTTAATGAACCTATTGAAAATCCATCATTTTTTGCATTTTCCCATAAATTTTTACAAGAAGATTCATTGAATTTGTCTTTTCCTGCTTTTTTAGAAAATTCTATAAAACTATCATATAATGAAACTGGATCTATATTGTGTAAAGCCCAACCAACATTTCTCCATGTTTCATATTTAGTAGCTCTTTCCTTGCTTAAAATTTTAGCAATTTCTTTTGCATATTTAACATCTTTCTCATTAATATGCTGTTTTAATTTTTTAGGCTGGATATCTGGTTCTGATTCATTTGTTTTACTGCTTGTTTTTTCCTTCTTCTTTTTTGAATATTTTGTTTCATATATTTCTGTAATTTTTTCATATATTTTATTTGAAATAGGTTCAATTAAAGCAGACTCGTCATTTTCATATCTTCTCATAGCAGTAATATTTATAATATCTGCCCAATCCATTAATTCATCGGATTCAGCTGATTCTAATGAATCAATTGAAACATCTGAATCAGAATCAGAATCAGAATTAATTGAAACATCTGAATCTGTATCAGAATCAGAATCATAATGTTTTTTTCTTTTAGGTTCATCATCTATTGGTAATATTTTTTTACAAGCATAATTATAAACTTTTGTTAATTTATATGGATCTCTTCCTGGTTTAGCACATCCATACATTAAAACACCATTTGCTTCAATAACAGATTTATCAAAAACATCTGTTAATTCATTTGTATGTGGTATTTTTTCACTTACATAATCATCTTTATCTAAAAATTCCATAAATTTATCATATAGAAAATATCTTGAAGGTACATCTAATACAAGTTCTGGCCACATAATATGAAAACCATCTTTATAATCTCCATCTTTTGCTTCTGTTGGTTCAAACTTTTCAAAAACATATGCAGTCAAAACATCTGATGTTTTTTCTACATCAAAATATTTAATAATAATCTGATTTATTCTTCTAATACTTTCTTTAATAAATTCTTCATCATAATATCTATTTGGTTTATTTGTATGAAAATCAACATCAAAATAATATGGAGCTATATAGGGAGAACGTTCTACATATGCTGTTGTTACTTTTCTACTAAATTTTGTATATAATTTTAAAAATGTATCATAATCTTCTTTTGATATACTCCATGCTCCTTTTGTATTTGTATCCATATTTGTATGTGTCATTTCTTTTCCATCATTTGTACGCTTGTAACGTCTTGACATAAAACTTTCAAATTCATTAATTATTAAATCTGTACATTTTTCACATTTATTACATTCTTGTATCATACATTTACAATTTATATTGTTTCCTTTACATACGCAGTTCTTTTTTTTAAAAGAGGAATTTTTCATATATATTTATTATAAATATAATTTTATATAATTTTATATTAAAAATTTTATTTTTCAATTTTTTTGGCACCAAGGAACACAATTAATGACACATTATACCATATATATATATATTTCATATCATGGCTAAAATAAGATAAAAATTTGAATTTTAATTATATAAATAAATATTTAATATTATATTATAGTATAATAAATATAATGAAATACTGTCCTAAATGCGATAATATCATGGATATTAGTAGAACTGCTCCCAAGGTAGTAACTGAACAAAATCCAACAAGTTTAAGCGCAACTGATAAATCAATTAGTATTAATGTTGAAAATACAACCAAAATTATTAATATGTATTTGAATGGAATCGATATAACAAATGAAATTGTTAATATAGAACAACTCCAGAAAAATCCTGAATTTACAAAATTAAAAGAGAAAGATAGAAAAGAACTTATTAAAATATTAAAATCATCAGAAGATGATTCTTCAACTGCATTTATGATATGTAAAAATTGTTCATATTCAGAAAAAATGGTTAAGAGAATAATGGTTTTAAATAAAATGAGCAATCATTCTGTATCAGTTGAATCATCGATTGATTATTCAAAATATAAATATATTAAAGATATAGAAATTTTACCTCATACAAGAGATTATGTATGTAAAAATAAAAATTGTCAAACACATAAAGATTATAAATTAAAAAATGCAAAATGGTTCAGACCTATTCAAGACTCTTATCAAACATTTTATGTATGCTGTGAATGTGAAACTGTTTGGAAAAATACATAAATTATGTATATTTTAAATTTAAATATTTTATTTTATATTTTAAATATTTTTGTTCAAATAATTTTTGTTTTAAATGTTCTGGAATATATGGTTTCATATCAAATATTAAATCTAAATTTATATTTATATTTATATTTTTATAAATTTTAAATGTATATAAATTGCATAAAGATAAATTAAATGTTATATATGGGATCTTTGTATCAAGATATGAATAATATTTTAATTCATTTTCTTCTAAAGTTATTGCTTCCATATATAAATTTGGTATTATTATAAATGATTCATTTAGATCAATTGAAATTATTCTTTCATTTTTAGTATATTGTATACATATATAAGAAATTAATATTTTTTTTTTATTAAAGTCATCACCTAATTTAACTTCGTGACATAATTTACCATATTTTTTTGAACCTGTATGAATATATTTTAATTTTTTATCAAAATATTTCATTCCATTATAAGATGTATCTTTTTCTGTTGTTTTAATTTGATAATATTTTGGTCCATGTTCATATTTATGTTCATCGCTTGAACATATTGCATCTATTATTGGCATATTTGGATTTATATATTTTAATAATTTACCTTTTTTACATCCTGGACATATAAAGTTTGAACAAATATATAATTCCATGAATGTTCCAACTTCTTTATTTTCAAAATATGTATACTCTATATCATTGTTTTCTTCTAATATTTCTTCTATTTTTAAATCTTTATCATCAGAAATCATATCATTTATCATTCTCTCTTTAGAATAAGGTGTGAGATATTCTAATATATTTTTTGCATTTGGTGATAATGAAGTTTCATTTTGTTCTGTTAATTGTATTTTTAATCGTTCTGATTTTCTTTTTATTCCATTTATAATAATTTCTTTTTTATTTTGTGTTTCAAATAAATTATATATATATTCTTCATTAATATTCATATATATACACTCACAAAAAAATTGATATATTTACATTATAATAAATAATATTATATATTTATTATAATAAAAGAAATGGTCGAGAAAATCAAAATGAGATGTGATGAATGTAATGTTAAAATTAATATTACAAATAGCATTCAATGTGGATGTGGTAAAGATTTATGTTATAAACATAGATATTTTAATGAACATTCGTGTACTATTAATTATAAAGAAAAAGAAAGAAAAATATTAGAACAACAAAATCAAAAAGTTATTTGTGATAAAGTTATTTTAATCTAAATTTTATAATGTATTAAAAAAAATTTAATTAGATTACTATGAATCCTGTTAAATTTTCTAAAAAAAATTTAATTAGATTACTATGAATCCTGTTAAATTTTCTAAAAAAAATTTAATTCACTTACTTTCCATTTTTCTATTAATCCATTTGGTAATTCTCTTAATACTATTAATGGGATTACTTTTTTCTCTAATTCTAATTTTGCGATTGCTCTTGGATTCATTACATCAATATCTTTTATCATTGGTTTTGCTCCAAATGATAATTGACATGCTCTGTCACTAATTAAACGTACTCTTTCAAATTCAAAAAGATATGGTTTTGTTTTTCTTTCATTTGGTTTAACATATTTATTATCATTTTTATTATCTGATTTTTCGAGTTCATCTTCAAAATTATTTTTAAAAACTACATCAATATTTAAGGGATTTTTATTTTTTTTTTTTATTCTTCGATAAATTTGTTTGATTGGTTAAATTATACATACATTCGTCATCATCATATGCTTCTTCTTCTCTTTCTTCTTCATCTTCTTCACCACTTTCTTCATCTTCTTCCTCTTCTTCATCCTCTTCGTCTTCTTCTCCATTTTCATTTTCTTTTTCCTCATCTTCCTCACCTTCCTCGACTTCTTCTTCTTCCTCAAATTCTTCTTTATCTAATTTATCTGGATCATCTTTTGGTTTTAGACCTCCTTCAAGAAACTTTGATACAGATTTTTTATTTTTTGTAGTCATTTAATATATTTATATGTTAATATATTAATATATTTTTAAATAATTAATTTATATTTCAATTTTTATATTATTTTTTTATATTATTTTTTAACATATCTTTTTTTAAATTTATTTATTTTTCCCTTTTCGACTAATTCCTTAACTTTCTCAAGTGTTAAATCTTCTATTTTAACATCTTCATCTAATTTAATATTCATTGGTTTATTAGTTTTTTTAGTTGTATCTCTAATATTAATATATTTTCCATATGGTCCATTTAATATTACATAATTAACTTTGCCTTCTTTTCCTTCCCATAAATTTTTACTTTTTGTTTCGGTAAGTTTTTCACTTATCATATCTAAAGTTATATCCTCTTCATTAACACCACTTAAATTTATATTTTTATCTCCATATTTAACATATAATCCATATTTACCTCTGTTTAATTTTACTTCTGCTTTTCCAATCTTTCCTAAAAGTTTTGGGTAAGACAATAACTCAAGTGCTGTTTCAAGTGTAACTGTTTCAATTGTATGCGGACTCTTTAATGGAGATATATTTTTCATTTTCCCATTAATTTCACTCAAGACAACTGGACCATATCTTTTAATAGTTGCTATAATTGTATTATTATTTTCATCTGTACCAAGAATGCGTTGATTTTTATCTGTATATTTTATTTTTTCTTTTGATAATTTTTCTATAATCGGGTGAAATTCTTTTGAATAAAATTCTTTCATCAAGTTTAATATTGATAAGTCTCCTTCTGCTACTTGATCTAATTTATTTTCCATATTTGATGTAAATTTATAATCCATTAAATCTTTAAAATATTCTGTTAAAAATTCAGTTACTAATTTTCCAATACTTGTTGGACATATCTTTCCATTATCTTTTCCTATATTTATTTTATTTTTTGTTTCATTTATTTGTTTCTTATCAGATTTCCATATTAATTCTAGTGAATCTTTTTCAATTCCTTCATTATCTTTTTTTTCAACATATCCTCTTTCTTGTATTTTTGTAATTATAGCTGCGTATGTTGATGGTCTTCCAATATTTAAATTTTTTGGATCTAACTTATTTACAAGAGATGCTTCATTATATCTAGGTGGTGGTTTTTGATAATCTTGTTTTGATTCCACTCTGCTTAGAATTAATTTTTCATTTTGTTTTGGCATTTTTGTAAGTATTTTTTCTTCATCATTATTTTCTATATTTTCAATATTATAAACCTTTAAAAATCCATCAAAAATAATAGAACTAATTTCAGATTGAAAATAATAATCTTTTAATTTTGATATTGATATTTGTGTATTTGACACTGATATCTTTGCAGGTGCCATTTGTGATGCGATTGTTCTCTTCCATATTAATGTATATAACTTAACTTCATCTGAATTTATTTTTCCACTTTCACTTAATCCACTTATTTCAATATGTGAAGGTCTTACACATTCGTGTGCTTCTTGTGTATTTTTTGATGATTTATATTCTCTCTTAGTATAATAGGAAATACCATATTTTGATTTAATATGTTTTGCTATATCATTAATAGCCTCTGATGATAAATTTACAGAATCAGTTCTCATGTATGTAATATGTCCAGCTTCATACAAGTTTTGTGCAGCCATCATAGTTCTTTTTATGGAAAATCCAAGTTTTCTCGATGCTTCTTGTTGTAATGTTGATGTTGTAAATGGTGGAGATGGATTTCTAAGTTGTGTTTTTTCTCCTGTTCCAGAAATTTTAAATTCAGACTCTATTATCTTATTAATTAATTCTCTTGCGTTTTTCTCAGTAGGAATATATGCTCTATAACCTTTAATAATTTGTCCTTTAACTTTATCATTATCATTATTTTCTTCTGTTTGTTCTGCTTCTTCTAGTTTTTCTTCATTTGTATTTAATTGTAAGTTTGGTTTTTTAATTTGATATAGTTGTGATATAATATTTTGATTAAATTCTGCTTTAAATTTAAATTCACTTAATATTTCTTTTGATAAAAATTCTTGTATTTCTTTCTCTCTATCTAAAATTATTTTTACTACAACGGATTGTACTCTTCCAGCACTTAGTGATTGTCCTATACTTTTCCATAAGATTGGTGATAATTCATATCCGACAATTCGATCAAGCATTCTTCTGCTTTTTTGAGCATCAACTAAATTTAAATCTATTTCCTTTGGATTTTCTATTGCTTTTAATATTTCTTGTTCTGTTATAGAATTAAATGTTATACGTTTTGCTCCGTCTAAACCTAATACATATGCTATACTCCATGCTATCATTTCGCCTTCTCTATCTTCATCTGTTGCTAATAATATATCTGAAGAATTTTTTGCTAATTTTTTTAAATCATTTATAACTTTACTTTTTCCTTGTAAAGTATAATATTTTGGTTTGAAATCATTATTGATATCTATTGACATATCTTTTGAATTTAAATCAATAATATGACCAACTGATGCTGTTACAATATAATCATCTCCTAATATAGATTGTATCTTTTTTATTTTACCTGGAGATTCAACTATAACCAGAATTTTCCCATCTTTATTAAATTTAATACTTATTGGCTTGATTTCACTCTCTATTTTGTCTGTGTCTTTTTTATCTGTTTCTATTTTATCAGATTTGGCTTTAGTAACTGTGTCTGTTTCTTTTTTATCTTTTTTATCAGATTCTTTTTTATCTTTTTTATCTGTTTCTATTTTATCTGTTTTCTTTGTTTTTATAGATTCAGTTTTAGTTTCAGTTTCAGTTTCACTGGATTTAATTTTTTTAGGCGGCATTTCAATAATATATTGATATAAACATATTATTAAATATGTATAAACTATTTTATTCAATTTTTAGAAATAGATAAAAAATTGAATAATTTACTTTATAATTATTTAATAATATAATTATTATATATATATATAATGTCATTAAATCCAGAATTAATACCTGTTAGAAAAGATAGTGAAACTATTAGAAGAGAAGTATTAACAAATATTGTTAAAATGTGTAATGCAAGAGGTTTAATATTAGAAAAAAATATAAAAAAACATTTAGAAGATATAAAAAAAATGAACGACGATGATGTATATATATTTAAACTTGATAAGGAAATTAAATCAGAATCTATAGATAAAAAAAATAAAGATAAATTTAATAACTCACAAGTTGTAGTTAAAATTATTCATCAAAAAATACAAGGTATAACAAAAATGCCTATAATTAAAGATTTTGTAACACAATATTCAAATACTCATAAAATCTTTGTTTTTGATGGTATATCTGATAAAGCAAAGTCAAGTCTTACAGAATTACCAAATACTGAAGTTTTTGAAGAAGCATTTTTAATGTTAAATATTATTGAACATATTGATTCTCCTCGTTACGAACTTTTAACAGAAGACGAAGAAAAAGAAGTAATGGATTCTTATCTATTAAAGAAAAAAGAAATGAAGAAAATTCTTACAAATGATCCAATCGTATTTTATTTTAATCTTAAAAGAGGTAATATTATTAGAATTATTAGACCATCAGAACAATCTGGAAATAGCATAGATTATAGAATTGTTGCAAAAGGCGGAAATTAATTTTTAATTTTAATATTTTTTCTTTCTCCCAATTTTTTATTATTTGTATTTATATCAATAAAAGGTTTAATTATTCTATTTTTTTCTTTGCTTCGAAAAGCATTATTAATAACTTCTGCATGAGATACCATTCGGTCAAATATTTTTTTTGATGATTCTGTAAATTTTTTATTCTTATTCGGCTCAATTTCTGTTTCAATTGATTCAATAGATTCAATAGATTCATCGGATTCTGTTTCAATTGACTCTGTTTTAATTGATTCTGTTTTAATTGACTCATCTGTCTCTGTTTCAATAGATTCAGATGCTAAAATTAATGATTTTATTTTTGAATTTAATATATTTATTATTTTATCATCAAGTTTTTTATTATTCTTATTATTCATATATAATATATTTTTTAGTTCTGATAAATTCATTTGATTTACATTTGTAGTTTTATCTTCTAATTGCAATTTATCCATTATATTATTAAAATACAATGAATAATATATATTTTATCGCATATAATTAAAATAATTTAAATAAGTATAGTAAAATATTGTTCTTTCTGGATATTTATGATTTGAATATGCATAAACATTTTTTTTAATATATAAATCTTTTAAATAATTAAAATACGTAATTCCTTTTAAAATATATTGTTTTTTATATTCTAATTTATCATCAAATTTATCTAAATATATTAAAGACTTGATAAAGTTATCAAATAAATATAAACACATTTCATATCCTATAATATCTTTACTAAAAAAATCTTGATAATTATTATTTAATTTTGTTAAATCTGTCTCATTTAATACATAAAATAAATATCTTGAATCTAATTTTTTATTATTTTCATATTTTTCAAGAATTAATCTATTAATATATTTTTTCGGAATAAACAATGCATTTTTTATAATACCATTTGAGTCAATATAAGAAGGAATTATAAGTTTTAAATCTAAATTTCTAACTAGATTAATAGAAAAATTACTATTAAAATTTATATAATATGGATCATCAATAAATGTCCATTTACCTATTGGAGTAATTACTGAAATTGGCAAAAATAATACATATTTAAATATATCTTCTATTGTATTAAGTTTTGTTTTATCATATTCTTTAACAGTTACTATTTTTATTTCTAGTAAAAATGGAGAATCTTTATTTGTTTGAATTATATCTGTAATTGTATCGATTCCATATCCACAACTTTTAAATGAATTTATTTTAATATCTTTTTCATACTTTATATATAATTTATGTATATCTCTAATAAGTTCATATATCATATTAAGCTGAAAAATTATTGCTTGTGACATATATTAT
>JACCED012402657.1_pt1 | contig 12136 bp, 8 predicted proteins | sample 7455021 | NCBI WGS metagenome assembly JACCED01 (sample SAMN15323456, study PRJNA562643) | freshwater metagenome | isolation source: river surface water | place: USA:Blue River Watershed | collected 2017-08-19
CAACAAAGCCAGCAACAGGCTTTCCCTTGCCCCGGCGCCGCCACGAGGCCATATCCTTGCCACCAGGGCTCTGGGCGGCCTGAGGATCAGGTCAAACAGATTCAGGATGGTGTTCTGGTCTGCCCGCCGACCCGCCAGCAGCCAGAGGACTGTGCGCCCCACCCACACCCAGAACAACAGCTCGATAAGTGCCCGCAGCGCCACCACCAGAAACAGCACGGCACTGCCCATTACTGTTCTTCCACACCGAACTCGCGGTCCAGCCGGTTCATCCACAGGGCGTAGGCGGCAATCAATAAGGGGTAGATTAGCAATACCCCCTGCGCACTGAGGAAGTAACCCAGCGGCAACCCCAGGAATGACCACTGGTTCAACCACTGCGAGAAATAGCTCGTGACAAAGGTGACCACAAACCAGATCAGCAGCAGGATAAGGGTAATCGCCATGGTCTTGCGCCAGTATCGGCGCTGCTGTCGACGGATCTCAGGCATGACGCCGGCCCTCCCCCGCGCCTTCGGACGGCATCTCCCGGTTGTATAGAATCCGGGGGTAACGCAAGCGCTCGATAAACTGCAGGCTTTCGCCTGAAGGGGGCTTGGTCAAAAGGCTCACGATCAGATTGGCCACAAACCCGGCCGGCACACCGAACACGCCGGCCGCCGCGGCTTCAATGCCAAACCACGGGTCCATGCCGATGCCGTACCAGCCCAGCCAGGGAATGCTGTCAAAGCGAACACGCACGATGTAATACAGCGTCACGGCCAATCCGGTCACCATGCCGGCAATCGCTCCCTGCCGATTGGCGCGCGGCCAGAAGACCCCCAGCACCAGCGCTGGAAAGAGCCCGGCACCCGCCAGCGAGAACGCCCACGCCACCATATCCACCAGGGATGCCGGGCGTTGCACAGCAACCGCGGCCGCCAGGATCGCCACCGCCACCATGATCGATTTAGACACAATCAGCCGCCAGGAGGACGAGGCATCCGGCCGTAGCATCTTGAAGTAAATGTCATGGGATAGTGCCGATGTAATGGAGAGCAGTAACCCCTCGGCCGTACTGAGTGCCGCAGCCAGGCCGCCGGCAGCCACCATGCCGGAAATCACATAAGGCAAGCCCGCAATTTCTGGCGTGGCCAGCACGATGACATCCGGACTGATCGAGATTTCAGACCACTGCACCAGATAATCGTGGTTGATGTCGTCAATCGAAATCAACCCGAGTCGCATCCACGCCGTCACCCAGGAAGGCAGCGAGCCAACCGGCACATCAACCAGATGCTGCAGCACTTCCAGCTTCACGAAGATGGCATAGGCAGGCGCCAGCAGATAAACAAGCACCACAAAGAACAACGACCAGAACACCGAGCGACGCGCCTGACTCACGCTGGCGATACTGTAATAACGCATCAGCAGGTGAGGCAGCGAGGCCGTGCCGATGGTGAGACAAAAGATCAGCGCCAGAAAATTCGCCCGGCTACTGGCCCCTTCGGGCAAGGCAAATGCCTGCAGATCATCGACTGGGGGCATCGCCCGCTCGCGGGCATCCTTCATCTCGTTACGCCACTCGGCATGGGCATCGCGTGGGTTTGCCGGCATCGCACGGCGCTCACGCTCAAGATTGACGATATCGCGTAGCGGCGCGTCGGTGACCTTCATCCGTTCAATACGTGCCGAAATCTCGCGTCGTTCGACATCCAGCGATTCGGGCAGATTGGCGATCCGGGCTTCGAGCGTTTTAGCGCGCTCCGCATAGAGCTGGCGAACCGCCACTTCTTCGGGCCGATTGAAGACCTCATGCTCCAGCGTCACCAGCCGTTCCATGGTCTTGGCGTAAAGCACCGGCGGTGCCGGCACCCCCGTCTGGTCATAGGCCAGAATCGTAATCGGGGTCACGTAGGCAATAAGCAGAATCACATACTGTGCCGCCTGCGCATGCATCAAGGCCCGCATGCCGCCCAGGAAGGAACAGACCAGCACACCAGCCAGCCCCAGATAGACGCCGATCTCGAACTGCATAGTGATGAAGCGGCTGGTGATCAGGCCGACGCCGTAGACCTGGGCAATCACATAGATCAGCGAGGCAATCATCACCGCCAACGCGCTTAGCAGGCGAATGGTGTGGCCCCCATAACGCGCCACCAGAAAATCGGGCAGCGTGTACTGCCCGAACTTACGCAGGTAGGGTGCCAGCAACAGGGCCAGCAGCACATAGCCGCCGGTCCAACCGATCACGAAGGCCAGGCCCTGATAGCCTGATTGATAGAGCGCGCCAGCCAACCCGATAAACGACGCCGCTGAAAGCCAGTCGGTACCCGCCGACATCCCCGCATACAGCGCGGGGACACGCCGACCGGCCACAAAGTATTCGGCGACATCTGACGTGCGCGTGAAGAGTCCAACCAGCGCAAACACGAGCAGCGTCAGAAAGAGAAATATATAACCAATCCAGCGTTGATCCAGGCCCTGCCGCTCGAGCCAACCCAGCACCAGCACCGTGCCCACGAATCCGATGGCAAATAGCGTCACGAACAGCGCAGGGCCATAGGCCCCGAGCAGCAGACGCAATCTGGACATGCGTCAGATCCTGTAGGCGAGTTTGAGCCGGTGTTGCAATCGCTTGGCCTGCTTGAGGCCTTCGCGCAGCACCGCTTCGTCGTAGGTGCTAAGTTCTTCCGGATGCAGATGGTTATCCGGCTTGGTGCCGGCCAAAATCGCCAGATGCTGATGATTCAGTCGCAGGCGTTGCAACTCTGACATGGCCTGCAGGGTTGCCGAGACATCAAGGGCCGACATCCCCGCCTTCTCACCGGCCTCAAGAAACCGTGTACGGGTGCTGGCTGATTTAACACCGTGCGCCAATCCGAAAATCCGTGCTGCATCGACAAAGATACGGATACCGTACTTCTTGATATCGACAAACTTTTCCTTGCCTTCTTTTTCCATCACCACGTCACCGGTAAAACCGATCGGCGGCTCGGCAGCCAGGGCATTGGTCGCCATCAGACGCAAAAATGTTTCGGCTGAAGGTGCCCAGCGCGCCAGCATCTCGCGCAGTGGCTTCACCATCTCCAGATCGCCGTACAGCGGTCGTACATCAAAAAAGATCGAAGCATTAAGCAGGGCCGATGGCTCTGGCTTGTGGATCCAGTCAAAAAACAGCGTCTTCCATTCGTCTTCCGAACGACACCAGGCCGGGTTACCCGCCATGATGTCGCCAGTGCAGAGCGTAAAGCCACAGTCGGCAAGCCGCTGGTTGACGGTTTTGGCAAAGGGCAGAAAGACCTCGCGCAACAAATCGGCTTCGCGTTCATCGGAGGCAGAAAAAATCAGGCCATTATCCTGATCGGTGACCAAGGTCTGTTCGTGGCGGCCTTCCGAGCCGAGACTGATCCAGCACCAGTTGGCAGCAGGCAACCGCGCTTCTTCAGCGGTGATCGCAACCACGCGTGCCGCCAGCGCATCATTTAGCCACGAGATCCCGTAGGTCGCCAGCGCACCCGTCAATCCGTCATCGAGAAACGATTCGTCAATACGCTGCGCTTCCTCAGCCAGCGCCAGCAGCCCGGCCATGTCCCGTGTTGCCTCGATTTTTACTGCCAGGTCTTGCGCACGATTCACCGCAAAGGTGTGGTCACCGAAATTCATATCAATACTTCACTTGAGCAAAATAGGTTTTCTGAGAAGCTTCAATCGCCTGGCCCAACGTCGTGATCCCTTGCTCGGCCAGGGCCGGCAGTAGCCGCAGGAACACCTTGGCGGTCGCTGTGGCATCGGCCAGCGCATTGTGGCGCTGGTCCATGTCGATCCCCAGGCGCTGCATGATCGCTTCCAGACTGTGACTTTGCTGGTTCGGGTGAGCCACGGCAGAGGGCAACAAGGTGTCGAGTACCGGATGCTCGAAACGGATACCAAGCGGTGCCTCTTTCAGCTCAAGGAAGCGCATATCAAAGGCCACGTTATGCCCGACCAGCACCGTATCACTGCAGAAATCACGGAACGCAGGCAAGACCAGATCAATCGTTGGCTGGCCCAGCAGCATGCTGTCGGTAATGCCGTGGATGGCAATACTGGCCGCCTTAAGTGGCACACGCGGGTCTACCAGTTGATCGAAGTTCTCCTGCTGCAGCAACCGGCCGTTGAGAATACGCACCGCGCCAAACTGGATAATCTCATCGCCATTGGCAGGCTCCAGCCCAGTCGTTTCCGTATCAAAAACGGTATAGGCCAGATCGGCCAGCGGGCGGCTCAGATCTACTTCGCCCAGTGGTCGGTCGAACAGGTCGAAGTCGTAATACTCCGGCCGGTTGTCATCATCGCGGGTCGAAAGCTCGATCTGCTCCTGAGGTTTGGCACGCGGGATCAACAACCGTAGCGATGCCTGATTGGCCGCACGTTGGCGTTGATACCAGACCTCGCCGCCATGACGATCGAGCACCTCGCGCAGCGTGGGCGGGTTGACACCGTGATCCAGACGCATCGGTTCGATTTCCCAGGAGAGTACCGTCTCGGTGGACATCGCCAACCCAAGCCACATCAGATCCATGTGCACAAAGCGGTCGTCCGAACCCAGGCTCAGGGTAAACGCACGCACTTCTCCAGCCTCCTGGATTTTTGCAGCCAGGAAGGTCAGCGCCGTAACCAGGGCAAAACTATCGGCCCGCACCCACAACGATTCATTGCTCTGCCTATCCACCGAAACGGGCAGATGCAAACGCTGATCAATCCGGCGGGCTGCAGCATCCAGTATGTCGGCCGCCAGCATATCGTCGAGCGGCCAGTGCTGGCGCAGCGAATCGGCCAGCGTTTTGAGGGTGTCATCCAGGCGATGGCTCATCCGGGTCACTTCGGACGAAAGCACTTGGATAAAGCGGTCACGATCCTCGGCCGACATATCCGGGTTGTCTGCCAGCATTTCAACCGCGGCACGCAGGGTGCCGAGCGATGCACGACTGCCTTCGGTGAGGTCACCCAGCGCGGCATCCCGACGTGCATCCTGTTCCAGCGTCTTGGTAATGTTTTCGATCAGCAGGATATAGCCAGAAATGATCTGCTGTCCTTCGCTCTCACGGAGCACTGGTGCGATCTGCACACGGATCAGCTGGCCGTTGTCCGTCGTCGTTACAAAATTAGCAATCGCGTGGCGGTTACCGCGTTCGTGCTGGATTCGGATGCTTTCTCGCGCATACTCGACCTGGCTGGCTTGCAGAATCGAATTGATCGACCGACCGAGACCAATCAACGCGCCGCTCGATACCGAGGTTGGCCCCTTGGCCAGCGATTCAAACATGAAGCGTGCGCGGTTGTTGTACAACAGAATCCGGCCATCAAGGTTACTCACAACAACCGCCTGCGCCAACTCCGACATCAGCGCGGCCAGGCGGTTCTTTTCTTCTTCGACGTTAGCCTTGGCCCTAGCAACCTGCGCTTCAACATCATCAATATACGCATCACGCTGGGTCGCCAGATCATTGATGGCACGCACCAGCTCTCGCAGTTCGGGCGGGCCCTCTTCGGTAATGCGGAACGAGCGGTTAGAGCCGAGCATTAGCCGCAGTTCTTCCACCATGGCGGCCATACCGGTTACATACCGGTTGAACAGGCGGCGGACGATCGCCAGCCCCAGGAAGAAACCGGTGGCGGTCAGAATCCCGCCCAGCGGCACCTGAGGCAACAGGTGCTCGACCAGCACCTCGCGCATACCCGGCGAGGCACCCAGCCAGATTAGTACGGTGGTGAGCAGGAACGGGCCCGTCATCAGCATGCCGAGCACGACGACAGCGAGAACGAACCGCCACTTAGCCTTGAGATCGCGTAAAAACATCTTGCCTACCTATGAACAACTCTTCTCATTATGCGCCTGGCATTAACGCTGGCATAGCTCAGGCAAGCACGTCACGAATCTTGACGACCAGATCCTTGGTGGAAAAAGGCTTCAGCATGTAGGCATCGGCGCCCAGCGCCAGGCCTTTGGCCTGCTCAGTATCCCGCCCCTTGGCAGTCAGCATAATGATGCGCAGATTGGCAAAGGCCGGGTCGGCGCGCAGGATCTCACAGACTTCAAAGCCTGATTTTTTAGGCATCATCACATCCAGCAAGACCAGATCCGGCATAAAACTCCGGATCTTTTCCAACGCGGCATCGCCATCACCGGCAGTATCGATCTGGAACCCTTCTTTCTTGAGCAGAAACTCCAGCGACATCACGATATTGGGTTCATCATCGACAATCAGAATTTTATGCGTCATGGTGTGCTCCTCGGATTTCAATCTTGTGCCAGGGGAATGGTGAAATAGAAAGTTGAACCGGCGTTATCCCCAGTGCGGCTCTCGACCCAGAGTTTGCCGCCAAAGTGTTCGACAATTTCGCGGCTGATTGGCAGCCCGAGGCCGGTACCCTGGGGTTTGTCCGTCATGGTGTTACCGCCCTGACGGAATCGTTCGAAAATAATGCTCTGGTACTCCAGCGGAATACCTGGTCCATTGTCGTGCACGGCAACCGTGGCGAACCCATCGCCGGTTTTAAGCGTCACCGTCACCAGCCCCGCTTCGGTGGGCACAAATTTCACCGCATTGGAGAGCAGGTTGATAAAGACCTGTTTGGTTCGATCGCGATCCACGTTAACTTGCACAGCAGCATCGCCAGCCGGCAGATCGAGAAGGAACTCGGCACCGCGTTCGCGGAACAAGCCGGCCATTGATTCGGCGGTGTCGCTCAGCAGATCCCGCAGATCCAGTGTTTCTAATTCCCATTCGACGCGGCCCGACTCCAGCTTGGCAAAATCCAGAATCTGATTGATCAGGCGCGTCAGGCGTTCGGCCTCGCCCACAATAATCCCCAGAAAACGCGTACGATCCTCGGCGGCCATTTCCGGGTCGTCATGCAGCATCTCGGAGAACGCACGGATCGATGTCAGTGGCGTCCGCAACTCGTGGGTCACCGTCGACATGAAGTCATCCTTCAGGCGATCTAGCTCCAGCAGCTTGTCATTCGCTTCGCGCAGATCGCGGGTAGCAGCTTCCAGCTCGGCCGATTTGCGCTCCAGCTCGCGAGAATGGGCACGCACCTGTGAGGCTTCGTCCAGAATATTGAGCACTTCATCGAGGCCCAGCTCTTCCTCCTGCACAACGGAGCTCACCATCACGTGCGCACTCGCCGAGCCGATTGCACCGGCCAGCTGGGTTTCAGAGAACATCACGAACTCGGCATCGGCCTGTAAATTGGCCACCTTGCCGAGCCCTCGGCTAACGGCGTAGCGTTGCAGGCGGCTTTGCGCCTGCTTCGGCCCCAGAAAACGCTTGAGCAATTCAATCAGTGCATCGGCCGATGCCGTACCCCGCCAGATCTTGGTAGTGAGGCCGGCGCTACTACTGATATTGACGAACTGGTTGGCGGTCGCCACTTCGCCCGGGTCCTGCCGCGTCATGATCGATACCGCAAAATAGGCACCGACGTTGAAGAACATGCTCCAGAACAAGGTATGGGCAATCGGGTCCAGCGAGGTCAGGCCAAAGAGGCCGTGCGCTGCCAACAGCGTGACACCGAAAGGCCCTTCGGTAATAAAGCCACTATCGATCCAGCCGGACCGGGCGAAGGATGGGAGCAGCGCGGTGTACAACCAAATCCCAAAGCCCATCAGCAAACCAGCCAACGCCCCCTTGCGATTCCCCTCTTTCCAGTACATACCGCCCAGTAGAGCCGGTGCAAACTGTGCCACCGCAAGGAACGAGATCAGGCCAATCGATACCAGCGCATAAGCCTCGCCCGCACCGCGGAAATACAGATACCCCAACAACAGTAGGAAAACGATCGTACAGCGGCGGATCAGCATGATCAGCCCGCTCAGATTTTTGCGGCGGGAAAACTCGGAATCATTACGCAGCAGGAAGGGCACCACCAGATCGTTGGAGACCATCGTGGCTAGCGCAATGGTTTCCACGATCACCATGCCGGTGGCCGCCGACAGGCCACCTAGAAAGGCCAGCAACGCCATCGCCGAATTCCCTTGCGCCAGCGGCAGCGTCAGCACCAGGGTATCGGCTACAAAAGGGGTGCCGTCGTAGTGCAACATCCCGGCCAACGCAATCGGCATCACAAACAGGTTGATCAGCAGCAGATAGAGCGGAAAGAGCCAGACCGCCCGGCGTATATGGTTTTCGTCCACATTTTCCACCACCGTAATCTGGAACTGCCGTGGCAGCATGAGAATCGCCAGACCGGATAACACCGTCAGCGAGAACCAATTCGTGTAGCTCATCGAATCAGGCTGCAGCAGATTCGCAATCTTGGGCATTACCTCAGCACGCGAGAAGATATCGGCGAAACCATCATTGAGGAACCAAACGACATAAACGCCAACAGCCATAAAGGCCACCAGCTTAAATAACGATTCAAAAGCCACGGCCAGCACCATGCCCTCGTGACGCTCGGTCACATCAAGGTGTCGCGTCCCGAACACGATGGTAAATGCGGCCAGAATGATCGCAATAATCGCGGTGGAATCCGGCATGAAGGCCAGCGCTTCCAGAGCATCCGGAATCAGCGCTTCGGCATCATCGGGAAACAGAATCCGCAGGCTGTACGAAATGGCTTTGAGCTGAAGCGCTATGTAGGGAATGATGCCGATCACGGCAATCACCGTCACCAGCCCTGCCAGCAGCGGGCTCTTGCCATAACGGGCCGAGATAAAGTCGGCAATCGAGGTCAGACGCAAGGTCTTGCTGATGCGGATCATCTTGAGGATGACCGCCGCAAACAGGAACATGATCGTCGGGCCGAGGTAGATCGTCAGAAAACTGAAGCCCCCGGTCGTAGCGCGGCCCACGCTCCCGTAAAACGTCCACGACGTACAGTACACCGCAATGCCCAGCGCATAGACTGTGGCGCTCATCACCGAACGACCGGCATCGGCACGCCGATCGCCAAATCGGGCAATCGCAAAAAGCACGCCCAGATAGATAAAGGTGAGCAGCCCTACCAGCCAGTCGGCAATCATGACTCGGCCTTCTCAGCGCTCACCGTGGAACGTACTACCCCACGGCGACGGGGCTCTGCCGCCACCCGGGCCAGCAAGATGATTAGCAGCCAGGCGCCAAACAGGCCTACGTACAGCGCCGGAACAGAAAAAAGGTGCCCACGAAATAACGACAGGATCGGATAGTTGAATGCCAGCACCGCCAGCGAGCCCACAATGGCAAGCTTGGGCACACTCTTCTGCATCCCTTTGGGCATCATCCGCTCCTATTACAAAACTGCTTAAAGTGAAAAACCGGCGCAGTCGCCTACGCCGGTTTCTCTGTCAACCATCGGCCGATTCTTAACGATCGGCTCGAGTGCCCGGTTTTCACCGGTGTCGCGTCCACCCTCCTCTGAATGTTCGCGACAGGCACACCCCAGCGCAATGCTGCGGTGTGCCGGCGTCCTCTTAGCCCTTGAGCTGGTCGAGGATATGCGGGTTTTCCAGCGTCGAGGTATCTTGCGTGACTTCTTCGCCCTTAGCCAGCGAGCGGAGCAGACGGCGCATGATCTTGCCCGAACGGGTCTTCGGCAGGTTGTCACCGAAGCGGATATCCTTCGGCTTGGCGATCGGACCGATCTCCTTACCAACCCAATCCGACAGTTCCTTGATGATCTTCTTGGCATCGTCGCCGGTCGGGCGAGTGCCCTTCAGCACGACGAAGGCCACGATGGCTTCGCCGGTCAGGTCATCCGGACGACCCACCACAGCGGCTTCAGCCACCAGCGGGTTAGCAACCAGTGCCGATTCGATTTCCATGGTGCCCATGCGGTGACCCGACACGTTCAGCACGTCATCGATACGACCGGTAATGGTGAAGTAACCATTTTCGGCATCACGGATGGCGCCGTCACCAGCCAGGTACAGCTTGCCGCCCAGATCTTCCGGGAAGTACGACTTCTTGAAGCGATCCGGATCACCCCAGACCATACGAATCATCGACGGCCAAGGCTTCTTGACAACCAGGATACCGCCCTGACCCCAAGGCACATCGTTACCGGTTTCGTCGACCACAGCGGCCTGGATACCCGGGAACGGCAGGGTGCATGAACCCGGCACCAGCGGCGTTGCACCCGGCATCGGGGTGATCATGTGACCACCGGTTTCGGTCTGCCAGAAGGTATCGACGATCGGGCAGCGACCGCCACCGACGTTCTCGTAGTACCACTCCCATGCAGCCGGATTAATCGGCCCGCCCACCGAACCCATCAGACGCAGGCTCGACAGATCGTACTTCTTCGGGTGGATCGCAGGATCAGCATCGGCGGCCTTGATCAGCGAACGGATCGCGGTCGGTGCCGTGTAGAAAATGTTGACCTTGTGCTTCTGGATCATGTCCCAGAAACGACCGGCGTTCGGGTAAGTCGGCACGCCTTCGAAAACCACTTCGGTACCACCACAGGCCAACGGGCCGTAGGTGATGTAGGTGTGACCGGTGACCCAGCCGATATCGGCCGTACACCAGAACACGTCTTCCTTCTTCAGGTCGAAGGTGTACAGCATGGTCAGCATGGCGTGCAGCAGGTAGCCGCCAGTTGAGTGCTGAACGCCCTTCGGCTTACCGGTCGAACCCGAGGTATAGAGCAGGAACAGCGGATGTTCAGCATCAACCCACACCGGTTCACAGGTGTCCGACTGCTTGTCGACCACATCGCTGGCCCACACATCACGACCAGCCGTCATGTTGACTTCGGTACCGGTGCGCTTGAACACCAGCACCTTCTTGCAACCGTCGCAACCGCCCATGCCGAAAGCTTCATCAGCAATCGCCTTCAGCGGCAGCGCCTTACCACCACGGAACTGGCCGTCGGTAGTAACCAGCACCTTGGCGCCGGCATCTTCGATACGATCGCGCAGCGATTGGGCCGAGAAGCCACCAAAGACCACCGAGTGCGTTGCACCGATACGGGCACAAGCCTGCATCGTGGCGATGCCATCAATGGTCATCGGCATGTAGATAATGACGCGGTCGCCCTTCTGTACGCCCAGTTCCTTCAGGGCGTTGGCGATCTTGCACACGCGGGCCAGCAGCTCCTTGTAGGTCACCTTGGTGACCTGGCCGTCATCGGCTTCAAAAATAATTGCCGTCTTGTCGCCCAGACCCTTTTCGATATTGCGATCCAGACAGTTGTAGGAAGCATTCAGCTTGCCATCAACAAACCAGCCGTAGGTCGGGGCCTTCGACTCGTCGAGTGTTTTGGTAAACGGGGTCTGCCAGCTCAGCAGTTCCTTGGCGCGCTTGGCCCAGAAACCTTCGTAATCTTTTTCTGCTTCGGCACACAGCGCCTTGTACGCATCCATGCCCGGTACTGCAGCGTTCTTTACGAATTCCGGGGATGGTTGATAAACCTTCGACATGTTGCATCTCCTCGCTATTGTTAGATACTGCCTAGGTACACCGCAGGTGTTTCCACGCTTCGGGCCGGCATTAAGACGCCGCGCCATGAGGATCATGAAACGGGTCGTACGCTGGGTACGGGATCATTTAATGACCTGAGCCTTACACCCTGCTTACACGCCAAAGCCTTTGTGCAAGCGGTTTTTCATGTGGCATCGCAGCAATATTCCCTGCCCCATGCCTTAGCGCAAGCGCCCAGTTTTCATTACAATCGCACATGGGCCTTACGCGCCCGATGTCACACCCCATCTAACCACCTTCGCCGTCCGGGAAAAACATGAGCACGATCAAGCAAGAAGACTTTATCCAGTCCATCGCCGATGCCTTCCAGTTCATCAGCTTCTATCACCCGCTGGACTACATCAAAGCCCTGGGCGAAGCCTACAAGCGCGAAGAAAGCCCCGCCGCCAAAGACGCCATTGCCCAGATCCTGACCAATTCGCGCATGGCTGCCGAAGGCCACCGCCCCATTTGCCAGGACACCGGTATCGCCGTCGTCTTCCTCAAGGTGGGCCAGAACCTCAAGTGGGATGCCACGATGAGCGTACAGGAAATGGTCAATGAGGGCGTCCGCCGCGCCTACCTGAACCCGGATAACACGCTGCGCGCCTCGGTGCTGCTGGATCCGGCCGGCGCCCGTAAGAACTCCAAAGACAACACCCCCGCCGTCGTGCACTACGAAATCGTGCCAGGTGACGAGCTGGAAGTCATCTGCGCTGCCAAGG
>JACCED010539180.1_pt1 | contig 12134 bp, 17 predicted proteins | sample 7455021 | NCBI WGS metagenome assembly JACCED01 (sample SAMN15323456, study PRJNA562643) | freshwater metagenome | isolation source: river surface water | place: USA:Blue River Watershed | collected 2017-08-19
GAGTCCGGGAAGTCGTACGAGTTATCAATCAACAAGGACGTCGCACCAATGGCTGCCTGCGTGCGCACCTGCGTTACCACCACGTCAGTCAGCTGAGCTTCAAAAAGATCTGGCTCCAGGTACCGCAATTCACCGCCAACACCAAAACGGAGTGCCTTAATCGAGCGATTGGTTTCAGCATCGTAAATGTCAGTCGGCAACGCCATGGTATACACCCCGCGCACCGTCTGCCCGAGCACGTAATTCGATACCGCATGTTCCGGCCAGGTGCGAAGCTTACCCTTCACCTCACGCAACCCCTGGTTAATCCAATGGAAGCAATCTTGAATCGTAATCTTCGTGCCAAACGTGTTACTCGTTTCACGCAGTGCCGCATCAATCATTTGCCCTACCGTACCAGCGTCCCAGCCACCGTACGGAATCGCGTCGGAGTAAGAGCTATAGAGTGTTGCTACTGAATTCTTAAACCGAGCAAAATAGTAACCACTTGTTTGTGTCACATCAAGGTGTCGCGTGTATGCATCGCGAGCGCGCACACCAACAGTATCAAGAACAGACTTCGCCCCACCCACTGTCGCTGAGTGACTAACCTCAATCTCGTTAAACTCAATATACAACACTTCCTCACCCGCCCCATGCGCAAACGCTGTCGTTGACGCCAGGGTTACCGTATTCCCCGTCGGTGCGGTAGCTGCGTGTACCGCAACAATCTCAGAGTTAGCCCCTAGCGGGTTAATCCAAACGTATTTTCCAACCGCAAAGCCGGCAATATCTTTTACTGTTAATGTCGTCCCCACACTCGCTGCAGCTGACAAATACGTACGCGCAAGCGCAGCATCAATCAACCGGGTGTTATCAACCTGAATTATTCGATTCTTATGCGTAATGAGGGGAAACATACGGTATGTTTAATTAGTAGCCCCAGCCTTGTCCTGATACCCGTGGTGTTGGGGGGATCTTGTAGTTGTTGGCTGGCTTGTTGCGCTTGCGCATTGGGTTTGGCTTCTTTTTTACCGTACCAGTCAAACGCTCATTCATGTTGTTTACCGGACTAGCGCCCGAGTAATCAACGTTCTTAGTGATTTTCTTAATTGGTTTCATATGGAACTTTAAAACTCGATTAATGCTTTGCAGCTGTGTGTACCGTCAGTACCTTCAACCACATTCACCTTCATTGTGTAAAACGAACTGTGCTCAAGATCGAGCGACACCATCGTTGTACCGTTAGCAGCTAACGCAACACTCGCTACGCGAACTAATCCTTCACTAATCGCGTTTGCAGCATTTGTAATCAGTTTATTAAAATCTACGTACGTAGTGCCATCAAGTGATACGTCTACGTCAAACGTTGAAGTCCCCGCTGCATGGTCCGCGCGTGTCAGAAAGAGAGTGATTCGTTTTGCCCCTGCAATAACTACCGGATTAGAGGATCCTGAAGCAGTCAAAGCATCAAGCAAGGTCAGAACTTTATATGTACCTTTTTCTATAGATCCTTGCATAATAATTATTGTTATTGAGGGGTGAGTAGTCCCCATCCCCGACCTCCATTATACATGAAGGCCAGAGTCGAGATTACTTCTTCTTAGACTTACCCTTTACATCAGCAACCGGGGCAACAGCTTCAGCTTCGACTACTTCTTCAGGTTCGACTACTTCGTCCGCAGTCTCCACAACTGCTTCAGGTTCGACTACTACTTCCGGTTCGACTACTACTTCCACTTCCGGTTCACTGACTTCAAGGATATCACCGAGCGCTTCGCGTACCTTTTCTTGGTGCGCAGCAATCGCATCGGCTCGCAACTCATCAAGGCTCTTTGGTGTAAAACCAACTGCCTGAGCCTTTTCGTACTGCGCTTTAGTAGTAATACCATTGCGCACGTAGTTTGCGGCAACCTTACGATCGACGCCACAGTTTTCAATTTCCAGAAGAGCGACCAACTCGTCTTCTGTCCATGATCGGGTAGCGTCAAACGAACGTCCCTGGGCAGCTAATTTTACAAAATCAATTTGAGCCATAATGGTGTGATTAATCTATTAGTTAGCACCCGTAGATCCAGCAATATTCTTTGGATGATCTGCGCCCATTGCGTAGAACATATCCGCAGTATACTCCCAAGTCTTTGAGTCGTTAATCTCTTCAGGTGGGTACATCGTTGGACGCTGTGCAAATGGTGAACGCAATGTCTTCTTTACGTTGCGTGAATCACACATGAACCAACGAGCTGATCGGTCGTTACCGGCTGCGTCAACGTCAAGACGTGACCACATCACGAGTGAGTTTACATCTGAGCGGAGTGGGTTTGAGTCTACGTAGTCAGTACCCTGAACACCAGCTGAGAAAATAATACGCTGTGCGAGGTCATGGTTCGTGGCTGATACAAGCACGCGATCAAACTTAATTGGTCGGTTCAACTTGTTCGGGTCACGATACTTACGTCCGGTTGAGATGGTCTTTACAATCGCATCACGTGAAATGGCTGGGTTAGCAGTCGCCGCAGAGTTTGTGATAAGGTTACTAAAGACGTTCGCGTTAAGGTTGTTCGTGTGACTTGCTGAGAAAAGCAACACACCGTCTGACGCAAGGTTTGACTGAGCATATCCAAACACGTCAGTGTATGAAGTGCCAGCAAAGCCGTTGGTCAAGAGGTCAGCGTGTGACTGATCGATCGCATCGAAGAAACCTTCAGAGAGGCCACGAGCAATTACGCTGATCTGATCGTAACGATCAAACTTACGCATACGCTTGGTGACACCAATGCGGTCCGCATACTGGATCTGAGTAAGTGAGAGTGAATCTCCTTCTTCAGATGTCAATGATGAGAACTGTGCTCCTTCTGCTACTCGGCTCGGACGTCCAAGTCCGTAAAGATTGAGGGTGTTAAACACTTCCCAATCAGTTTCACCCACATCGTAAAAGTCCTTACCAGTCCAGTCAGCAATCGCATCGCGAGCGCCTTCGTTAAACCAGTCGTTGAGCTTTTGGGTTAGGGTAGGAAAATCAGAACGTAAAATCATATACTAAGATTGTTATGCTTCAACGGTGTAACCCTTGAACCAGCCCTGGACTTTCTTGTCCGCAGCACTAATAATCTTCTCTGCAAAGAAGAGGTCGTCAACTGATGCATCTTCATCAATCGTACCTGCGTTCGTTACAGTGTCCATGTACGTACCCATCTGTGCCTGTGTCGGTGTGCCTGAAGTATCAGCCACAAAGATCGGTGCAGTGAATGTACGTGCAAACAACGCTTCTCGGGCACCAGCTGATGGAGCAACCGCAACATCTTCCATGATGACATAGAAAATCGGAACCCCAGCAGCAGCAGTGGCCTTTACCATGTGACCTGATCCATCGAATACACACATATCACCTTTAGTGAATGTTTCTGCACCAATGAGCAATGACACAAGGTTTGCTTCTTCGTAATTTACGGGAAGAACTGCCATGTATTTTTTACTTAACGTTTATAAATATTACTTATACCATTCGGTTGGAGGAGTCGCTTCTCGATATCCAGGGAGTGATGGCGCCGTCGTGCCTTTCGGCAACGTCTTATTGCCACCACCTTGAGGTATTGCCGGTGACGTCGTGAAATCCTTTGCGGGATCTTCATTCGCAGCCTTCTGCTGTTGTGTGTAGAGTACGTAGCGTTGCTCCATATTCTTCACAATCGACTGCGAATCCATCGGATCAAACCCACCAAGCGGAATCGCCACGAGCTCATCCCATACCGCAGCAAGCTCTGGAGCGACCATCTTCTTTGCGTCATTTGTCGCAAGTTTTTTGAGATCGTCCTTAGTAGCGTATGCGGTAGAAATTCCTTCGGGTGCTTTCGCTGGTGCTGGCTCATCGTCAGACTTATTCCGTCGGGCTTCACGTCGTGCCTTCGCACGTTCAGCTTTCGCTAACGCGCGTGCATCCTCATCCTCAATCGCATCAAGCGGGTCTGTACTAGTACCAGCTTCATCTTCAGTATCATCGGCTGCTGGAATAGTATCCTCGGGCTCTGTCGCTTGCCCTGCGCCGTTATCGTTGTTTAAAAACATAACTATTTCAAATTTTACAGGCTATGCTGCCGCCGGGTTACGTGGTGATGTTTTTTTTCTTAACATCATCGGCAACCTTACGCTTATAATCATAACACGCCTTTGTGCGGTTTCGTAAAGACCGCACTTCTAATAACTGCCCGGCTGGTCCCTTCGCATCCGTCAACTCGTTTTTCAAAAACAAGTTCATCGTTTTCTTGATCAAGTAATCCTCACGATCGTCCAGGTATTGGTTAAACGCTGGATTCTGGTAGAGCTTGCTCATTGCCACAATGTAATTCTCCCGCGACAGAGAACCGCGCGGCGGCTCGTCTGTCCGGAGTAAGTAGAGGAGCAGTTTAATTAAGAGTTTTTTCATGTTTCAGCTCGATGTACCACATCCAACCAACGCACCCCATCATTGAAATACCGGCAAACATGTAAAAGCCTTCCGATAACCCCCACATAAACATGCCGTCAAAGAATGAAATGACAAATAAAATCGTCATAATAATTAATGGTGTTTTCATATATTTTTACTCTAATCCTAACTTCGTTGCTAAATCATCCACCAGCGACCGATCGACGTCCGCGATAACCCCCTCCAGGGTCAGTATAATCTTCACCACGGCCACCGCATTCTCTAATGCGACCTTATCCGTGTAAAACGCATTTCGAACGCTCTCAGGGTCAATTAGAAGCCCTCCACCAGCATTCTGCTGCACGCGTGCGTGAATGACGGGTAGCGTTCGCGCCAGGTACGAATCGGCAGGCAACTGTTCCGCTACACGGAGATACGCAAGCCCTCCACCGGGGACCGTTCCATGCTCCAGGGCGCTTTTGCATGAGTTTACCGCGTCCTCAACCTTCTTCTTCAAGTAATACCGATCGACCGCCGTCTTCGCGTCAACGTAAATCGTCGCGACGCCTCCCTGTAGCCCTGCTGCACGTCGGAGGAGGAGCTTCCGCTCCTCTGGATTCATTTCCGTTTCCGCTAAGGTAGTGAGATCCTCAACGCGTAGCGATACCCGCCCCTGCGTCACACCATCACCACCCGTAAACGACGTCTGCTTCGGTCCAGCCAAAAGCTTTTCACACGTACCAGCGTCTTCGTAGGCAATCTGCCGCGGGGTTTGGTTCTCCTTCGGGTGCGTGTCCACGTAATTCGCGTTCAAAAACTCCGCAATGTCCATCAATTCCTCGTCCCGAAGCCCGCGCGCACCAAGGAGCAGGAACGGAATTCCCGTCTGCCGCATAATCGCCACAATCTGCGCGGTAAACTGCACCGAAAACTGCTTCCCAATAATCACAATCGGCCGCTTGGAAGGTTTCCCTTGTGTCGCTTTCATCATCCCACCCATAAACGGCACTATGTCCTGATACGACTCAAAAACATGATTCGCCACAATAACGAGCGGGTTCTCGTGCTCCGCCTCCTTCCGCGTCTGGTTCGTGAACATCGCCGGCGTTTCAATCGTCAGCGGCATATGCACACCGCGCACCGTCTTTTTCGTTACTTGACCGGAATACCCCTCCTCAAGAAAGATATTCGAATTGTAGCCCACCTCAAATACCGTTTCCGCAATCAATTGGGATGAAGGGTGACCCTCCATGGCCGTATTCGCCACCTTGATCAATTCCTCAAGTGTAATGGTAGGAATCGTCTGTGCCGTGAGGAGATCGATTGCTTGGGTGAGTTCCGTTTCGAGAGTGGCCTTGATCCCCATCACCGTCGGCATACCCGGAATCGGCGTGTTGATATCCATGACGTCATTCAGCACGAGCGGAGTAAGAGTAGTCGCCAGAGTCGTCGCCGTCGTCGTCCCATCGCCCGCATCCTCATCCTGCCGCCGCGCCACCTCCATAAAACAATCCGCCAGAGAGTCCTCACGCTCATCGCGAAAGCGCATTTCGGACAGAATAGACACACCATCATTCGTGATCCCCTGCGGGGTAAGGTAGTTGCGCCCACCAGGGCCAAGGGTGTTACCAATCTTGTTATTAATCGATGCTGCGACACGCTTAATCATCGGCCGGAGCTGTTCCTCTTCCGCCTGGGCACTTCCATCTGCGTACAATTTCTTTATCATGGGTAGAATGTAAACTAAAATTACTTCATTTCCTTATAAACCTGCTTCACATCAAGCGCGCCGGGCGTTTTTTGTAAAATATCCACCTCCAGTTGCGAATAACCACACACATCCCGATAATTGTCAATAAAATCAGGGTTTCCTGATACCGCTCGTGCCTGTTTTCCTGCAATATTGAGCCAAACAGCAATCTGGCTGTCCGAAAGGTGACTCGTCGCCGGCAAAATTCCCATCACCCGCAAAATTCCGACGTGAATTCGTGCATTATCCGCAAAAGAGCCGTGCGTTTTCTTTCGTTCGTGTAAAACTTCCATATTGCTATGCTTTTTTAGTAATAAACTGGTAAATATCGTAGTTACACGTGGCACCGGTCAGGGCATTGTGCGGGTTTGGCTCGGGCGGGAGCCCGCAATAGGCGAGACATTCGTTCAGAGAGAGCTTTTTTGGGATCGGATGTTGATGGGCGACCATGTGCACGTGCACGATCGAGTGAATATCGATGCTACGATAGCCAAAAGGGCTCGGGAGAGAGGCACGGAATGCCGCTGCTTGAAGGAAGCTATGATCAAACTTGGCATTATGGGCCATCAGCATCGGCGGATAGGCGAGCCAGGTAAAAAATTCCTTCAAAATGGCGGACTCATCGTTTGGGAGAGCGGCCAGGTAGTCTTCGGTGAAGCCATTTACGTTTAAGGCACCTTCGTGAACCTCCGCGCCGGGGAAAGGCCGGCATTCTGCATAAAACGTTCGCTTCGGATTCGTGGTGTCTACTGCACCGATCGATAAGATCGATGACGTTTGCGGATCCAGTCCGCTGGTTTCTACATCAATTGCATATAGGGTCATACGGGAATATTATAGCATATGCATAGCAGGTCAACAAGGACGACGCCGGGGAAAAAATTTGGGGTCTGCGGGGGAATACATTTGCATAGCAAGTTTTTCACCCTTTCTCAAAAATCTATACGATCTCGTATACCCTCCCCTGACCCCGGGTGTACCCCCGGTTACCTTCCCAGACATCTCCCTACCGTACAAAGCGCCGTGCCCTCACCTTCATGCCACGCACGCCCTCCTTCTTACGCTTCATGGCTGCCAGAAATACCTTCGTAGCTCGCTGCTCCTGTGTTAATGGTCGTACCAGCTTAGGCATACTCTCTACCCCATAGCGTATCGCATCCATGCTGTGGTCATACCCACTCTCAGGTACATTCAACACCTTCCCATCCTTATCTACCTGCCACATGTAGTTACGGTACTCCTTGATGATATTAACGCTACGCTTGGTGATACTGCAGCGCTGGTCCTGGACCAAGTCTATGCCCCGCACGATACTGTCCCTGCCCTTCGTGCAGGGTATGATGGCAATGCCATAGCCTGCGATATCATCGATACTCTTCGGCTCCGCCGAATCCGCCACGCACAGCACGTTGAGCTCCAGGTTCTGTATCACTGCCGCTATCTGGCTATTCTGCATCCCTTTCTGGAACAGCACCTCATCGAATATTAGGCCGTCACCATGGCGGTAGATTGCAACGATAGCGGTAGGGTCATTGGTATAGCCGAAGTCTATCCCCAGCCGCTCTAGCTTCGCGTCGTGCGGCACCTCTTCGATGATAGCCCAGTCGCGGTATATCTTACCCTCCAGCTCCCCGAGCAAGCCTAACCCAAACACCTGCCACCAATCCTTGCGGCTGCGCCGCTGCTCAATCGATTTCACGATTGACTCTTCGAGCGCTTCATTGTCCTTGTAGGTCAATATGATGTGGTCCACATCATCGCGCTTGCCGAGCACATCGGTGTAGAACCAGAACTCGTTGGTGGGGTTCCAGTCCAGGTAGATTTCATCGCGGGTACGCACTTCGAGCTGTTCGAAGGTTTCAAAGGCCATGTTGTTACACTCGTTCATGTACAGGCGGTCCCGGCGCGGTCCCCGCACCTTGGCTGGCTGGTCCGCCCCGAAGAACTCAATGATTGACCCGCTCTCAAACGTATAGATACTATCCGTTTTGTTCCAGCGGTTGTCATCAAAATAATCATGCGCTTGCATGATAGCGAGAAAGTCTCGCATTGCCCCTTTGCGAAGGTGCGGGAGACTTTCGGATACTATTGACGTAATCTTCGGAATGTTGTCTGTCTGTGACCTGTGGATAAGTACCTGCAGAATCGAGATAGTTTTACTCGCCGAGGTCCCTCCTTGCAGTGCCCGGATACGTTTATTGAGCGCCGCCGTCTTCTTCGTCGCTGTCGTTATCGTGAACATTTATCTTGAGGTTATCGAGCAATGGCTTCACTTGACGAACGTTAATATCGTTCTCTACTTTGTCGCGCATCTTCGTTACGTTCTTCGCTGTGAAGATGAATGCAGCGGCAGGAGAGGCCCCATTTAAGCCATTTTGTACGAGAAAGTCTTGTTGCAAATCCTTCGCTTCTTTATATGCCTTGGAGAATTCTGCTATATCTTTGAGCATTTCGACCTCTTTTGTAGACAAACCTTCGTTATGTCGTAGCTTATACGCTATTTCCGGGTCTTCACCACGCTCAGCCCATTCCTTGAGACTGAAATAGCTCACCTTCACATGTTTTGCAAATTGGATCAATGTGGGGAATTTATTAGGCACATGCTTCCACTTTTCAGCAGTTTTCTTCGGTTCACCAGCAGCATTGAACTCCGTTACCGTTTCCATAATCTCCTTCCGTGTCGGCTCAGTATCAAAAAACTTTATCAGCTCAGCTGTAAATTCCTTTTTAAACTTCGTTGGGCGACCTTTGGTCGCTACCAAATATCCATATTCACGTTGTGCATCTTTTTTTGCCATACGAAGATTATACCACAGCATCTTTGTCCTGTGGTCGCTTTCCTGTCACTTCATAGCCTCGCCGATACAGCGCAGTCTGCAAATGTCGGTAGCGCACCGGTAGCGCATAGTAATCAGTCGCCAGCACACGCTCCTCATTCCATACCTCTGTGTCCTTTTGATACTCTAAAAATGTCTGCTCATCTACATACCCCTCAAAGCGACCAACCTTTATCTTCTTCATACCTTTAGCAGCCATTTCCGCATCCATCGAACGTTCTCGTTCTTCTCTGGCAAGCTTACGCTTCAGCTTCCGAGAAGCATATTTAGATACCGCATTAATTGTCATCATAACTGTTTCACTTCCTTAACTATTAAATCCTTCTGCACCAACATACTCAAATATGTTTCTATCGTCATCTTGCTGTATAAAGCACCCAGCTTTATCACATCTCGCAAATCCTTCGACACTTGTATTGTTGTTTTTTCCATACCACTATTCTATAGCATTATATGAAAATAAGCAAATTTACCCCATTACTACAGTTAACTGTAGTAATCACGCATAAGTGCTGCACCTGTAATATGGCTATACATAGCCATATCCAATCAAATTACTACATATGCCGCACTTTTTAGCTCCTGGCGACATGTACACAGAAATAAATAATAATTATAGTATTATATAATTATATATATACTCTACCCTTGTATTAACATTATATACTATAGTAAGTGTAGTAATATATAAATAAGAGCTATACAGAGCCACACCTGGCTGCTACACCCCACTGCTACACCTCTACTACACTTCTCAACTATAGTAACGGCTTTTACTCCGTAAAAGAACAAAACGCGGGGGCTCCCGCCCCCAGAGACAGTGTTTCTTTCAGAAACACTAGAAAGCGTTTGCTCCGCAAACGCTAGTCTCCACCCCCGGCTACACTCGTTCGAGTCCGTGGCGCGATCCGCGTCCGTAACTCGTACAATCACCAATCCCCCCAACTCCCCATTCCTTTCTCAAATAAAAGGTGAGTGATACACCCGAGCCGGTGGCTTTCAGTTCGAGCCGGTAACAGAACAGTGTTTCTTTAGAAACACTAGAAAGCGTTTGCGAAGCAAACGCTATTCTCAACCCACACACCTCGCCAAACGTCACTAACCGCCCGCCATTGCCCCGCAGACCCCAAAGACATACCAAACGCCACCCGCAGCAATTACGCCCCGCAGAACGCAACACAGACGGCAACAATGACAACGATAAAAAGCAAACAATACAAAAAGCAAGCAGTCAACACGCAACCACACCCCAAACAAACACCCGCAGACATAGCATATATGCTATGCACCGACATAGCATAGGCGCTATACTAAAATGACCATATTGACAATCCATAAAAGTGTACCCGAATAATATTCCCCCATTTTATGGCTATACAGAGCCGTCCCACTATCCACACAAACCCATACAAGCCCTGTACTTCTGTACTCCATTGGAGTACACTATAAGAGTAGAGGACGGGGCAACCGCCCGCCACTACATTAAACGAACCGCCGACAGTTCATTGACAAAAAAAGATAAAGTCACACGCCTAAAGGCAAGCGTAGCCGCCCGAGCCATAGCCAGAGCGCCTAAATAAGTCTACGAATTGAGGATAGGGAACAAATTGCAAAACTTCAGTTTTGCCAATAGATAACAAAAGAAAGACTTTGTCAACATACCGCACGCACAGCCCCGCCGAGCATCAAGGCAGGCAAGTGATTTAACCGTGCACAAAAAAAAATTTTTCGGCGCTTCGCGCCACCACCGACGAAACATTATATAGAAACATATTCAAAAAATAATTCATTCAATTCAATCGCTTATGACAACCAAAACTTCTGCAGCAGCCGTAACCAAGAACCTCCCAGCTAAGACTATCCGTATTGGCTACATTGCCGCTACCATCTGGAGAAACACAGTCACCTCCGGTGACACCGACAAAGCCTTTTATACCGTTACATTCACCCGTTCATTCCGTGACGGCCAAGGCGAGTGGGCAGATACCACATCGTTTAACCATAACGACCTCCCTGTCCTTACCCTGCTCTCACAGGAAGCCGAACTCTTTATCCGTAACGCAACCCAGGGCTAACCCCTGGTCATACATCATATGAAGCTACAATACGTCCTCGGCGTTTGGTACGCCTCGTACCGTGACCGTTCAAAGGGCCTCTACATTATCACGCAAGCGCCAACACGCGAGCGTGCCATTGCTAAAGGTATATTTATGATTATGGGTCACGAAACACCAACCGCCATCTAACATCTAACATTCAAAAAAAAATCGCCTGGGGCTCTGCCCCAGTCCCCGGCAGGGGAACTCCCCTGCACCCGTAAAAAAACCGCTTGATATATTCAAGCGCCAGCCCCATTGCCTTCAGCAACCCCGCTGGACCCCCGCCCAGGCGAGACGCTATCGCATCTCGCCATGAGCAACAAGGACGACGCAAATTACTTCAATCTTAAATTCATTCACATGAAAATCACAAAATTACAGCTCGATACCATTACTTCAACGCTTAACCAGCGTGCGCAAAATCACTTCAAAGCTAAGTCTGAAATGATTATTGCAAAGACCAAGCCATCAGCGGAAACGCTTAAATTGCAGAATGAACTTAAAACCATTCTCGAAAAGGTTGACGCGCACAATAACAAAGTGAAAACTTCAAACAAGTTTGGCTACACAATCAACTACAGCTTATACCGCAGCGAAGTTGAAACAGCTGCCTTCGGGTATGCATCAGTGTACTTCCCAACCCTCGGCTCAATTTCTGTAGCTCCTGACGTCGCAGACGAAGCAAAAACTGCTGCTGACGACATCTCAAACTACATACTGCGCCTAACCCTCGGCCAAGAAACGCTCGAAAACATGGACGCCTTCATCGCCAGTTTACTCAAGTAACTGCAACATATATGTCTGAGCGCATTTCCGTCCATGCCGACCCGTTGACCGAAGTTTACCACCACACCATCGCACCGCATATTTTGGTCATCGAACAATTCTGGCCTCGCACTGGCGAGCGACACTTCACCCTAAAATCGTATAATGCCATTACTGAAAAGTATTATCCGCAAAATCCGATAATTCAGTTTGAAAATGTCGAAGCCAATCACCTATCCTGAAATGCACTACAACAATTGGTATCGTGTTGAAGTGTATGACCAATCCAAACACGAGCA
>JACCED011291917.1_pt1 | contig 12133 bp, 17 predicted proteins | sample 7455021 | NCBI WGS metagenome assembly JACCED01 (sample SAMN15323456, study PRJNA562643) | freshwater metagenome | isolation source: river surface water | place: USA:Blue River Watershed | collected 2017-08-19
CCAATGCCACAACTAACTCTTTATCGATTGGCTTCTCAAAAATTACCTTGTAAACAAACCAAGTAATTCCGTTCGTAAGTACTACCCAGTCAAGGCCTTGATTGGCAGCATAGTCAATTGCCTGCTTGATATGCTGCTCTTTTAACTCGATCCCAATTGCTTTAGCCTCGATTAATATGGCCAGCCGATTATCGAGTTTGATTGCCAAATCACAATAGGTACCTCTAATTGCAAACTCCGAAGTAACCTCAGAATATTTGTCATACCCAAAGATATCTGAGAGCATGTCCTTAATCAGGGTAACGGTATCCGCCTCGCCAACATCTCTAGATCTTGCGGCAACCAGAAGAGGTTGATATTTTTTTATACCAGATACAACTCTTTCGGTTATCTTTTTTGGAATGGTGGCCATACTTAATCCTTCATAAAATTGTTTAGGTGGGCATTTGATTATGTTTTTAACTAATAAATAGTACTCCACCTCAAATCATTTTGGGTTGATGCAAAGCTGTATTTAAAAAAGGCTATTCCAGAGTATTCATTCATAGAAATTTGCAAGTCCCAAAAGCAATTCCACCACGACCATTGTTCTCAACAAACTTCATATCTGGGAAGAGCTGGATATCGTACTGACTTCTAAATAGGTAGAATTTCTTGTATCCCACATGCTTGTCTACTTCCACCCTGTCAATATCGTAGGAATCACAAGTGACTTTATTGTCATTAGGCTTAATACTGCATCTATCGACTTTGGGTTTATCTGAATCGTGAATTCTGGCGGAAAACTTGTATTTTTCCATTTGAGCTGGCTGATAGACATTCTCAAAATCTAGCTTCCTTGTAACAGCACAGTCATAACTGGCGGCACTTACTAAACTGGATGCTACAAGCGAACAAACAAATACTAAGAATTTCATAAAGACCCCAAAAATAACTATTTTCAGTTTAGTTATGGTGCATATAACTGTCTAGCTCTGATTTAAGGGATTTTATAACCGGCAAGTGTCGCGTTTCGAGACACTTAAGGGTCTCTAGATACTTAATACAAGGGTAAATATCTAGTTCATGAAGTATATGATTAAGCTCTAATTACTCAATCCAATACCGACGAGGAGTTAGTATGCGCAGATTTAAAGATATTAATGAGGCATGGCAACAAGGCTATACCGACGGATGGATGTCAATTCAACCAACGAAACCGCCTATGCCAGAACGTCCAGGTACGGTACCAGATGGAGAGGGAGATCAAATCCAGCGCTATTACGATGCCGGCTATTATCAAGGTCAATTAGATGCGACAAAAAGCAGTGGTGGAATAACCTAATAACAACTTCAGATATCCCCAGGAAAAAACTTTTTTAAGAGAAGTAGATCCCAGCCCGATTAAACAAATTGCATTTAACCCTTCTTTTTTATACATGAAACCAAAAATTAATCTAAATAGTTATTTGACCATATCAAAAGAGATATAAAATCCACGACATGTCTTGGCCACAATACTTTCCTCCTGAATGCCCACCAGCCGACTCACAAGATCTAGAGGTTACAGTTTTCAGGCTTGTAAGATCGCTCCCTCCAACTATCGAAGATTTTAAGCCAGCGCTCGTTGAATATCCACACAGAAATTTTTCGCCCGATAAGTTGTGTATGGCCTGTGGAGTTTCGGTTTTTTCTAAATTAAATGAGATTATCGATAAAAGAGATGCGTTCAAAGCATTGAGAAATAGAAAAATTGCCAAGGGGTTAATCAGTCAAGGTGACGGTCCATTGTTACTATCCAACAAGGATTCACACATTACTTGGTGGTCAAAAATTCAGGCGCCACACATAAATTTTGCAGAAGCCGTAAATGAATAGCTCTGAATTTTTTAAGAAAATCATCGCTAACCTTACCCCATTAGAAATTTTCATTTTTCATGATGGTCCGAGATTCTATAGTTGTCGAGACTTAACTGGTCAACAGTATTTAGTTTATTGGGTAGATGAAACAGATCAAGGGGATGAATGGCTCTATGAAAGAGTGAGTCCAGAAAGACTTAATAGCTTGAAATCTGGACAAATCTCTATACATCAAGCTCTAAAGAATCCAGAGGATTATTGTGCATACATAGTAAAACCTTTTCATAACTCGCTTTCAGTTAATGAAATCTCCTGCGATCAAATTGAGGAAGATTGGCTTCCACCAGAATCATACTTTCTAAGTGTTGAAACAAAAACTTTGCCAGATAAATTAATATCAACTGACGCATTGGCGCTTAGCTCAAAAAGAGAAGTTTTAGATATTGCTTTTGTAAAAAAATCAAATGCATATGAACTTTCATGCGGAAAGCTTGGATTAATTTTGAATGCAATTCAATCAACAGTCAATTCATTGATGCTGCCAAGCGAATCAAACGTTCGGAAAATTCCAGAGCACTTAAAATATCAGTCTGAACTAAACATCACAGGAATATATGCGAGCTCTTTCGGAATTAGACTTCAGTCAAGAGGGAGCGAACTTTTGCCAGGAGGAGCCCTCTCTAGTGCGCTAGAGACTCTTAGTAGACTACTTTCAGAAACAGATTCGCCCGAGTTAATGGTTAAAAATATAAAAGCCGTTAATGTTTTGAGTCGTAGTAGATTTAAGAATCTATTAACTACTCTTGTTGATTCAACGGTTGCCATAAAACTTGAGTGGGCATCCCCTGAGGGTCGTCAACTTTCAACAAACTGCTCTTACGAAAAATTAAGCCAATCACTTACAAAACTTGAGCAATCAGAAGAGGCAAACAAAGAAGATATCGATGTAAGCGGAAAACTAGTTGGAGTCGATGTAGAGAATGACTTTTTTGCAATAATTGCTGATGATAAAACCCTGATTAAAGGCAAACTATCAAAAGACCTCACTAATAGCAACTTTGTAGTGCCAAGCAGAATTCAAGCAATCATAGAGGCTACATGCGTGACCGATCCAGTTACAGATCGTGATAAGTGGTCTAACACTCTCATAAGTTATAAAAAATTGGAATAATGTTGGGCGGATAACTCCGCCTGCCCAGCCTTAATCTTCTGCCTAGCCCGCTCAGCTTTAATAGCTTGCTGATCACGCTTTACACGATCCTTCATTGATTTAAGTCTAGCTTGCTCTGGGCTTAATGGCTTTTGTGGGGCAATTTCATCAAATCTCATAGTTAACCAATCTGCAGGGGTTGATGTGGCACGTTATTGGCACCAAAGATAGCTTGAAACAACCGATATGCCTGAGCCTGGTTTTGGGCGTACAAAATGGTCTCCACCCACATCCCTGCTGCATTTACTGTTGCCTTATATCTTTTCATATAGATATTTAGCAAACCCGGTAGTCAACCACGCTTAACTTGATAATCCTCAATTTTAGGATCCCATATGTAGCTTAAGGATTCGGCATAGTCTTTGCCCACAAAAAGAAGAGTTTTCCGAATTTCATCAATTGAGACTCTATAAAGAACATTCTTTGCCTGACGGTCCGAGCAAAGCATAATTTCAGACCAATTTCGAGTTTTATCTCGTATTGCGAAAATTGCCCTGGAATGAATAAATTGATTGGCTAAATGCTTCACGGATATCTTGTCATCAAATTCGCGATCAAAAGAATAGAGCCTCTCAATATCAAAATAATTTAACTTAGTGAGAGACCTTCTATTCCATGGCACACAGCGCACTGAAACTCTGTAATCATCAGATTTTTTTGATGTCTTATCCCTCTCAAGTAAGGTTCGGACGATATAAAAAGAAATCATGAGTTCTTTTTCAAAAATGACCAAAGCACGCTCGCTCCAGCGCTTTGGATTTTTTACAGGCCTAAGTCTTCGAGCATGATCCAGAAGGTCTTCTCGCCAATAATAAGATTCAATCATTCAAAATAACCCCCAGAAGTGCTGATTAAGATCTTAATAGGATGTATTAATAATCATAAATTGGATCAAAATTGCTCTGCTTAGCAATATGCTGATATGCGCGGTCTACAGCCTGGGTTAAATCTACAAATAACGCCCTTAATTTTGCATCAAAAAGATTGATGTTTATTTCTCCAGTATGTACAAGCTGATTTCGATCGTTAACAATATTCTCTATAAGATCAAATAGACTTTCTTTTCTACCTCTATACGGCTTACGTAAAATTGCGGCAATATCAATTTTAGAATCGACATATCCAAAATTTTTTGCAATTATGCTTGGACGTTGGAATGAAAAAGATTCCGCTATTAATCTTTCCGCTTGTAGGCTGCCCGCAATCAATTGCTCAAATTCAACATGGCCAAGCTTTGCTTGCTTTAGTGCGGACTCTCTTTTCCGAGAGTAGCGCAAACAAGCAGTAAAAGTTGCTCGGAAATATTCTTCCCATGCCGCTATTAAATAGGGAACCAACATATTATTTGATAATAAGCGTGGATTTAATTCATCTATAAAAGGAAGTCCCGAAGGCACATCTTTTGCTAAGTCACCACCTAGGTTACGATGCTGCAGATAAAGCTCAGCTCGCTGAAGATTGTTGTGAAACCTCCAACGAGCAAGATAACAACCGGAGGACAACGGTGAAGGTGCTGCTCCATTTGGACGCCAATAGCGATTTTTGCCTGCATCACTTTCAAAATGACCGCCAAATAGATCCCTCAATAACTTCAAAGTTCTATTTTGCTGCAAAAGATCCCAATAACTTCTCGAAACTCTTGATCTTGTGAAAATCTTAATTGGACCTTTTCTTGTTTTATATACCTCCAACTCAACACCCGTCCAAGAGCGATAATCCTTTTCATCAAACCAGTAATAGCTTGCGATTTGATTGGGCGCTTTGAAAGCATTTTTAACTTTTTTATACCCAAGTAATTCAGTAATGTCTCTAACTTGAGGAAGGGTTGCTGATAATTTAAGAATGCTAATAGAGGTATAGCTCATAGATCAGTACAAGGTAATCATTGGTTGCGCTATAGCAAGCATACAACCAACTCATGCTTTAGATTTGAATCATCAAAATCTTTCTGTTAACGCCTAAATCCACTACGCAATCCAGCACTAGCTGTCTCAATCTGCTCATCGAGCTCTCCCGCCTCTACAGCTGCTTTAATAGATTCCAGGGCTTTGATTAAAGCCTCTCCACTAGCTACTTCAACACTGGGCTTGCCTTTGGCTAGCTCAAGCGTCCAGCTGCCATATTTCACGGCGACACAGACTTTCCCTTCTTCACTTTGAAACCACCAGGGTTTAATCCGCTTAGGCACTTCAACCTGCTTGCGTATCCCTGTTTCACGATCTTTAACAGTTTTGTATTTCATGACTACAAATGGTGTTCCATTTAGCTGACTTTTTGCTAGCTGGATCTGCTCCCACAGCTTGGATCCCAGCTTATTCCTACGTATAACAATTACTGGCATATTACGAGGCTTTTTGACTGCGACTAGTTTGAGATGACTTAATTGGCTCATTTAATTCTCCTATGTAGTTAATGGGCTCATTAAGTGTGTTTTCGGTATGGAGTTTTGGTCGACCTCTTTTTTCCTAATTAGAAAATCGGCTCATTTTGGACATAAAAAATACGGTTTTTATTAACAAGGGCTAAATATTTACGAGTCGCGTAATGAGTTGCATTGAGATGCGACTAAGAAATAAGTTGCAGTTGCAAATAGGAGTTGCTTTAGTTGCTGTATTTGGGACAAATGAGTAGCTCTGAACAGCAACTCAAGCAACAGCAACTATCTTTTGTCTCTGCTACTCCCTGCATCTCAAGCAACACCGCGACTCCTTTCAACATTCAAGGAGATTAAAAATGAAAGAAATCACAGCCCGCTTATGGGAAAACAAAATGTATGGAACAACCTTCGGCAAAGGTCAATATCGCAAAGCCATCTACAACGGCACATTAGAAATCCCCAGTCCCTATGCCAAGTATTTAGTAGATTTTGAGGAAGTTGAAGCATGGTTCCACTTTCCAAAGAGTCCAGTGCATGTGGAAATGGCCAATCGCCTCAAGAACATCCCCACAAATGAAGACGGAGTATTAATGAGCTGGATATATCGCTATGAAGCTGGGATCAAAAGCGCAGTTGAAGGCTATGCGTCTTTGGATATGAACTACAGCAGAATTTATATTGAAATTAAAGATTCAGGGCACGGAATAAAGGATTACTGGGAATTGCCTATCCGCAGCTGTATTGCCAGAATTCCCGGCAAACCCACTCCAGCACTAATAGCTACTACACAGTCTGAGCTAAATTCACCTCAAAAACCGTCTACAAATGGCGTGTTTGCCGGGGGATATAAGCAAGCACTTGAGAACCTACAAAAATACGCTGTCCAGTGATTTGAGGTGTTAGCTAGCTTCGTGGGGTTTTGTCGTCTAAATCCCACGATATTTAGAAGATTTAGCTAAATACTTATAGAAAGAATCAGGCTAAGAATATTCACATATTCTTAGCCCAGTCTTGTAAGTCATTGATTCTTGGAAGGTCTTTTTGTCTTGTTACACGACACTTAGTAAACAAACTGAGGTCGACCTTTTCCCGTTAAGGAAACATACTTAAAACGCACATTTTATTTATGACAGGAAAACCAAATGGCACAAGCAAAAACCTTATCTCAAGCCGAACTTGATCAAGTTCTAGACTACGTCAGCACCAAAAAATATGCTTTGCGTGATCGCGCAATCATTCTTACCAGTTTTCTCGCAGGCCTTCGCGTTGCGGAGATCGCATCTTTAACCATGGGAGACGTAGTGAACCCCGATGGCACCATTAAAAACGAGATTCGACTATCGGCAGCGCAAACTAAGGGCAAACACCCCAGAACCGTTTTCGTATCACAGCGTTTGCAAGCGGAGTTGGCTAATTACCTCACTACAAGGCATGCCAAAGGCGCTGATATTCCCTTCTTTCATACCGATCATCGCTTACGCTTTAGCCCCAATGGCTTATGCGTATGGTTTCATCAGCTGTACAAGAATGTGGGAATTAGCGGCGGTAGTAGCCACTCGGGAAGAAAATTTTTCATCACAACTTTGGCTAATAAAGGCATCGGCGTGCGAATCTTAGCCAGTCTTGCTGGTCACAGATCGATTGCCGTAACGCAAAGATATATCGATGTGAATGATGAACAAAAGAGAAATGCTGTGGAGCTTATCTAATATAAAGTAAGGCATTACTCTAAATTGAGTGATGTCTTATCTTCGGCAACACGTTGCTTAACCGATTTTTCTTCGAAATCATCCAAGAAAGCGGTTTGACGTAAGCGATATTCAATGGTGGGCATTGAAAGTAAATCAGCTTTTAAGCCCTCTTTAATCCAAATGCGATCCCTAATTTCACCCCGAGCATATTTGGAGATTGCAGCATCATTTAACTCAAGAAATAACGCCCGCACATTGCCAAAGTCGTGAACCACAAAGCGGTCCTCCCAGCTATCAGGCAGCGTTGGTAAGTCTGGACTGGCTGCATCTACGTAATAACCGAATTCATCTTCAAACGCACTACCTTGACCAATAATCGCAGCAATCTCACCTGCGCGAGCTGGATCATCTTTTGGATACATATCGACATCAATAGATCTAACCATCTCATCTGGAGGAGGAACTTCAAGACCCAGGGCGGTCAGGCTACCAATAATGACGTAGTCAGTGTGATTGGTAATCTTTTTAGCTTCAGTTAATACGTGATGAATATGACTCAGGTTCAACGAACTTCTTTCATCAGAAAGCTAAATGGGGAATTTTGTGCAAGCGCATGTGCCTGAGGAGCGTCACCACAAACCTCTTGCTCCATTTCGGACGGGTCGGCATTTATCAATCTTCTCCAGGAGTCAATGTAAAAACGACTACATAACTCTTTTTCCTCCCACATCCGAATACGAACTTCAGCTTGATGTACTACATCATTACGACGATCAGATCGAAGTAATATCAGAGCGTGACGATGCAACCTACCAAGTTTTTCGTACTTCTCAGCATCAGCTTTGCGTGCTAAAACACGCATGGAGAGGGAAAGATTAGGTTTAACGCTTTGCATGGCTTAAGTATATATAGGAGCTAAAAGAAGAGCAAGATCGGCTAAAAGACCTAAAAATCTGCTTGTTTTAGCAAAAATCAAGTTATTTCCGCCAAGTAAAAACTAGTTCACGCCTCTATCGTCGATCTTATAAAGCAATGCCTTATGAGTTCTTAATCGATATTCAAAAAGCCATAATCTCCTAGTAAAAATATCTCTATAAACCGGCCGGATTTTCGAGCTAATTTGTTGCTGTCTTCTTAGTCAAATTTCAATATCATTTTTATTAAATTTCTTCAAACAGAGTTTTTTGATGATTTTTTCTCAAAATTAAAATTGCCCTACAAGCCCCTGTTCATGAGGCTTTGATTTTTCGGAATTTTCTGTCAAGGAAATAAAACAACGCGGTGATTTGTTCGAAAAATCCCAAAAATATACAGTGACTCCATCAACACAAAAAGTTTCATCAGCACTTTCGCTAAAACGTGTTGGTAATTTTATAACTTGAAGGAGCAACACCATGAGAATCACAGCAAATCAGAAGCATGAAATCGCTAGCGCGACATTGGTAAAACTCGATGCACTAGCAAACCGTCGTCAAGTCTGGCAACGGGACTTTTACGACAAATCCAATAAGGGTCTTTATGCCCTTCTCTCAGAGTGTCTTGGTATGTATTACGAGATCAAGGGTAGCCCTGCTGAGAAGGTTGTATTAGAAGGCATTAAAGCCAACCTAGAAGGTCGTGGCATCAAAGTACAAGCCAGCACTCCAGTACTAACCTTGATCGTCAAGTACGTGTTTAATGCCGAGCGTCGCAGAGCAAGCGCCTATTCACGTGCATTACGAGTGGCAGCCAAAGAAGCGGTATCTGTTGGCAATTTTGCCGAATGGGTAACCAAAGTAGGCGGCGTTGAGGAAGTGGCCAGCACCAAGGGCATTACTGATGAAACTATCAAAAAACGTAGTCAGCTTGATAACAAGGTGTCAGAGGTTAAGCAATTGCTTGTTAGCCAGCTGCAACACCCCTTAGCGTTGGTGCCAAAAACTGCCTTAGCCCACCCAGCCGACTCTGCTGAGTACACCTTGTTAATTGGCAAGATGCTAGCTAGCGGTCAAACGCAGGTCTTAAGCGTTGTTCCGGGTTCGTCTGGCGCCATGATTGAGCAGGCGATTCGCAAGATCGCGCAAGAATTGCTCAACAAGGTCGAGGAGCATGTCAAAGCCCAGGCAGAACTCGCAGCGCAAGCGGCGATTACTGAAGCAGCCAATCAAGCCTTCTTTAAAGAAATGGCTTAAGCCTTTGCAAGCCTTGACAGGGGTGTAGCACTTACTGGCTCACCCCTGCTTTTACCCAATCAGAAAGGAATTACCATGAGCTTCGCACTCAAATACGCCCCAACTCGTCTCGACGATGTAGTTATAGGCAGCCAAACCCTTAAAAATAGGCTATCTGACTACATCAACGATCGCGACTTAAAGCCCCTCATCCTTCACGGCGGGGTTGGAACTGGGAAAACTACCATTGCCAATTTATTGCCTGATGCCATCGAAAGTAAAAAGGCAGAAGTTACCCGTCTTAAAGCGGTGGAATTTAATTCCATCAATGATGTCATACAGGCGTTTGGTGATCAAACTATGTTTTATCAGGTGTTTACGATCAATGATCAAAAACGCAACTACATCATTTCTAATGAAATTAACTTCACCCCCAAAGCAGCAATAGCTTTTAGAGATGTAATCGATGACATGATCGGTCATACCCAGTTCATCTTTACAACGAACTACATCGATCAAGTCGACATTGCCTTACGTGATCGCAGCAACTGCTTGGCTGTGCCTCCAGTAACAGCAAAAGACTGGCTTTCCCGAGCACAGTGGATCTTGCAGCAAGAAGGTATTGCCCTACCAGATGATCAGCTACTCAAAGTCCTATCAGCGCAATTACAAATAAGCTCTAGCAATCGTAAATTATTGGAGCGTCTTGAAGACTTTGTTAGATCGGTACGAAATCCTCCAAGCAATCCTGGCGGAATTATTGAGCTGGCACCTATCCCAGAGCCGATTAACCCCTTGATGGCTGCTTGACCACACCAGTACTAGCCCTAGTGGCTAGTACTTATAAGGAATTAATATGCGCTACCCAAGAACAGTCTTTGTTTTTGACACTCCAAACCATGGCATAGATCAAGAATACTTTCAGATGATTAGCTCATCTTCACAGAAGATCTATATACGCGGGCATTCAAAACCAATTGGGACAATTGATTCTGAGCTTGATGCCATCAAAATTTTGGATGGGTATCTCAACTTTACCGGCCCAAATCGATCCTATATGGTCATCGGCAATCTAAAGCATGTCGAATTTATTGCCACTAGCCTGGCTGATAAAGATTGCTCCATCTATTGGCTCATGAATAAGAATTCAGCTTTATGCATTCGCGCAGCTTTAAGTGCCTTACTTGATCTTCATGAAATGGAAGCCTTATTTAACGAGGCGCTTTACTACTACACCAAATCCAGAGATCGGTATCAAGCACTATCGGATTCCAGGCACATATCAAATGATGGTTTCCCTCAGCTCATTTCCGACATTATTGATGGACATACGCAAGTTGAACTGAGGGCTGACATTGAAAGTTTTTTATGTGAAGAATTGCATATTGGAAAATTTGAGATCTAAGCCAACTTAGCGGCTGCCATCATCGGAGTCAATTTTGAGTAATGACGCTCAATCATTAATGTAGAAGTACCCATTTGCCTAGCTAGGGTGTGTATATCAACCCCCTCAGCTAGTGCAAATGTGGCGTATGTATGGCGTAGGCTGTATAGACTTCGGTTGCGCCCTGCTACATCTTTCAGTAAATTGCACCCCTTTAATAGATTCTCAAACTGGGGATTAAAGTTATAAGGCTGAACCCCTCTTGGGAAAGTAAATATCAGATGATCTAACCTAGCCTCTATGACGGCATTTAGATCTTTATATGGCAATTGATGCCAAGCAATTAATCTTTCCAAGCAATCCACCACCAAATGTTTGGCAATTAAATACCGAGGTCCTGTTTTACCGGAAAGCCAAACCTTGAGATAGCGTTGATCGCCAATCCAATGCCATTGCAAATGCTTCCAGCGCATGGGCTTTAGCTCGGTTCCAGGCCTTGCTCCCGTATAGAGTAAGAATTCCACATAAGAGCGGCATAGCTGTCTCATCTCCTTAGTACGCGATGATCTCCCCACCTTCTCCCAGCTAGGCATGTAGGCTAATAATTGAATGATCTCCTCTTTACTAAAAGCGGGTCTTGCTTGACTGGGAGATCCATGGGGATCTAATAAAGGAACCCGAAAAGTATCGGCAATCAAGTTTTGCTCTCTAGCTAAGGCAACTATCCGGTTATAGGTCGTTGCATGGGTACGCTTAGTGCTTGCCTGGGGATCTCTTCCCATTTGGGATAAGCGCCAAGATTCAAAATCCTTAACCAGTTCGGGAGTGATTTCCTTTAGTTGGCGTTTACCAAAAAATGGGATGAGATATTTATTAAGGACAAACTTGTAATCCTTAAGGATAGCTTTGCCATTACCTTCTTTATTGGCAATATCCATCATCACGAGATCTTCCTCAGCCAACTGCTTGAATGACTTAGATTTGAGGCTTAATTCCTGGCTTATCTTAGCCATGGTCTGCTCATATAGCGCAATTGAGGTATGCTTGGCCTCCTCAAGATCCGCCTGTCCCGTACTCATAGAATGCCATTGATCATTGGGCAACTTAAACCGGCATTGCCATTGATTGCTGCCTGATCGCTTAAAGAGGCTTACTAAACCTCGGTGGAGATGAATTACATCGGCAGATTGGGATGAACTAGATTTAAAGAAAAGCTGGCTAAGATTTTGCAATTCAAGTGTCGTGTTTCCGGACACTTGTAGCTTAACTTCAGACTAGGATTTGGGCGACCTCAGTTGTCGGGGAAACCGACATTTCATATGTGGATAGCCGGCAGGCAGCTAACGACCCATAAGAGACCATCAATTCAATAATCTGAGTACGCTAACTCTCACCCAAAACTGAGCGACCTGCTTAACGTAAGGCTTTATTTAACTGATCCACAATCTCGGCCCAATCAGCATCTAAAAGCAACTCATCACG
>JACCED010001574.1_pt1 | contig 12132 bp, 10 predicted proteins | sample 7455021 | NCBI WGS metagenome assembly JACCED01 (sample SAMN15323456, study PRJNA562643) | freshwater metagenome | isolation source: river surface water | place: USA:Blue River Watershed | collected 2017-08-19
CGGCTTTCGACCACGTCGGTGAAGGCTTTGGCGTCCACTTGGATTGCCGCCTCTTCGTATCCGTGCTTCGGTGCGTTGTTAAAAATGTCTACGCTGCTAGCTGGGCTTGAACTGCTCATTTTTTGGAATCTTTTTTCAGTAGGTCTCGAATTTCCGTCGGAAGGTCAAGTGCGTTTCGCTTGAGGGCGAAATCGCGAAAATCACTCCAGAACTTCATGGCCTCAAGGTACGTTTTACCTTCGTCCTATGCAGCGCGCTGAGTCAGATATCCTGGAATTCAAATTGCGGATCGACCGCCAGCGCAAAATTGCCCGAACCTTGGCGGCTTTTGCGAATACTTCGGGCGGAACCCTAATCGTAGGCGTTCGCGACAACGGTTCGGTGGCGGGTTGCCGTGCCGAAGAAGAAGCCTATATGGTAGAGGGGGCAGCCCAGCGCTACTGCCGGCCAGAGGTGAAATTAAGCCTCCGCGCGGAACGCTGGGAACACAAAGAAGTGCTCGTAGTGGAAGTCCCAGCTTCGGTCGTGGTACCCCATGCGGCTCAAGAAGAGGATTCCGACGAGTGGACGGTGTACGTTCGACGCGGCGCGGCCAACTTTAGGGCAAACCGCGTGCTGCTCGAAGAACTAAAGCTACGTACCGGCCAAGCGGCAGAAGCCAGCGTCGCTCACCTTCAGCTCCTGGCGCACCTCAACGACCAAGAGGGAAAAACTGCATCAAGGTTGGCAAGAACCACCGGAACGCCGATACGCGACGTGGAAGATGGACTCGCCGTGCTGCTTCACTGGGGCCAAATCGTGGCAACCCCGCGGGAGAAAGGTTGGGTTTACCTCCTCCCGAGTTGAAATGTACCCATACCGTACCCTGCGGGGTACAGTAGATGTACCATATTTGATAGCCCGTTCAGCGGGCCTCACACCCAACCTTTAGCCCCGCAAGGGGCTTTTTTATTGGCCGATGGCCTTGCGCAGTCCAGGGAAATGGGCAAAAGAAGAAGCAAATTCCGGCTCAGGTGTTCCCGCTAAGACGCCCGCAGCATAGCACAAGCCCTGCAGGTAGCCTCGGTAGGCCTTGTACCAGAAGTTGGTCTTTAGTGCGTCTCGGTGGAGGCGGTAGGAGGGTAGGTCGCCGGTACGCGCAACCGAAAGCAACAAGGCTAGGCGGCTGAGGTCCGCGTCTACTGCCGCAGACCAGGTACTGCGCACGTCTAAATGCAGCGCTTGGGTTTCCATGATGTGAAGCACAGGGGCCGTGAAGCCCATAACGGAAATAATTGGCAAGAATTCCATGCCCAATAGGTGGTGGTAAATTGGGTCAATTCGCTGAATTTCATTGATATAATCCGTAGTTATCGATGGATCCCACCCGTTGTGCTCCAAGAAGTACACCCAGAATCGGGCTTGAAAGTAGCGGCTAATGAGAATAGGGTAGTCCTCTGGAGCATACCCGGTAGCCAAAATGGCCTTCGCGTAGGGAAGAATGTGCTCCCACGTTCCGCCCAAGAAATGCTGCATGATGCGCATTCCGTGGTAGTAGAGCGGTACCTCAATTCGATTAGCCATAACGTCGAGCGCATTGGCCATGTAGCCTGATTGAATGGTTTCGTAGTCTGCAAAAAAGTGGGTGACCCATCGAAAGGCGGCCGGATTTTCATGCAGTTCGCGGCAAGCCTCCACAGAACCCAAGCGCATGCGAAACTCGTCGGCTAAGGTGTTCGAGAAGAACACGAGCTGCGCCTTGCGAAGATGGCCCTCTGTCCACATGGGGTGGTCCAGCCAAAATCCCCATGAGTCAATGGGCGCATGGGTCGTTACCTTGTATAAGATCCAGAGAAAAATGGACTGTGCATTGAAATCTTCGTCTCGAATGCGGTCAAACAGTGCGTCGCGTTCGGCTACCGTCCACGTTTCCTTGTCAACCGTTTGGGTCCAGTCGAAGTAGTAGGTGAAGCGGCCTACGTCGGTGCGAAAGGCAGAATAGTCGGCGAAGCCGCAGTACGCGCTTAGAATATCAAGTACCCCCGTGCGGGGCTCGCCGCCGGGGACTAGACCAAAAAACCGCCGCAGCGTATTGTAGGAAACAAGCTGCCCAGTGGCCTCAAATAACTGGTCCTCAAGTTGCTGGCAATCCGTCTTAGTGCGCACACTGCGCCCAAACCTGCGCTGGATTGTGGACCGCAGCGCGTCGAGATAGGGGGTAGTACCTTTGCGCGTCATGCTGCAAACCTACAAAAGGTACACGTTATGTACCCTGATTTAGATCCGACGGCATTAATCGGTCTTGCGGTAGCAGCTGAAACGCTGAGTTTACTGCTTTTTGGTCGGGCCAACACGCTTTGGCGCGCGCCAGGCATGCTCGAGTACCCCCAGCGCTTCTTGGTCCTGCGGTCTGCTTTGGTCATGATTTGGGTTCACCTTGGCGTGGCGATTCTTGCGCCAGAAGGCGTTGCGGCGAGCTATCCGGCTTGGACTCCCGACGTCCTGTTGCTCCTTGGCCTCGGCATGCTGGGTGGTCTTGGTCTTCTTTTGTTTTCGTTGAGCATCAGGTCGATGCCAGCACAATTGGTGTTTTTTGGTGGAAGTGTTCACCTGGTCGTGGCGGTGGCCGTGGGCTGGGCTCTTGGGGAACTCATTTCGCCGCTGAGGTTGGGCGTTATTGTGTTGTTGCTCGCCGCACAGCTCACTGTGCTCCTTCGGGACCGCCGCGCATGGGCTCAGCTCCACGGTCGCGCCAAGTTTTTACCCTTTACGGTGGGCCTGATATGGGGAACCTATTTCCCATTATATGGAATAGCCATCGCGCATTGGGGATTCTGGCCTACGGTCATTACCACGGAATGGGGTGTGCTCGTGCTCGTGCTGGGGTGGTTTGCGGTGGCGCGCTCCGGAACGTGGCGCGACCGAAGTATGTGGCGTTCGATGCTCGAACAGTCCGCACTCAGTTCGGTAGCTCAAGCACTTTCTGGCGCTGCCCTGTGGTGGGGCGGCGTAATCCTTCACAGTATTTTGACCAACTTTAATGTGCTGGTGAACCTTTCGGCCTTTAAAATCCGTTTCGGAGAGTCCTTGAGCCTCAAGTACCTGGCCTACTTCGCGCTCTACATCGGGTTGGCTGTGGCACTGGTGCTCGGTTCATAAAATTCCTGTATCTTTAAGTACCCTATACTAACTCAAGCCATGACCTTGGACATTGCCGTCCAGCGAATGGCCGACGAGCTGCTTCGCGTTCCTCCATTTGACGTTTTGTCGCTGGATCAGCGCGTAACGCTCGCCGCGCACGTTCGACTGGGCGTTTATGAAGCGCTCGACATCCTTCCCCACGAAGAGGTGCGCGAGGTTGTTTACGTTTTAACTCGAGGCGGACTCTTACTTCGTTCCGAACCAAAGCGCGAAGAACTGCTGCAAGCGCCCGCCATTTTGTCCCTACGCGGGCTGCGCATGAACGAGTCCCAGCATTGGGAGGTGGTGTTCACTGAAGACGCGCTCGTTTTGGAGCTGCCGATCGCGGAACTCACATACCTAAGCGGGCAACATCCCGCGTTTTCGGAGTCCCTGAAGCAGTATATTGATCTTTGATCCATTCCCATTTTAAGGGATAGCAGCTCGTCCAGTGCTGTTCCCAGTAGGCGGCGCTCTCGGCCCACACTGCCACGCGCACGCGCACCGTGTCGGTGAATGCTCGGTCTAGCCAGCGGATTCGCTCGTCGTGGGCGTCGGCCTCCATTCGGCCGAGGAGTTCGTACGGCAGCTCCAGCAGGGCTTGGCGTTCAGGGTGTAGCAGCGAGCGGGCGCAGCGCGCGAGCGCGTCGTCTGCGGCACCTCGGTAGGCCGAAATCAAGCCCCCAACCCCGAGTTTAACGCCTCCGAAGTAGCGGCTGACCACGGCGCCACAATCCTGCAGTTCGGCCGATTGGAGGGCGTGAAGTATGGGGGTTCCCGCGGAATGGCTGGGTTCGCCGGCGTCGTGGCTGCGCTCCTCAAGTTCGACGTTTTGGCGGATGCGGTAGGCCCAGGCATGGTGCCGCGCTCCACGGTGCAGCGCCGTCCAGGCGGCCACTGCGGTTTGGACTTCTTCTGGACTCGCGGCGGGGAACACCCGAGCGTGGAAGCTGGAACCGCGGTCCTTCCACAGTCCTTCGCACGGCGCAGAAAGGGTGAAGTAGGGGCGGTCCATGGTGCTACAAACCTACGGCGGGCGCTACCTTGCGCCACGTGAAGCAGGTCACCCTTTTGATACCCGCTGTAAATGCAGCCGAGTTACTCCCTCGGTGCATTGAATCATGTGCCGGCCTCTACGACGAGCTGATGGTGGTGGATTCGGGTTCCACCGACGCAACACTAGAGGTCGCCGCCCGCTACGGTGCGCGCATCCTGCAGCGCGACTACGAAAATTCCGCGTCCCAAAAAAACTGGGCCATACCCCAGGCTTCCCAGGAATGGATTCTGCTGCTCGACACCGACGAGTGGCTGACGACGTCGCTGCGCGAGGAACTTGCGGCATGGAAGGCCTCAGCTGACCCCGATCCTCACGACGGCTACTGGCTTTACCGAGCCAATCACTTTATGGGGCGCCGCGTGCGCTTTTCGGGTTGGCAGGGCGACAAAGTGATTCGCGTCTTTCGCCGCGACCGATGCCGCTACGAGGCCAAGCAGGTGCACGCCGAAATCATGGCAGCTGGGCCCATTGGGCGCTTTGCGCACCGCCTCAACCACAACACATTCATCGACATTCCGACCTGGGAGGCCAAGTTGCGCCGCTACGCAGAATGGCAGGCTGGCGATTACGACGCACGCACTCCGGTGATTACGCCCTACCACAGCGTGCTGAAGCCGGCATGGCGTTTTCTGAAGCACTACGTGCTTCGGGGCGGAATCCTTGACGGCTACGTGGGCTACAAAGTATCGGCATACGCCGCTTGGGCGGTCTGGCTGCGCTACGACGTGCTGCGTCGCCGAAGGGCGCACGTTCGTTAATCTCGTTTAAACGCTTTGAGGACGTGGCCCTCGGCATAGAATATTCGCATGCCTGATGGTCCGTGGTCAACCCAAGTAGCTTCGCCGTTGGGGGGTAGGCTCAGGCGTCCCAGTCGCTGCCCGACGCTGTTGAAGACCTCAAAATCAATGACCTGCGATGTCGGGTTTCGCAGGGTGAAGTTCGCAGTAAACGGATTAGGGTAGCCGAGCACGCTGACTTCGCCGGCAGCCTCCGGAAGGTCGAGGCTTCCCGAGTTAGCGGCATTCGGACTGGCGTGCTGGTCAAATACGGTCCAGGTATAGACCCAGTCGTGGCGGCGCCCAAAAGACTGGTCGTCCATGAGCGGCGGTACGCGCACCTCGTCGAGTACTACCCAGTCTCCGGCGATTTGCCGGCTGAGGTACACGCCTTCGCCGTTCGCGTCCAGTTTGAAGGGAAGCGCTCCGGTGAAGTTGCTGCTGCCAGAGGCCCAAAGCAGCAGCCGGCCGCCCGGCGAGATGCTGTATCCGTTGAGGTTCGCCTTTGCAAGGTTGGTTCGGCTGTCGCTCAGGTAGAGCCCGTTGAGGCTGGCCGTGGTGGTGCCGGGGTTGACTAGTTCAATCCAGTCTTCTCGGTTGCCGTTGGGCGCCGTCGGGCCGTTCGCGTTGGCGCTGCACACTTCATTCAGTACGACGTTGGGGGCAGAATGGGTGTTCCAAAATCCCGGCGCGCAGGGTGCGGAGTTGGCTGCGCCTTGCACATCGGTTGCCGTAACGTAGTAGCTAAATCCGTTGCTGACTCCCTCCAGGAGTCCGCCATAAAGTCGATCGCCAGCCCATTCGTCGTGGTGCGCGCCGTCGTCAAACAAGGTCAGGCTTTGCCAGCTTCCGCCGGTGGGTTGGTAGTGAACTACTACGCTCGGCGTGGCTTCGTCCCAAACTTCGACCTGAATCGGAATTCGGCCGCTGGCACCGTGGCCCACAATCCGCGGCGGGAATACGATGGGCTCCACATTTCCCTGGGGAAGTTGGTTCGCCGAAGTGGCGATGCGCGTCGCCATAAACGGATGGATTCCGAATTTCACGTGGGCTCCAGCAGCGACCGTCAAGGCGTTCCAGAAATCCAACGAATCGTAGCCGTAGTCTAAGCTGCGGTAGGCGTCCTCTTCAACGAAGGGCGCGAGCTGTGCCCTAATGGACTGGTTGCGAGCCTGCCACGCGGCGGCTCCAGCGAGGGTAGCGAGCTCCGACTGGAACAAGCCGAGGCGGCGCTGGGCCTCGGGGTTTGCGCTTATTTTCGTGTAGAGGGGGTAGGTTCCGAACTGCGTGATGCCCCGGGTGGCCCAGTTGATGTTAAACCAGTCCACGCCAAATGAATTGTCGGGATCGTACGACGAAAAATGCATCAGCCCGCTCGCCGGATCCTCGTAGAGGTAAAAGTTGTTTTTGTTGAACGAGTGGTTGTCCCAATGGCCTACCGTGAGTTCCCAAGCGAGCCACTTTAGGTAGTCGTTCACGTTAAAAATGCTGTCAAGCGCACAAAGCGACTGCGTTCCGGTCGTCGCGTGCAGCGCGGTCACGAACTGAGCAAGCCCGCGGTAGTCGTCGGCGTCTTCGTTGGTTTCAAGTTCGTAAACCCGCCTTCCGCCCGACGTAAGTTTGTAGGATGCCGGATTGGTACCAAGGTTGGCTAAGTCGGCAGGGTAGAGGCACTTGTACAGGTTGCCCGCGTCGCGCGCGAAGCGGTGCTCCACGTAGTCGTCGTTGAGGTGTTCCACGTTGGCATAAAGCCCAAACGGCTGCCCGTTAATGAACAGCCGAACGTGGTTCACGCGCGGAGCGGGAATCCCCAAATCCTGGGCAAGTTCCCATGCAATGCGGGCCCTCATGATGCTCGGATCGTTGTGTTCTCCGTTTAAATTCAGGTCCTTGACCCCTTGGGTCCGCGCGCCATCGGTGAAGCTGTTGAACGAAATTTTAAACGATTTTTTACCGCTGTAGCGTGAGGTGTTGCCGCGCAGGCGGATTCCCACTTCCACGCCGCTTACCGAAAATCCGGGAGCCGTAAACGCAAACTGAGCATGGTATTCGTAGTCGCTGGTTACGTTGGTCAAAATGGCTGCCAAGCTGTCGGCCGGAATCGAAATGTCGATGCGCGGCACTACGTCGGTGCGGTAGAATTGGTTTGCCGGCGGCAAGGCGGCGCGCTGTGCGTCCAACGACCAGTGCAGGGCCATGAACAGGGCCAGCCAAATGAAGTTCGTGCGCATTACCGTACTGTGTTAACCGTCAGTTCATCCACAAAAACAAAGGTTTCGCCCCCGGCGCCAGGATGCCACGAGGGCAGTACGCCCGGATTCACCAGCTTGACTCGAACCGATTGGAGCTTCGCGCGCTTCGGCGCAGTGCAGCTTGCGGTTTTGCGAACCACAGCACTGGGCTGTTCGCTGAGCGCCTCTTCGAAGTACAGTTGCCGCGTTTCGACCGTCCCGTTCGAAAACACAAGGCTAAGCTCGACCGATTTTGGCAGGGCGATCCACGACTTGATGTCCTTGAGCAGGCTTACTTCTACCTCAATACGGCGCGCGGAGATGGCCTTTGGGTGCTCGAGGTTGATCACCACGTCTTCGCCCTGGACGCCCGTCCATTCGCCCTTGCGCCAGTCCACGTCGCCGAACACCCCGTCCACTAGGCTTGCGTCACCTGGTCGGTATTGGGGATTTGGCACCCCCTTAACCAACCTGGCGGTCCATGCATTCGGTTTTTTCGTGGTCGCTGCGATCGACCGGTGCTGGGTCAGGCCGTCGCCCGCTTCGAGTTTCTGGCTCGTGGTGACCGATTGGGTTGCCCCGTCAATCGTTGCGGTGGTTTTGCCTTCAAATCGGCGCGGAACCTGGATTCGCGGCGCGGGAAGCACCACCGACGTCAGCCCGTGTGCCGTGTTTTCATAGGGCATTAAAGCGGATGGGGAGTCCGCGTGGTACATGCTTATTCGCGTGGACTGCAGCAACTCGCTGTGGTCAAGGAACCCGCGCGAAACCTGCCCTGTGGGCAAGCCCAACGAGCTGAAATATGGACCGTTTCCAGCGCGCACTAAGTCCGTGTGCACGCCTTGGGCGCGCAGTGCAACCCGGTCCCAAAGCATGGGCCCCACCGCGTAGCGCGCTTCACCCGGAACCAAGGGGTAAATGCCCCACGAGCTCATCACGTACCACGCCGACATTTGCCCGCAATCTTCGTTGCCTTGGTAACCGTCAGGCCGGTCGCTGTACATCGTAGCCAGGATTTCGCGAATGCGCTTGTGGCCTTTGTCGGCGCGCGGTGTGGCGGAATAAAGCCAGGCAATGTGGTGCGACGGTTCGTTGCCGTGGGCATACTGCCCGATCAAGCCCGTGATGTCGGCTTGGTCCCGCCCAACGGTCGCCGAAGGCGCAGCAAACAACGCGTCCAACTGGCCTTCCAGGCTGCGACCTTGACCTTGAAGCAGTTCGGTCCAGCGCTTCAGGTCGTGCACGGGCGCAAAACTGTATTGCCAGGCATTGGCCTCGGTAAAGTGGTTGTTCACCTCGCGTGGCTCGTAGCGCGCCATAAAATCGCCGTTGTCCCGCGGGCGCATCAACCCGGTGGCGGGATCCAGCAAACTGACCCAACCTTGGCTTCGGCGCCAAAACGTTTCGGCGGTGCCAAGGTCACCCAAGCGTTGAGCCGTCCATGCAATGGTCGCGTCGTCGTAGCTGTATTCAAGCGTTTTCGAAACGCTTTCGGACTCGTCTTGAATGCTCAAGTAGCCGTTGGTCGTGTACGCAGGCAGCCCAAAGACCGGTGCGTTCGCCGTGGCGACCATGGCGTTGAGCATTCGGGCGCCGTCCACGCTGTAGCCTTTGGCGTGCGCATCCGCCAGCACGCTCACACTGTGGTAGCCGATCATGCAGTTGGTTTCGTTCCCTGCCAGTTCCCAAACGGGCAGACGACCCGATTGGTCGAACATGTCTAACATGCTTTCTATGAAGTCATTGGTTCGCTCAGGTTGAACTAGTGCATAAAGAGGGTGTGCGCTGCGGTAGGTGTCCCAGAGGGAAAACACCGTGAAGTGCTGGTGGTCGGTGTCGTGGTGAATTTTGCCGTCCATTCCGCGGTAGCGGCCGTCTGCGTCGCTCCACAGGTTGGGCACACTGAACGCGTGGTAGAGTGCGGTAGCGTAAATGCGGCGGTCGGTGGCGCTTCCGCCTGCGACCTGCGCTCGGTCCAGTTCGGCTTGCCACGATGCCCTGCTGCGCGCAGCACATCGGTCAAAAGAGGGTGCGTCGGCTAGCGTTGCGGCTAAGTTGCTGCTGGCGCCTTCTGGTCCAGTGCCCGAAAATCCCACGGCGAATTCCACGTTTGACGTTGCGAACTTGAGCAGAACGTGGAGCGAATCGAGCACCTCGACCCGAGTGCCCTGGGGAAGCTTTATAGCGAGGTAGGCGTGCTGTTCACGTGCCCAACCTTGGCTAACCCGCTGCAGAATCAGGGTTTCGCCAAACTGAATCACTTTAGCGCGGAGCACGCGATCGCGGTAATTGAGGTCAATCCACGCAACGGCCGGTTGGCCTTGCCCAAAACGGTACCGGTGGTAGCCTCCGCGCTCCGCAGCAGTGAATTCCGCCCGTGTGCCGTCGGCCAACGTAACGCCGTAGTAGCCCGCAGAAGCGGATTCAGATGATTTTTTGAAGGCAACCGGAGCGTCTTCGAAGGCCTGGCCCCATGGTTTGAACAAAAAATCGCCGTAGTCGCCCACGCCAGTTCCGCTTAAGTGCGTATGGCTAAAGCCCCAAACCGTAGTGTCAGAATAGTGGTACCCGCTGCAGCCGTCCCAGCCCTCGCGCCGCGTATCAGGTCCAATTTGGACCATTCCAAAGGGCGCAGTGGCCGACGGGTGGGTGTGGCCGTGTCCGCCCGTACCGATAAACGGATCGATGTCGGCTACCGAAATTTGGGCAGAAACGGCTATCGCGGCACACAAGGCCGACGTAAAAACAAGGCTGCGGGTCATGCCCGAAAGATACCTCAGCCCTGCGTGCTATTCGCCAAGCAAGTCCGGACGGCGTGCTCGAGTGCGCGCCAGCGCCTGCTCCGCGCGCCACTGCTCAATCGCCGGCGTATTGCCCGACGTTAAAATCTCGGGAACTTTGAGGCCGCGAAACTCCGCCGGCCGCGTGTACACTGGGGGCGCGAGCAAGTTGTCTTGAAACGAGTCCGTTAGGGCCGACGTTTCGTCGTTCAAAACCCCTGGAATCAAGCGGATCAGGGCGTCCGCAATCACGGCGGCCGCCAATTCTCCGCCGCTCAGTACGTAGTCGCCGATCGAGATTTCGTGGGTAATGAGCGTGTCGCGCACCCGTTGGTCGATGCCTTTGTAGTGCCCACAAACGATTAAAATGGTTTTAAACGCGGACATCCGGTTGGCCATCGGTTGGTCAAAGGTTTTACCGTCGGGCGACGTGTAGATCACGGCGTCGTAGCTCCGCTCCGCCATCAGTCCCTCAATGCAGGCAAAAAGGGGTTCTGGCTTCATGACCATTCCGGCTCCGCCACCAAAGGCGTAGTCGTCAACTTGCTTGTGCTTGCCGAGCCCAAATTCGCGCAGGTCGTGCAGGTGCACCTCGGCCAGCCCCTTGGTCTGGGCGCGTTTTAAAATGGAAGCCTCAAACGGGCTGCGAATCAGCTCCGGGAGGAGCGAAACAATGTCGATCCGCACCGCTTAGGCGAGTCCGATTTCAACCAAGCGCTCGTGCAGGTAGGCTCCGGCCGTAATGTCGCTGAACGACTTCGGTCGGTCTGCCGTGATGCAGTGCTCAAGGCAGTTGAGCGGCATGTCCTCTTTGGGGTGCACAAAGAAGGGCATCGAAAAGCGCGGAAGGTGGCGCTTCTCCGCCGTCGGATTCACCACGCGGTGCGTGGTGCTCGCCAGCATTCCGTTGGTCAAGCGCTGCAGCATATCGCCCACATTGATGACGAGCACGTCGTTGGTCACGTGTATCGGAACCCATTTTCCTTCTGAAATTACCTCAAGGCCTTCCGCCGAGGCGCCCATCAGCAAGGTGATGAGGTTGATGTCTTCGTGGGCGGCAGCGCGAATTCCGTCTTCGGGAAGCTCTGGCTGTGCGGGGTAGTGGATTGCGCGAAAAATGGAATGCCCGCCCGCCAATGGCTTCGTGAAAAATTCGCGGTCCACCCCGATGTGGAGCGCTACGGCTTTCATGAGCTCGTTGCCAATCGCTTCAAGCTTGAGGTAGGCTTCGCGAATGACGTCGTCCATGCCGTCCACGGCGGAATTCACGGCCACGTTGGGAAGGAGTCCGCGCTCTTCAGCATTCATTGGGCCCCACTGAAAAAACTCCTTGAGGTCGGCAGAGGTTTCGCCCTTCGCGTGCTCTACGCCAAACGGAGTAAACCCGCGCTGGCCCTTCGCTCCGGCCAAAATATAGGCGCGTTTGGTGGCTTCTGGAAGCTGAAAAAACTGCTGAACGGCAGCGTAGAGTTGCTCGCGGTCTGCAGCACCAAAACCGTGGTGCTCAATCGCGGCAAAACCGAGCGTGCGAAACGCGGTACCGAGGGCTTCTGAAAAGGCTTTTTGGGATTCAGGACCGCCGTGAGTCCAATCTTGGAGCGAAAGGGTGGGGAGTTGCATACATCAAAGATAGGACGCGCCGTTCCTTTGCACTATGAAGCACAACCCTAGCCTCGACCTCTATCGTTCCCTGTTTTTGCCGCGCGCAGTCGAAGAACGCATGCTTATCGCCCTTCGCCAGGGCCGAATTTCAAAGTGGTTTTCGAGCTACGGCCAAGAGGCAGTAAGCGTCGGGACCACGCTCGCCATGCACGACGACGAGTGGATTTGCACCATGCACCGCAACCTTGGCGTCTTCACGGCGCGGAATCTGCCGTTAACCAAACTTTTTGCGCAGTTCCAAGGTCGTGCAACGGGCTACACCAAGGGCCGAGACCGTTCCTTCCATTTTGGCACGCGCGAGCACCGAATTTTTGGCATGATTTCTCACCTTGGCGCTCAGCTGGGCGTGGCCGACGGTTTGGCCTTGGCGCGCAGCCTTCGCGGTGAAGGAAAATGCGTACTCGTGTACACTGGAGACGGCGGGGCTTCCGAAGGGGATTTTCACGAAGCAATCAACGTCGCGGCAG
>JACCED012496782.1_pt1 | contig 12132 bp, 5 predicted proteins | sample 7455021 | NCBI WGS metagenome assembly JACCED01 (sample SAMN15323456, study PRJNA562643) | freshwater metagenome | isolation source: river surface water | place: USA:Blue River Watershed | collected 2017-08-19
CGTCTTGATCACCGGATCCGGTACCACCGTCAACGACACCTTGTTCGACTCCACCCCCACCGTGTTGTACTGGTTCGTGGCAAGGAAGCTGTAAGCACCCGCGTCGGAAACAGCGACGGAAGGGAGGACCAACCGCTCGGGTAAACTGCTTGAAACGATTCGAAAGCAACACCCGCTCGAAGTGTTCGGAGGAACAGCGGTCCCTTGGCCACGCCACACTACACTGCACCAACTCTCGGTGTAATTAAAGGACCCGCTCCGTACCCGACGCATTGAGGTAACTGAGGGGTATGCATCCCAGCACCACTCGTTTGCATTCCCGCTCATATCGTACAACCCGAGCTCATTGGGCGCTTTTAACCCAACGGCTTTATCTGAAAAGGGGGTGTTATTGCCAGAATACCAAGCAACATCATCTATTATATTACTTCCGCTGTAAATATACCCCTGCGATTTCACACCTCCCCGAGCGGCCCATTCCCACTCAGCTTCAAGCGGAAGTCGATATCCGTTGGCCCTCGAATCCACATCAGGGATGGTATCGCCGGTCCGGTAAACCAGTCCATTAACGCTGTACACGGGGGTCTTGCCATCCCTCTCACTCTTTGCGTTGCACCACTTTAAGGCGTGATACCAACCCACAGCTTTCACGGGGTAGTTAGTCCCTGTTCCGGCCCCGACAGCCCCGATGTCGTAACCATTTGCAGCCGCCCAATCCCTGACTTCTCTCCATTCGCCCCACGTCATCTCGTACCTCCCGATTTGAAAGTCACCGACCGTCTGGCCTGCAAGAGGAGACCCTTGCGGTAACGTCCCGCCCTTCACCGAAATCATACCCTCAGCGCCCCCACCACTCACCGCCGTCCCATTCTTCCTCCACGCAATCCCCATCGGCGTCGCCCCCAGCGCAGCAGCGGTCAACTCCACCGTCGAACCCACGGCGACAATCGTCTGAGCCGTCGCAGCCACCACGTTTCTCGGCGGGTCAATCGTCGTCAGCTTCGCGACCGCGCTAGTCACGCTGTTGCCCACCCGCGAGGTCGGATCCGTCCCGCGATAATGGAAAATCTCCACCGTGTAATCTCCCGCCGCACTCATGTCGGGCACCGGAACCGTCAGTGCCGCCAACGCCGCCGTCGAAGTGACCGTTTGGATCGTCACCCCATCCTTCTTCCAAGCATAACCGATCCCCATCCCCGCGGGCGGCGCCACATTCGTCGCCACCGAAAACTTGGCCACCGCCGCCGGTCCAACCGCCACCGTCGAACCCAATGGCTGCGTCTTAATCACCGGATCCGGCACCACCGTCACCGTCACCTTGTTCGACTCCACCCCCGCCGTGTTGTACTGATTCGACGCGAGGAAGCTGTAAACGCCACTGTCCGCCACGCCCACCCCCGTCAAAACCAACGTATCCGTCCGCGACGACGCATTCGTTTCAGCAACGGCCACCCCACTCTTCCGCCATACATACCCCATCGGCGTTGCCCCCACCGCGCTCGCCGTGAACTCCACATTCGATCCCACCCCCACGAACTGCTGCGCCGTCGCCGCCACCAACTCCCGCGGCGGATCCGTCGCCACCAACGTCGCCACCGAACTCGTCACCGCCGTCCCAAACCGCGCCGTCCGATCCGTCCCACGGTAATAAAACACCTCCACCGAATAATCCCCGCCCGCTGCGACCTCCTTCACGTCCACCGTCAGCGCATTCGTCAGAGAAGACGCGTTCGCCGGATCAATATCCACCCCCCCCTTCTTCCACTGATACCCCACAGAAAGCCCCAACCCGACCGGCGGAGCCACCGCCGCCACCGTGAAGGTGGCCTTCGCCGCCGGCCCGATGACCACCGTGAGCCCCTTCGGCTGCGTGGTGATGCTGGGATTCGCCACCACCGTGACCTTCATCACAGCAGATGTCACAGCACCGATGCTGTTCTGAACGAAAACCGTGTAATCGCCGCTATCCGTCAACGCGACTGGCGAGAGCACGAGTTTGTTCGTCTTCGCCGAAGCGTTGGCGGCAGGCAACGCCACGCCCGCCTTCCTCCACTGGTACGTCGGTGCAGGCGCACCGTTAGCCAACACCGTGATCTCCACCGTCCCGCCCACCGACACAACCGCCGGATTCGGCGAGGACACCAGCGACTGAATCACCGGCTTCACCCCCCCCACCACTTGAGCGTTCGTTTGCCCCGCAACCCCAGCAAATAGCAGCAGGAAGGCGAGTGTTTTACCGATTAAGCCTTTGATTTTCATACAGAAAGTTTTGTCGAACTAAAGAACGACGAACCAAGACCTTGAGCACCATCAGTGCCACCTGAAATCCAGCCAGTAAGGAGCATCCCCTTAAACATAAAAAAATCTCAACAAAAGCGTATTAGTTGACTGAAATAGCAAAAAACAGCACGGCTCGTCGAAGGCGCGAACCCGCGTTTCATCCACCCTGTTCCGATGCCTCGCGCCGCATCTCGCAGAAAACTTCCCCACCGCCCGCCGCGGCCCCGCTCATGCTCTCCCAACCCCATGCGCTTCAGCCCCCTCCTCCCCCTGCTCCTCGCAACCTTCCCCATCCTGCCCCTGCGAGCCGCCGAACCCTTCGATCCCGCGCGCCTCGAAAAGGAGGTCCTCATCCCCAATAGTCGCGACGCCCTCCAACTCGAGTGCCTTCCCGATGGACGCATCCTCTTTGTGGAGTTCTGGGGCACCGTCAAGATTTGGGATCCCGCATCCCGCCTCGTCACCACGCTCGGCACCGTCCCAACCCACGCCCAAGGCGAGGTAGGCCTCCTCGGATTCGCCGCAGCAAAAGATTTCGTGAAAACCGGTCACCTCTTCGCGCTCTTCTGTCCCTCCGAAAAATCGGGCACCATGCGCGTCAGCCGCTTCACCGTTCACGAAAACCGGATGGATCCCGCCTCCGAACGCGTTCTCCTCGCGTGGGCCTACGACACTGAACACGTCTTCCACATGGGCGGCGCGATGTGGATGGACGCCAAAGGCGACCTCTACATCGGCAATGGCGACAACTGCCACTACAACCCCGGCCTTCCCGTGGACCCACGCCCCGGCCGCAAAAGCTGGGACGCACAACGCTCCGCCGCGAACTCACGAGATCTCCGGGGCAAAATCCTGCGCATCCACCCCACCCCCGACGGCAAATACACGATCCCCGCAGATAATCTCTTCGCCGACGGCAAAGAAGGCGCGCCCGAAGTCTACTGCATGGGCATCCGGAACCCGTACCGAATCACGGTCGACGACCAAACCGGCACCCTCTACATCGGCGATGTCGGGCCAAATATCGTCCCCGACCTCGGGGTCACTCCCCTCGGTTACGAGGAAATCAACGCAACACGAACCGCCGCCAACTTTGGCTGGCCCTATTTCGTCGGTCCCAACGAAGCCCTGCCGCTGATGGACTTCGAGTCAAAAAAGGAGATCCGACGCCAATCGCCCGACGCTCCACGGAACGATTCCCCCAACAACACGGGCACCCGACTCCTGCCGCCCGCAAAACCCGCCCTCATCTGGTACTCGTCCACCGCTTCCACCGAATTCCCCAGCGTGGGAAGCGGCGGACGATCCATCATGGCGGGACCCGTCTACCACTTCGCCCCCAACCATCCTTCGGCGACCCGGCTCCCCGAACATTTTGACGGAAAACTTTTCGTCTACGAGTGGATGAGAAACTGGATTCAGGTGGCGGACCTCTCCCAATCGCCACCCACCCTCGAACCGCTCATCGGAGGCGCCAACCTGCGCCGACCCATCGATGTGAAAATCGGGCCGGACGGTGCCCTCTACCTCATCGAATACGGCGACCAATGGTGGAATAACACCGACAGCCAGATCTCGCGCCTCGTCTACCGCCGGGGCAATCGGGCCCCCATCGCCCGCCTCGACATCGCCGAAACCGCCGGAACGGCTCCCTTCAGCCTCAGCGCCGATGCCGGCCGTTCCAGAGACCCCGACGGGGACACCCTCCACTACCGCTGGACCCTCGACGGAAAAACCCTGCCCGCCACCGGTCCTCGGCTCGAACACGTCCTTTCCAACAACGGCGCCCACGAGCTCAGCGTTACCATCACCGATTCGAAAGGCGCGTCGTCTCACTCCAACTCCACCCTCCATGTTGGCAACGCACGCCCCTCGGTGAGCATCACCCATCCGCTGCACGGCTCGTTCTTCGATTGGGAACAATCCATCCCCTACGCGCTCAAAATCACCGAATCCGATGGCGACACCGTGCGCGAATCCGAGGCAACCGTTGATGGTGAGTTCCGCGCGCGCCGGTTCGCGTCCGACGGAGTCGAGGCTGTCGATCCCGGTTTAGCAAAAATCCGCGCCAGCACTTGCCTCGCCTGCCATTCCGAACGGACCGCCTCCGCTGGACCGGCCTACCGTGACGTTGCTCTTCGCTACCAAACCGACAAAGACGCTCCGGCACGACTCACCACAAAAATCCTGAACGGTGGCGGCGGCGTCTGGGGACAGATGCCGATGCCACCCCATCCGCAACACAACGCCCTCGAAGTGCGCGCCATGGTCGACTGGATACTTTCCCTCGCCGCCAACCAAGCGCTTCCTGTCTCAAAAGGCGCGACCGGAACCTTCCACGCCCCCGCAAAACCCAACAAAGACGATCGCACAGGCGAAGGCGTCCTCGTGCTGACCGCGGCCTACACCGACGATGGAAAAGGCGGCACGCTCCCGCGCTTACGCGGCGAACAAACCCTCGTGATGCATTCACGCAAGAAAAAGGCCGCGCTCTACGACGCCAATCAGGGCATGTCAGCAGTCGAACAAGTGGAAGGCGAGACTGGGTTGATCGGCCGTTTCACCGACGGAGCCAACATCCTTTTCAAGGACATCCGCCTCGACGGGATCAAACAGCTGACGCTCCGCGCGGGCAGCTTCAAACCAACATCCGCCGCGTTCGAACTTCGCAAAGGCAACCCCACCGGCGAACTTCTTGCCCGCATCCCCTTGCCCCACACGGCAGAGGGAAAATTTGAGAACATCACGATCCCGCTCGCCGCCCAAGGTCTGACCGACCTCTGCGTGGTTGCCCGCTGCGAAAAATCCGGTGAAGCCGGACTCAACTGGATCGAGTTCCGCTGATCCAAAAAAACGCCCGAACCCGCTGGCCGTCCAACACGGCCAGCACCATCCCAGCGACAGATCAAACGCGATCCAGCGTCCCCTTGTACCCGCCAAAGACATCCGTTTCGACGCCGAGACGCTGGAGCACGGTCACGAACAAGTTCGAAAGCGGAAGCTCCTCCGCCTGGATTTTGCCCGTCCAACCCGCATCCGAATCAATCCCCGCACCGGCCTGATTATCCTCATTCCCCTTCCCGAACTTCAGGTAACGCCCGTTCTTGAACCCGAAGTTCTTTCCGCCTGCGGAGATGATGGGGTAGTTGCGTGACAGGTGAAAACTGCTCGATGCCGAACCATGCATCGCGAACGTATTGTCCAACATATTCCCCTGTCCCGCAGGCTCCTGCGTTTCCTTGAGCCGCTGGACAAACCGACCGAACTCCTCCGCTTGGTACCGGTTGTACGTCCCAAGATTCTGCCAACCCCCAGGCTTCTTCACGGCATGCGTCAACCCGTGCGCCCCGGGAAGCCCGACCGCAAGCGATAGCAAATCGTGCGGACCCTCCCCGTTTTCACGGCCCAGTTGGAAAGTCGCAACCCGCGTGGAATCACTCAGAAATGCCAGATAGATCAACTCGTACATCGTCTGGAAATACAGTCGCGCCTCCTTCGGCTCGGCATCCAAATGCAACCGACTCGTGTCCACCGACGGTACCGGCGTATCAATCCACTTCTGGGCCTTCGCCAGCTTCACTTCCGTATCCCGAACAGCATCCAGATAATGTGCCAATGTTTCTTGATCCCGAGCCGATAGCTGCCGCCGCAACGAACGCGTGTTCTCGATGAGCAGGTCCAGCGCACTCTTGCTCCGTGCCAACCGCTCCGCTGCATCCTTCCCGCTCGTCACGAACAACATCTCGAAAATCTGCCGCGGCTGATTCATCGCAGGGATGGGACGCCCTTCGCGGTTGAACGACTGCGTCTGAGCGCCGCGTGGCCCCCCAATCCCTCCGTTCGTCGACATCACCAACGAGGCGTGCCGCGTCTGATCGCCAATGTGCTCCGCATACGCCTGATCCAAAGAAATCGTGTTCTTGTACGGACCGCTCCCGCCAATGTTCGCCCCCGTCAAATACTGGTCCGCATTGGAATGTCCGTGAACCTGGCGCGCCGCCGGATGCGAAAGTCCCGAGTAAATCGTGATGTCGTTCCGAAGCGGTTCCAACACGTCGAGCACCTTGGTCAGCACAAAATCCTTTTCGCCCCCACGCGGAAACCAACTCCAGTCCTCCCACGCCGGATCCGTTTTCAACGGCAACCCCACCCCGTCCGGATGGTACACACTCAAAAACCGTTTCGGCACCCCCTCCTGCTTCGCGCCAAACGCGGAGAAGGTCTCAAACCACGGTAGCGCGAGCGCCACACCCGTGCCGCGCAAGAACGTGCGCCGATTCATTGCAAGTGTCTTTCCATTCATACGATGCGTCCTCCTACTGTTTCGCGTTAAAAATATCGCTGCTGACGATCAACTGGATCAGGTCCACAAGCCGATCGTCCTGCCGCCGTAGCTGAAGAGTCAACCGCTCAAGATCAGAACGGTCCCCAAATCCAAGCGGCCTGCCAAGCGCATACGCCGCGAGCTTGTGCACCATCGCCTGCGCAAACTGGTCCTGCCGCTCCGTCAACAGATAGCGCTTCAACCCGTCCACTCCCGTCAACTTCTGCCGATTGAACAGCTCCGAACTCGCGTCCACCGGCTTGTTGTTCACCTGCGTTCGATAAGCACCCAACGCATCAAAGTTCTCGAACGCGATCCCCCAAGGGTCGATCCGGGAATGACACGACGCGCACGCCGGTTGGTTGCGATGATTCACGATCCGCTCCTTCAACGTCATCTTCAGGATCTCCGGATCCGTCAGATCCACCTCGGGCACGTTCGGCGGTGGCGGCGGCGGCGGATCATGAAGCATCCGCTGCAACAGCCAAACCCCACGCTTCACCGGATGCGAATCCTTCCCATCCGAGTTGATGGACAACATCGCCGCACACGTCAGCACCCCGCCGCGCCCCATCCGAGGCACCACTTCCACCCTTCGGAAATGCGGTCCAAACACCTTCGGAATCCCGTAGTGCACCGCCAACCGCTCGTTCACCACCGCGTAGTTGCTGTCCAAAAAATCCATCACACTCCCGTTGTTCCGCAAAACCTCCTCAAAAATCGCCACCGGTTCCTCCAACATCGAGTCGAGGAGCGACGTGTCCTTGATGTGCGTCACCCCGTTGATCCGGTCCAACCCAAGCCACTGCTCAACAAAGTTTTGTGAAAACCGCTTCGAACGTGGGTCAGCCAGCATCCGCTTCACCTGCGCGGTCAAAACCTCCGGACGTCGAAGCGCCCCAGACTCCGCCTGCGCAATCAACTCCTCATCCGGAAGACTCGCCCAAAGGAACACGGCCAGCCGGCTCGCCAACTCAAACGCATCAATCCGGTTCCCCGCAGACTCCGCCGCACCCGGCACCTGCCTCGGCGTCAGATACAAAAACTCCGGCGTGGCCAGTGCCGTCGCCAACACCTCCACCATCGCCTCCTCAAACGTCGCAAACCCCGGACGGTACTTCGCGAACAATCCCATGAACGCTCCCACCTCGTCCGGCGCAACCGTACGCCGCCAAACCCGACGCAGAAACCGCCCCAATACCTCCCGTCCATAAACCTGCTCATCAGACCGATTCGGGCTCTCGAAGAAGAGATTCGTGTGCGACTTCGGCGGCCACTGTTCGTAGAACGGCGCCGTGATCTCCACCTGATCCACCAGCACCTTCATCCGATCCGCACCACTGAACGCGTTCGAGATGTTGCGGATATGCAAAAATTCGTCCCGCCGCGGAAACGTGGTCGCCAACTTCCGGAACGGGTTCCGCTGAATATCGCTCAGAGGGATATCAAAGTGGACGAACTCCGGAGCATCCGCCGACGCCGTGACCGGAACATCCCGCGTGCTAATCGTCTGCGAGAAATTCGCGTTGTTGCTCGTGTGCGCGCTGAAGATCAAGCGAAGCCCCGCATACTCGTCGGGATTCATGCTCGTTCGCCCAGCCCGGATGCGCACGCGCATCACCCCGTCGTCCGGCAGGAAACGGTCAAGATTGAGTTTCATCTCCCCCGAGGCCGGAAGGACCCAGACGACCGGTGACACCGGACTCGCCTCGCCAAACGGAACTACCTCCGTCGGTTTCGATTGCCCCTGCGGAACCTGGACGCCGGTGCCGGTTTCGCGATCGAGAAGGTGCTGCGCGTTCACATACTTTTTGGCGTTCTCATCCCCACGCTCGAACCGCTTCGCGTCCTTCGCCGCTAATGCCGTCTTCATCTGCTCCCGCATGGGGATCACATACGTCACCGGCTTTGGCCGTTCCCCAAAAACCACTGCCCGCTTCAACGCACTCAACCCGATCTCCCGATAACTCTGGAACTGCATCGCCGACATCTGCAACAGATCCGATCGGTTCTTGAACCCATCCTCCGACGCCGTGTCCGGAGGCAACTTACCCGCAAACGAAAAATCCAACCCGAGCAGATCCTGCAACGCGTAGTTGTACTCGTACTTCGTCAAACGCCGGAAAGAGGACTGCTCCCTGTTCCCCCGACGAACAACCGACGCCTTGTGCATCTCCTCGCCCAACCATTGCACAATCACTCCACGCGCCTCTTCCGTCAGCGGCGCCTCCTTCGAATCGTCCGGCGGCATTTCAGCCTTGATGAGGGCATTGTAAACCTCGCGCCACCGTTCCACATCCGGTCCCTTAACCAGGTCAGCATCCAACGTGTCCAACCGCAACCGCCCCTCCGACTTCTTCGCCCCATGACACCCCGCACAACTCTTCGCCAAGAGCGGTTGCACCACCCGTTGGAAGTCCGCCACATTCGGATCCGGAACAGACTCTGCCGACTTCTCCACCCCGGCCCCCGGTTTCAAAAAACGCGACCGCTGCCGCCCCTGCTCCTTGGCAATCTCCAAGGAAACGGGCGTCTCCTGCCCTCCGGCGGAACAGACAAAAAACTCAGCCAAGAGGCTCAGGACAACCAACAGACGGGAAACTCTCATGGTGCGATGCATCGTGAAACGCGTTGGCTTTGCCGCATCCCCCGCGAACACGCAAGGGTTATCGAACGCGCCTCTGTGAGGTAAACGCATAGACCTCCCGTCTCTTTGCCTCAGCGTTTCAACGGCACACTCGCCCAACCCCGCCTCTCCAAACCCTCTTTCACATCGAAAACACGAATAATCCCGTCCATCCCCGCCACCGCAACCTCTCCACGAACCGGATGCATCGCCACCGCGAACAAGGGCGTCCCGTTCGTTTTCAGTGTGGAAAGTTTCTTCCCATCCGACACCGAGAACACCCGCGCCTCGCCCCGTTGCGAGACCACCGCAAGCAACTCACCTGCACGATCAAACGAAACCGCTGAGATTGATCCGCTGCCCCGCGGGATCTCGCGCACAAAACTCAACTCCTTGTTGTCGCCCTCCGCCAACCGCCCTCCTCGCGGCTCCATCCGATGCAACATGACCTGCCCATCCACACTCCCCGACGCCACGAGATCCTGCCCAGGATGCCGAGCCACGCACGTCAACGGTGACCGCGGCACATTCACGTCATCAATCAATCGTCCCGACCCCACATCAATCAACTTCAGCGCCCGATCGCGAGACGCCGACACAACACGCGCTCCATCCCGCGTGAAGGCCGTCGCAAACACCCAGTCGATATGATTATCACAACGCATCCGCTCCTCTCCCGTCGCCACCGAGAAAACACGCACCAACTTGTCCGCACACCCAACCGCGACCTGCTTCTCATCATCAGAGAACGACACCCCATGCACCACATCCGACGATGTTCGGATCGACCGAACAAGGGCTCCACGCGCCACGTCCCAAATCTGAATCTCGCCAAACTCCGATGGCGATCCACCCGAAGCCGCCAACAGCCGCCCCGAACTTGAGAATATGACCGACTCCACTCGGGAAGCATCCCCCATCAACCGGTGAGACGGCTCCACGCTCCCCTCCCCGAACAGGAGCACCTCACGATGCGCCGCCACCGCGAGCACATCCCCCGCCGGAGACCACGCCAACGCAGATACCACCGGCAAACGCTCGTACACCGGCTCAGCACGCCGACCCGCCGAATGCGATACGTCCGTGTCGTCGACCGCACCCTCCGCAATCCATCGGGATAGCAACGCCACCTCCTCCGCCAAGATCGGCTCCCCTTCCTCCGGCATCAACGGCGCCTCGCCCGACACATCCCGGATCAAACGACTCCGCTCCGGCTTCCCAACCACCACCGCCTCACCGTGTTTCCCCCCACGCATCAACCCCGCATACGTCGTCACATCCAACCCGCCCTTGTCCCTCGCCGGCTTGTGACACGCCACACAGTTCGCTCGAAGGATCGGCTGAATCTGCTGACGAAAACTCACCGGAACCGACCGCGCAACGCCAAGTGAACCGCCGAGGACCAACACCACAATTCTCGTCCAACTCCACCTCATGGCACTCTCTTCAATAAAAGTTCGTACGCACACCACGCACCACCACGATCCGCCGCATCACTCACCACAACATAATGCAAACCCGACCGACCAACGGTGAACGTTACCGACGAATCGCTACCCAACGTCGCATTCGCACTCCCCAACATACGCCGCTCCTCATCGAACACGGAAACCAATCCATCCAGAAGCGATGCGCGAGCACCCGCACACAACAACACCTCAAACCGGTCCCCTCCTTTCGCCTGAAAACCATACACATCCACGTCCTTCTCCACCTGCACCACCCCCTGCACAGGACGACCCTCCACCAGCGTATTCGCCTCGGTGAACGCGTTATTGGGCTCCCGCTCCTGCTCCGCATCGGACACACCTCGGACCGGCACGACAACCGCCTTGCTCCGAGCCGTATCGCACTGCACCGCCACCGGCAAAAGTCCCCACGCCACACCCGCAGGCACCACAACCTCCGCCTCGAACTGCAAATCACCCACCTCTTTCATCTCCAACCCCTTCGGAATCTCCGCCGGCTTTCGTCCCGTCAGCGGGACCGGCTCCAGCCCCGTCCCGGGAAAAACCAACTCCCGAGCCGTCGCCAAGTTCAGCCCCAAAACGCGCAACTTCACCTTACCCCCCGCCGTGACCGCCATCGGCACCACTCCCGTGATGGTCGGCTGCGTCCGAACCGCGCGACTTTGTCCGCGCCCCTCCGGACACGCACACACGCACAAGCCCAAACCCCAGAGCATCCCTCGCACAAACTGGTTCATGCGTACAACTCCCGAACCGGCCCGCCCTCCGAAAGCACCGTCACCGGACGCCCCTCCGGCGTCAGCAACTCTTTGGACGGGTTAATGCCCAACGCCTCAAAAATTGTCCATGCCACATCCGCTGGCCGTACCGGACGCTCCGTCACGAATGCACCATTCTTGTCCGTCGCACCCACCACATGCCCGCGCCTCACACCCGCACCCGCGAATAAAATCGAACCCGCCCGTCCCCAGTGATCACGTCCGGCATCCTTGTTCAGCTTGGGCGTCCGTCCAAACTCACCCATCACCACCACCAACGTCTCCTCCAACAACCCGTGCGAATCCATGTCCTCAAGGAAAGCGGACATCCCCCGATCAAACTCAGGCAGCTTCTTGTCGAGCCCTTCAAAAATCTTTTTGTGGTGATCCCAGCCCCCGTAGTTCACCGAGACGAACCGCACCCCCGCCTGCACCAAGCGCCTCGCCATCAAACAACTCTGACCGAACTCCGTCCTGCCGTACGCCTCGCGCAACGCTTCCGGCTCCTTCGTGATGTCAAACGCCGTCTGAGCAGCAGGCGTCAGCACCATCTCCGCAGCCTTTCGCGAGAAATCGTCGTACGTCAGAATCTGATCGTTCCCCTCAATCCGCGCGGAAAGTCGGTCCACCGCCTGCAATAACGTCTGCCGACGTCTCGCAGTCTCGGGAGTCAAC
>JACCED011679794.1_pt1 | contig 12128 bp, 15 predicted proteins | sample 7455021 | NCBI WGS metagenome assembly JACCED01 (sample SAMN15323456, study PRJNA562643) | freshwater metagenome | isolation source: river surface water | place: USA:Blue River Watershed | collected 2017-08-19
ATGTAACTCCGCAGGTGTCATTTTGCAGGACGGGGTATGGTCAAATGGAACTCTAATTAGTACCCAGTCAGTTGGATCGCAAAGTAAATCAAATCAGAGTAAGTCGATCATAGAAAACAAAGTTAATAATTCGGCCGAACAGCGTTGTTTAGCAATCGGTCTTAAGACTGGATCAACAGATTTTAATAAGTGCTTAAAGTCACTAAGTAAATAATGACTAAATTATTGAGTATTCAGAAAATTGAATTTTTACTTTTAGTTCCTTTTTTTCTATTTGGCTGTGCTGCACCTCAATACAAAACAACTTACGAAACCAGAGAGAGGGGTACCGATAAGTATGTTGAGACTTCGGGTCATGTTAATTCTATTAGCTCGGTAAGTTTATATAAAAGTGGAATTCTTACAATTGATAGCTCCATAACAAGCTATGAAACTGAGTACGAGGGTCCAAAAATGGAGGATGTTTCAATAGTAAGACGACCCGCAGATCCACTGGGAGCCATAGTAAATACTGCAGCAACTGTTGGATTAAATTTATTACTTGAACCCAAAAGGACTGGTAGTCAAGCTATAGGCGACACTCAAGGGGTTTACGTTAATAGAACATATGTAGATAAATCAAGAGCAAGGCCTACTGGCAGAAATAATTGGAATACAAAACCTATTTCGTTTACGGGGAGCATTTTATTGTTTGGTTTAAAGGATCAACCGATAGAGTTGTATGTTACAGGTGGTTCAATTGATATTTCAACTCATTTGAAAGAAAGTAATCAATCTGGTCAAATTCGATTGAAGGTTATATGCAAGTATTGCCAAGATCTTAGGCCAGATCAAACTGCATATTTCAGTAGTTTTACTCGTGAAAAAAATATTGAATTTAATATTGATGAATTCAAAGCTTTACAAAAAACAATTGAAAAGAATTCACAAATAAAACCAAAACAGAGCAATATTACAGCTTCGCAAAGATGCTTAAATATTGGATTGAGAGAAGGTTCTGAAGACTATATAAAATGTTTAAAAACATTATTAAAGTAATGCTATTATAAATTTGTGTTAATCAAATATATTGGATTGAGCATATGCGCTGTACAAAATGCAATGTGGAAGTGCCAAGTTCATACATGAAATGCCCAAATTGTGGTCAAGGATTTCATGGTATCAATACGCCATCCTCATTCGATAAGCCATATCAAATGCCTTATCAGGGGACAAATAATCAAAACACATCTTTTTTGCAAAATACTACAAACTCCTCTGGTTTGATAGCGAAGATTAGCACTCGTTTTTTTGCAATTGTGATTGATACATTAATCATTCTCGTTCCATTGTTTCTCATAGGTATGCTAATTGGTTTTTGGGGAACTATGACGGATGAAAGCGATGTATTAACTAGCCTTAAAGCACAGTTTGTTGGTGCATTCTTAGGAATTTTGTATGAAGCAGTTTTTCTTTCAGGCCCTTGGCAGGCAACCCCTGGCAAAAGATTGCTTGGAATAAAAGTTACAGATCAAAACGGTATTGCTATATCGTTTTGGAGGGCTTTTGGCAGATCTGCAGCTAAGCTCCTAAGTTCTATATTCCTAATAGGCTACATTATGGCCTTCTTTACAAAAAATAAAAGGTCATTACATGATTTAATGGCTGGAACAATAGTGATTGAGGGTAAATAATGGATATTAATTTCTCAGTTGAGAACTCTAATCAACGTACTCCCTGCATACTAGTTTTAGATGCATCAGGCTCTATGCAAACTGCATGCGAAGGTGGCACAAGGATCGGCCAATTAAATGCTGGCCTCGAAGCGTTGCAACAAGAATTAATGAATGATGCGACAGCAAGAAGTAGGGTTCAATTAGCTATAGTTGTTGTCGGTGGACCTTCCTCTGGAGCTGAGCTTTTAATGAACTGGACGGAAGCCATGGAATTTCAACCAATTCCTATAAGAGCAGATGGTGCAACCCCACTTGGAGAAGGTCTAATGGTTGCACTAGACTCAATTGAGCAGCTCAAGACTGTACTTCGGCAACATGGTGTGAGCTATACCCGACCTTGGATGATGGTAATTACTGATGGTGAGGCTACAGATCCTGATTCGACCTGGAGTATTGCCGTTCAGCGCTGCAGGGATGCAGAGTATTCAAAAAAAGTACAGATCTGGCCGATTGCAGTTGAAGGGGCAAATATTGGTAAATTGCAAGAAATCTCTTCGACACCTGTTAAAAGTTTGACGGGCCTTAGATTTCCTGAATTATTTTTATGGCTCACGGGAACCTTATCCACTCTGTCAAGAACTAGACCAGGTGACAGCGTTCAGCTTCCAAGTACAGATCCTTGGTCTAGTGTGAAGGTTTAAATGCCTTGGTTGGTCTCATCTGCAGTTGCCCAAGGCAATTCTCATAAGGCAACAAATTTACCGTGTCAAGATAGTGCTTCATATCAAATTCTTTCATCGTTAGGTGCCTCTGTAGCCGTAATCTCTGATGGCGCTGGTTCAGTTGCTCGATCACAAATAGGTTCCAAAACATTGACTGAGGTGTTGTGTTCTAACCTAAAAACACACCTTGAGACTGAAAAAAATATAACCAAAGATAGTCTTACATCATTTGTTAAGGACGGAATTAAGCAAGTTAGAAATAAATTAGCTGAAAGTGGCAATTTAAAAGAATTTCATGCCACTGCACTGATCCTTGTTCAACTTCCTAAAAAATTATTTACGTTTCATATTGGAGATGGATCTCTCAATATTGGAAGTTACGATAAAAAAAATAATATTGTAATTACTCGTTCAGAACCAGAGAACGGAGAATTTTCAAATGAAACTTTCTTTTTTACAGAGGATGCCTGGGAGCAGCATATGCGTATCTGTGAAATCGAAAACCCATGTTTTTATATAGTGTGTTCTGATGGCATTGATCCGTTTATATGGAATGGATCAAGCGGAACAAGACTCGACTTCATTCTCCCCTTGCTTACGAAATTGGTAAATATAAATAATGAGGCAAATGGGAATAAATTTTTAAAAGAAGTGATTACGGATCCTCGAACTGATGCAGTAACCTCGGATGACAAGTCACTAATCATCGGAGTTGATGAAAATATTGTAATAGAAAAATTAGATTTAAAAAAAGTGCATGACCTGAATCCACCAAAAATTACAATAACTAAAGATATCAATCGGTCTATACAAGATTCACTTCAGCAAATTGTCGTTGATAAAAAAAAAGAAAGTCAAAATACCAATGTTAGTAAAAACACAATTTTAATAAAGGAGAGTAAACCAAAATTTACTCTAAGTGTTCTCATTCTGATCATATCGAGTTTTATTCTATTTCTAGGAATATTACTAATAGTATTGATTGGTAACCCAACTTTGGACACTTTAAAAGCTAAAATAGGATTGGGTGTGCAGAAAAAAACTATTGAAATAGAGGTCCCCATTAAGGAGGAGGAAAAAGGTCAGAAAGAGGGGCAAGAAGCCCTAAAGAATGAACTTGTACTTATTAATACCAAAAAAGATAATCTGGAACAACACTCCGAGGCAAAAAAAGTTGATGGTAAAAAGGAAAAAAATAAAGTCCGACAACCCATAGACAATAAAAAGGGAGAGCTACCTATCGCACCAACTCCAATGGACCAAATAAACAATACTTCGAAAGATAAGCTTGAAGATAATAATTGATTCCATAGAGTCCGAAATTTCCGATTCCAGTCTCAAAAAGATTGGTCAAGGTGGTGAAGGGGTTATTTATTTGATCGTTTTAAATGGTCAGAAATATGCTGTAAAAAAGTATTACAAACCAAATGAAAATCTTCATAAAAAGATTAAGGCAATGCTGGATAAAGCTCCAGATGACTCCGTACAAAAAATTAACAGTCAGACATTTATTCAACTTGCTTGGCCAGTGGGCCTATGTTATGAGGGCTCTTCATTTTGTGGTTTTGTAATGCCATATGTTGATCTTAATCATACTAATACATTAGATTTTTATCTTGATCCAAGATTATTTAAAGAGAAATTTGGATCAGGTAATTTATCACTAACATTCAAAATTGAGATTGCTAGAAATCTTGCTGGAGTTGTGAAGCTATTGCACTCCAAAGGTCATTTCTTTATTGACTTTAAGCCACAAAATGTTAGGGTTTACGATCGCTATCATCTAATATCGCTAATCGATTGTGATGGCTTTAGCATCGAAGGATCCACAGGAGAGAGATTTCCAGCAAACGGCTATTCCTCTGAATATATTTATCCTGAAGCGCTTCAAAAAAACAAAAGGCCTCAAGAGCTTGGTATTAAGCAAGATTTGTTTGCTCTATCAGTAGTGATATTTCAGTTACTGAATTATGGAATACATCCATTTAGTGGAATTATTACACCTGGAGATTCAGCAACCACAACGGACGATAAGGTTGCTCAAGGTTATTATCCTTATGGTTTAAATGGACACCCTCGGATAAAACCATTAAATTTTTCAGCACATAGTTTTTTACCCACTAACTTGAGAGTACTTTTTGATAAAGCATTCTTGTCAAGTAGTGATTATCCCCCAAATGTTGATGAGTGGATAAATGAATTTGAAGAAATCATTACTCAGCAAAAATTGCAGAAATGTAAAAAGCATCCAACTAAACCAGACCACATACATTTTTCTGGATATGAGTGTATGACATGTATGCGAGAAGTCATAACAGCAAATATAAAAATTAAAACAAAGCCATTCCAGGCAACAACTAAAGTAGCTACTTCTAATTCTGGGTTGCCTCAATACCCAACAAATAAGTCTTCTTCATTTTGGGATAGGGACAGAATTATAGGAATAGGGGGAATTGCTGTTCTTTTAATGATGATTGTTTTTGGTATGTCTGATAAGGATAACAATCAGATTACAACAGCTACAAATAAACCAACTCCCAGCTCATCCAACTCCTCAGCCGCCCCTTTGTCAGCGTCCTCGATTATGGAAAATCTTTCTTTGTATAAATGGGGATTTGATGCAGACAATTGTAAAATATATTGGAGGTTTACTAAGGGGCAAGATGGTTATTCAATTTACATTGTTGACTTAAATGACACCACTAATAATATATTCGAACCAATAAAAAGCTATATTTTTAGCGAAAACTATAAATTAGATAGTGGTGCGATTATTAAAAACGTTATTAAACTTCAAACGCCTTCGGCTTATTTAGATATTGCCTATAACAGTGCTGTGCCTGAAATTAGAGTCTATCGTCTTGAAAGTACTTCTAATAAATTGATGATTACTCAAGGTAAACACTTAGACGATGGCAAGGCTACCCAACCTCGAAAAATATGTCCTTAAAGATAGTAATATTTGCGTTAGCTTTTTTCCCCCTTGGTGCGTATGCGCAATGTAAAGTTAAGAATCCTGCAAACGTGGATAAGGTCTACGAGAATGCCTTAAGAGCTGTGTGTAATAGTCTGGCATCAGATAATCAGGTCTCAAACAAAAAATTCGTTCTTGTGATTACTGATAAATTTAAAAATCCAAATGCTTTTGCCGTGAAAGATGGTGGTACTCAAATTATTCTTATCAATCCACCGATGTTGGAATTGCACTCTAAAAATTTTCGATCAGTAAGCTTTGTCATTGCGCATGAGATTTCACACTTTGCTCTTGGTCATGTACAAGATTTGAAAGATTCAGACTTAAAAGATCGAGTTATTTTTTCATCTTTATTAACTCTGTCTTCCTTTTTTGGTTTCACAATGAATAGTTTAATTGACTTTGTAACTATTTCATCCGCAGCTCAATACAGCCAAAAACAGGAACTTGATGCTGATAAATTTGCTGTTTCTTTATTAACTAGAAATGGTTATTCAAAAAATGATGCGCTATATTCTATGGGTTTATTACAAGATATTTCTTCCTCAAGCTCTTTTAACGATTTTTTAAAAACTCATCCAAATCCCTCTTTACGTTTTCAAAAAATTCAAAGTGCTAATTAATTTTTTGTAGCTCTTTAGGTTTATCTATTTTTACTTAGTAAAGATAATATTCTTAAACAGTTTGGAGAAGCAGTCGAATTTGAGATGAGGAACAGTTGAGGCAGGATGCAATATAAGGCATTAACTTTATAGTTCCAGATCTACTAATTAGGGTTGTTTAAAACCGTATAGATGTCAATGAAAGACTATTACTCAATCCTAGGGGTTAGTAAAGATGCTGACGAGGTCGTAATTCGAGCTGCTTACAAAGCCTTGGCCCAAAAATACCATCCTGATAAAGTAAATTCTGAACTAAGGCCAAGCCATACAGCAAGAATGGCGGAAATTAATGAAGCTTATGCCGTCTTGTGTGATCCCATAAAAAAGTCAAATTACGACTCTTATCAAGCAAAACCAAAGACTGAATCCACAAGCATTCAACAAAAAACGGTTACTAACGGGGAAAATAAAGGGTTAAAAAAAGACATGGCTTATTGGCTTCAAAGTTCAATACTTCTTGCAATATGGGCCGTAGGGCTATATTTAATTTTCAAATTCACCATACTCAAGAACTAGAACCTATTGACTTTGAGTTATTAAATTTGCTATAGGTAATTCTCAAAGGAGATTCCTATGTCAGATATACCTAGTCATTTAACAAAAAATCCAAGCAATTCAGAGGGTTGTTATTCATTTCCAAAACTCGAACCACTTGACCCAATTACCATCTCGCTAAAAGAATCAGTATTTTTCCCCGATATTCAAGCGTATGTAACTGTGAATGCTAGAGTACGGAAAAGCGGCGATTTCTGGATCGATATGGGGACTATGTTTGGGTCTAGAAACTCGGGCATGGATATAACAGTTGGCAAATACTCAAATATCAATGAAACCCTTGAGTTTCTAAGGAAACTGCAGCGTGTAACAGATGATGTTATTCGCTTTATTGTGTATAACAATCTTAGAAAAGTTGAGGACTAAAACATGATTCTTGGACAAAAACTGATTCGTTTATTACTTTTTTCTGTAGCCTTTATGATGTCAAATACCGTTGTATCTCAAACGCCTCAAAGCATTAATCAATTTTGTAAGATCCTAGAACGAGATATTTTGTCTTACTATCAAATCGAGATGGACAACAATACCAAATATACGAATGCAAAATTACCTATGTCTGAGAGAACTCAAGCCCTAGAGATTGCTAGAAGCATAAAGGATATGCGTATTCAATTTGAGGGAAGCTGGCAGCGTATTGGATGTATTGAGTTGGTTTCAAAGAAATAACCTGAGGAAGGAGATCTTAAATATGCGCTCATTAATTTTTATGATTTTGACTTTAGCCTCCGTATACAGTCTTGCACAGGGATATCCGCCAATGAATTTCAATGATTCTCCACTTAATTTCAATAACTCACCATTGAATTTTGACAATTCTCCGTTGAACTTTAAGAACTCCCCGTTGAATTTTGATAACTCGGCATTAAATTTCAACTCTAGCAATGGGATTTATGACAACAGAGGTAATCGAATTGGATATGAGACCACTTCTCCCAGCGGGGTAACGAACTTCTTTGATAACAGTGGAAATCGTATGGGGTATTCCCCATCCAAGAGATGAATGAATAATGACAAATGTATGAAGCATTTCTTTTTTTGTGAGCGATCTATTGCGCACGCATCACTGGAAATCTTTGCAGTTATCTTGTCAAAAATTTTCTTAGGAAATTCTTATTTCAAAAGATTCCTAATTTACGTAAAATTGTACTTACAGTACCGTCGGAAGCTGCCCATGAAAGCATATCTCACCGAAGAGCAAATCATAGAGCGAATCAAGGCTTATTGCAGACCCCCCAAATATCTCACTCGAGAGCAAATCAGACAGCGTGTTCAAGAGCTGGCCACAACCAATCGACCTAGAAAGTCTAAAAATGCTGTGTGGGGCTAAGCTCAAAAATAAAAACCTCTTTTGCCAAAAGCACGGAATGGCTAATGGGCGCTGCAGACTCCACGGAGGCTTATCACCAAAAGGTAGGGATCATTATAACTACCAGGGTAAAGGTTGCACCAAGCAAGAGCGTCAGAGAGCAGTTGAGATCAATGCTGAGATCAAACTCCTAGAGGCTATTGCCATTCAGGTCGGGCTTATTGAGTGCACTCGGTAATATGATGCAGGGCGGTTTTACTCTTGATTATTCGCCAGTGGAACGCATCCCTATAGAAGTAATCTAATGCCCCCCTTCTTGGTTTAACAGTGTGCTGTAGATGGCATATCTAGATGGTTTCCTTCTGGCGGAGTAGGTGAGGCCTGAAATTGACCCTTAATAGGTCCGTCCAAAGGAGCAGCAGGTAATACTGTTACTCCGTTAGAGAGCTCTATCTCAGGTGTCTCTATTCCTTTGACAGGATTAATAAGATTATTTTTTAATAGTATTGGCTGTGCATATGAGCCTCTAACATACCTCCAACCTTCCATGGCACCAGAATCAAATTGTGGATGTTTAGCCATATCATGCCATGTTATTGCATACCAACTGGCTTTATTAGGCCTATGGCCCTTGACTGTTTCATAAATAAAGCCTGCCTGTAATAGCTCTTTTTTTGCTCGTTGGATTACTCCCGCACTATTCCATCCTCTCTTGGATAGATATTTACTGGACGCTAGAAGTTTTCCATTGTTATCCTTTACAAACTGCCTCGCAAATTCAATTAGAAGAGACTTGGCAGTATGTGAAAGTTCTTTGTAACGTGGGCTATCTATGACACACCAAGGTAGGGCAATAAATGACCCTGGATCCCTTCCAGAACCCCGTCGGGAGCTTTTACGATATTTATCTACACCCATGTTATATCCTTATCAATTCTGCTTTATTGATCATCGTATTCAAATTGACCAAAAGGTAGTGGTTGACCTTCACGAATCGATGTGTTCCATTCGACATTGTGAGGATTGATCAATCCAAAAAAGATGAGCGAGGCCTCGACTTTATTGGCATCAACCGAACTTTTTGTACATTCGTAATTTGGTATCCACTCTATGTCTGATTTAGTTTTATCTACACCAGGAGGCGCTGAAAATTTACTAATGTGAAATGCATTTGAAAATTTAGAGTCTGGAATAACCCAAAATCCACCAATATCTAGTCCTACTGTGTACCAAACCCCTTCTTGGGGAATCCATTGAGGTTTCTTTAGTACGTTAAAAAAGTGTTCCTTTTCCGAATCCGACATCATGTCGCTTTTGGATAAATATTTAGCCTGCGTTGTTTTTCCCTTATAGGCATTAATATATCGTTGCGCTTGTCTATGAGAAACAGTTAGGTTATTTTGTATCCATGTACTAAAACTACCGTGAGGTAGTGTTTCTTTTGCTTCCAATAGTAGTTTTCCAGCCTCTTTGGCATAACCAATTGCATCAGCAGCGGATTTGGCTGCTTTTTCGTGGAGTCGGTTGATTTCTGCAGCTGAATTTGATATGTCAAAAATGTTACTCATTTCATTGAATCTCCATGCTTGGAGTTAATCCAGCACATCACGTCCTGTAATCGCCAAACATTAATACTGTGGGATAACCGAATTGGCGATGGGAATTTCGACTGTGCAACCCACGCATTAATACAGCTCTTGGATAGAGTGGTTAGCTTAGAAAGTTCGTTTATCCTTATTAGTTGAAAAGCCTCCAATTCGTGACTTTCTTTAATTTCGTCCCTGTTGCGACAAGCTAATAATTTCGAATTAGTATCATTTATATCTTGTGCAAGCTCGCTTACTGAAAGTAATTTGGATTTCATCTTCGCACATCCTTTCTTGTTAATAGAAGATGTGCTTATGATGATTTATAAGTATTTATAGGTCTATCTAAAAAATACTTAGTGCCGACTTCGAGGTTGGATATACCACCAGTATGTTCCTCTATCTCGCCAAATCCTGAAATTTCTATACTGCCGTTCGCACAGCTCAGGAACACAATTTTTATTGCAAATAAGATCTAGTGATTTCTTTACATGTGTAAAGGTAGGATATTTACTTGTTTTATTGTTGGTTTGATATTCAACGATGATATTATCCACAAGAATTCTTATTTTGGAATCTAAGGGACGGTTTGGCAGTTTTCGGATATCCAATATCATCGAGTCAAAAAAGCAAAAGGACTCTACTAACTCAAGGATAAAGTTAATTAAGTTTTGGCTTGCCTGGTTAAGATCTTGAGGAAGTTGCATACTATTCAGTTGTGAATAATATTGAACAAAGATTTTCTTAAGCTCTCGAATCTCTTTTCTCATCGCCTTTGTTATTCGATGTCGCACTGGATTTAATAATGGGTTGTTATAAAGATAGTTATCAGTGCTATTAAATAGATCAGTCAAATAGGCAATTTGTTTTTTGGTTAGGGATTCTGGAAATTTATTGTTGTAACTAATATTTGAAAGGACGTAAATATTTTTAATTTCTCTGAGCCTATACAAACCATACTCTGCTGATCTGAATAGATCTGCGTTTGTTAGCGAGTTTCCTTTTGCAGGCAGCTGAGCTACCACCTTGCCATCTTTTACTTTGATTACGTTGTACTTAAGGTCTTCTTTCATATCTCTGTATATCTAAGATAGCCCCATCTTCTTATGCAGCCTTTTGACTACTCTCCATTGAAATTACTTTACCCCAACTGCCTGTAAGGCAGTAGCTCTCCCAATCTCTCATTAAACGCTTACGATGCTCTAATAGATCACCTCGTCTATAGGCTGCTTCTACTTGATTAGCTACAGCATGCGCAAGCGCCTTTTCTGCAACCTCAGGGCTGTGCAAAGTCTCCTCTGCTACCCAGTCACGAAAACAAGATCTGAAACCATGAACCGTAACTTCAGCATTAATTCGTCTTAATGTCATCGCCATCGCCATGCTTGAAAGAGGTTTGCCGTTATTCGAGAATAGGTATGGGCTAGCTGGGTCCATATTTCTTGATATTGAAAGAATTTCAAGTGCACGGGTCCCAAGGGGAATGCGATGTTCACGCTTAGCCTTCATTCGCTTTGCTGGGATTACCCATATATTTTCATCCGTAATTTCGGATCGCAAACCGTTAATGACCTCTCCTGATCTATTCGCATTCAATATGAGAAACTCTAAAGCGAGACTAGAAATTCCATCTACCTCCCTAAGAATATTTAAGAACCTGGGTATTTCCTTGTAAGGTAGAGCAGGATGATGCTTAACGGATGAGATTCTGGTTGGCTTTGGAAGTATAGTTTCAAGATGGCCTTTCCATGTTGCTGGGTTTAGACCGCTTCTCAATTTTCTAGTGGTTGCTGAGGCAAGGATCCATTCAATTCGCCCCCGAAGACGAGACGCAGTTTCAGTCTTGCTGTACCAAATTGGTGTCAAGACATCTAAGATGTCTTGTGTATCAATTTCATCTATGAATTTTTTGCCTATTATTGGATTGGCATAGGCTTCAACAGTATTAAACCATTGATCTATGTGCTTGGAATTTTGCCATTCAGCTTTCTTTGCCTCAATACACTGCATTGCATAATCCCTAAAGATCGGTTTATTAAGCTCTTTTGAGGCTATTTCAGCTCTCCAGTAAGCCTTAGGCTTAATTCCCTGTAACAGGTCGTTTCTTGCTGCAATAGCTCTTTTTCGGGCCTCTTTAAGGCTAATTGCAGGATAAGCACCAAGGGATAGGTCTAAACGTCTTCCTCCAAAGAGGTATCTAAAGACCCAATATCCACCCCCTTTACTCTTAACATTAAGGTTAAGCCCCTTTGTAGAGGCATCGGTATAGCGTCCAGGCTGTTTGATGCTTTTAATATATGCATCGGTAAATATGGTTTTCATTTATGCTCCTGTGAAAAATGGTTTCCCCACATTCACCACACAAATAGTGTGATTAGAGGTGAAACCTATAAGTCTCAAAGGTAACTTTTTGGAGCATTTCACGATAGGTGAGAGAGTACTTAATGCCGATTTTTGACTTAAACTACCTAGCACGAATGGACTATGATCTACCTAGAACGCTTAATAACTCTCAAGAAGTCACTAAGTCTCTATTGGATCTCGTCTCCGCCAAGTCAATTGGTTATATAAAGGCATCCGGAACATAACACTTCTTTTGTCTAAAGGCATACACCCAACCTGTAAAGTCTTAGTAAGCAGATTTGACTCTTGTCGGTTAGCCCCA
>JACCED011236407.1_pt1 | contig 12124 bp, 9 predicted proteins | sample 7455021 | NCBI WGS metagenome assembly JACCED01 (sample SAMN15323456, study PRJNA562643) | freshwater metagenome | isolation source: river surface water | place: USA:Blue River Watershed | collected 2017-08-19
AGTTATACAAAATAGTATTACATATATTTTAGAAAATAAAGAAACAATATTAAATTTTTCTTTAGAAAGTTTAGATGATTTTAGTGATAATTCATCCACAGATAGTTTAAAAAATATTTCTCAATTAAAAAAAATTATTGAAGAAAATAATTTTAATAAATTAAATAATAATGAAATAGAAATATTAAATATAATTATTGAAATAAAAAAAAAATCTAATTTATTAAATAAAGAAGATATTAATATAATTAAAAATTATATAGAAGTTATGATAATTATTTTAGAAAAAATAAAAATTTTATTTAAATAATTTTTTTAATAAAATTTAAATACATTTAAACAAATTATAATAAGAATATTATATATGGATAACTCAGAAACTCCTTCGGATTACAAAACTTATTTTTTTGATAAATTTATTAATTTATTCCAATCATTTATTAATTCATGTGCCAATAAAGTAAATAATTCAAATGTTAAAAGTGATCTTGAAAAAATTATTAGTATATTTTCTAAACTTGATTATGAAAAAATTATTAAAAAAGTTTCTACTAATAATACTCTTCAAGAAAATTTAATGTATTTATCAAATAATGATTTTAGTAATGAAGTACTTGAAAAATTATTAAGTAAAAATGAAAAATGTTGGTTATTAATGCCTTCATTGCATATAGATAAAATTTTTCAATCACTAACCGTAAATGATAGAAAAGAATTATATAAAGAACTAAATGCTATGCATATAAGTGCATTTACCTATACAAAAGTTATTGAAAGTATTAATACAAGTAATAGTTCTGATAATTTTAATCCATTTGAAACAGTTGGTAATGTAATAGAAAATATGGATGTTAAAACATTATATGATGGTGTACAAGTTAAAAATTTATCAGCATATGAGATGTTAATGGAATCCATTGTAAATCAACAAATGAGTGATAAAATGTCTAATTATATGGAAAATATTAAAGAAGATGATGTTAATTCTGCAGCAAATAAATTAAATAATGTTTTAAATAGTGAATCATTCAAAGGAAATAAACAAACCAGTAGTATTTTAACAGAAATGTTAGAAAATATTAAAAATGAAGTTATAGATTTAAAACATAAACCACAAGATCAAACTGATGGAAAAAAAGGTGTAGAACAATTATTAGGTATTGCTCAAAAAGTAGCAAAGGATATGATGCATACAATTAAAGATAAAAATGTAAATGTTATGGATTTATGGGATGCAACAAGTAATTTAGCTCAAAGTACAACAAATAGCGATGCTTTAAAATATGTGGATATATTAATTAGATCAAATATAGAAAAGGGATTGAATGGTGATGCACAAAATGGTATGCCAGCAACACCTAATTTAAATCAAACATCTGAAATGAATTCTACACCTGAAAAAAAAGAAAAGAAAAATAAAAAAAAATAAAATTTTTAAATAAAAATATTTAAATAAGAATAAATACAATTAGATATAATAAAATGTCAAAAAATTTATATAGAGTAGGTAAAAAAAGTGACTTAGACGAAATAATTAAAAATAATTTTTTTAAGCCAATATGCATAATTTTTACAACAAAAGAAATGGAAAAAGAATTTGAAGATAAAATTGCAAATTTATTTAAGGAAGTATCTAAAAATAATACATATTGTATGTATTTATTAATTAATTTAGATAATTTTATAGATAACATTAATTTTTTTAATCAAATGAAAATTAATAGTCCAAATTTTATAGCATATTTTAAAGGTAAACAAATTTCAGGAAGTTCATTTATAAGTGAAAAAGATAGTATAGATAATTATATTAATACAATTAAAAATTTAATAGATAAAATAAATTCATCTTATGTTCAGAGATTAATTAATATATTTAATCAAAATGATCAAGAATTAAATGAAAAACAAAGTAATAAAGAAAAAGTTAAAGATGAAGATGGAGACAAAAATAAAGTAAATAAAGAAAATGAAGAAAATGAAGAAAATGAAGAAAATAAGAAAAATTATAAAAAAGTAGAAAATAAAAATAATAATAAAGATGACAATGATGACGACAATGATGACGACGATGATGATGATAACGATAATGAAGAAGAAGATGATGATGAAGATGATGATGAAGACGATGAAGATGATAAAGATGATGATGAAGATAATAATGAAGACAATAAGAAAAAAAGTCAAGATAAAGAAGATATCAATAATATAAAAAAGAGAAGTATAGAAATTGATGTAGAACAAATAGAAATAGATAAAAAAAAGGAAAAATTAAAAGAATTAATTAAATTAAAAAAAAATCTTAAAAAATAATATTTTTAAATATAATATTTTTATATAATTGTTATTATATAAAAATGGAAAAATTTTGGTTAAAAGAACCATCTAATTTAATAAATAATTATTGGGTATTAATACCAAATAAGAATATGACAACTATTGAACAGTTAAATACTTTAACTAGAACATTAATAATTTTCATAATATTAATTATACTTTTTAATAAAGATAAAATTTATGTTGTTTATGCTTTGTTAATTATTTTATTAATCATGATATTTTATTTTATTTATGTCAGTGATAGTAATAGCATAAATTCTGAATTAATGAAAACAAATAATGAAGTAGAAGAATACACAAAAGATAATACTTATTGTCCTACTAATGGTTGTAATATAAATTGTAAAGATGATTGTTATCAAAATGAAAGTTCTAATGGTCCTATTAATTCAATATATAATGATCCAAATTATAGAGATTTAATCTTAAAAGATGGTTCTGATAAAAATGTAATATTAGAAGCTGGATATATTGATAGTGATGGAAATTATAGATTAGGAAAAGAATATACATTAAATAATAATAATATTGATAAAAATAAATTAAGTTATGAATTAAACGAAGAATATAAAAAAAATAACTGTAGAAAACCTACTGCAGATAATCCTTTTATGAATGTCGTATTTTCAGATTATTTAGATGCATCAAATACACCTGAACCATGTAATTCAGATGAAACTAAAGATGAAAGTAAATTTTTGTATAATAGTTCAATTTATAGAAATATTGAAGATGTTTTTGAAAGAGAAAATTCTCAGAGATTATTTTATACTTTACCAATTACAACTATTCCTAATAAACAAAAAGATTTTGCAGATTGGTTATATAAAACTGGTCCTCAATGTAAAGAAAATACTTCAAAATGTACATATTTTGAAGATCCTTATATGGTTTCTCAAAGATATTAAAAAAAATATTTTATATTTGATTTAAAAATTGGAAATATATTATCAATATGAATTAATTTATCAAATTCTTTTTTATTTGGTAAATCAAAATTTTTATTTAATTTATTATAAATTATTTTATTAATTAAAGGTTTATTAAAATTATACATTCTATTATAATTTAAGTGCATTGCTATGTCTAAATCATAATTAAAAAAAATACCAATTTTATTATAATCTTTAAATCTTTCAAAAAAAGAATTTCTATTATCTAATGACATATTGGTATTATCATTAATAATTTTTTCTTTATTAATACAATTTATTAAATTACATAATTTATTATTATTTATTTTATCTTTTAAATCATCATTATTATAATAATAAATATCATTAAATTTATTTAGAATTAAGTTTCTTAAATATGATTTTCCACATGCTGGAAATCCTATCATCATTATAATTATTTTAGAATTATTATTAATTATTTTAAAAATATCATTAATAATTTTATTATTAAGAAATTCCCAATCAAATTCATTTGTAGGAAATACTTTACCAGATTTTGGTTGTATTATAGTATGATCTAAATCAAAAATATAAATTTTATCATAATTTATTGGCTTATTCATTTTATATATAAATAAATAATTTTCATGAATAATCCATTCATTCATATTATAATTATTAATATAGAGTAAATATTAATAGGGTTTATTTATAATTTTTAATTTAAAAATAAAATTTATTATATGAACTTTACAAATTATAGTAATTTTAATAATGAAAATAATAATGTTAAAAATATGGAAAATAAAAGAGGTAATTATGAAAATTTTAATTTGAATAGAGAAATGGGTATTTTGATAGATAAAAAAACAAATAAAGATTATTTAAATGATAGAGATATGTTTTTTAAAATATCTAATAACAATGAAGGTATAGATGTTACAAATACTAATTATGATGATTTTTATGGTATGCCAATTAATAATATACAAATATTAAATAACAAGAAAAATTTAATTAATAATCCACATGTTTATGAAAAAACAAATCAAAAAATCTCTTGCATGAATGAATATAATCAATCATGTACAAATGATTTTTCTATAATAAATGAAAATTATGAAGAATTAGAAGCAGAATTAGTCAGTTTAAATGATAGTATAGATATAATAGAGAAAGATATAATATATCATGAATTTACAAAATTAATAAATAATAATAAAATATTAAATGTATATTCTCCATTTTCTTTGTCTTATTTATGGAAATCAATAATTTTATTATCAAGAAATCCATCTACAGATAAATTACTTAATTTAATTGGATCTAAAAAAAAGGAAATTTTATTAAATGATATGAAAAATCATTGTGAATTAATAAAAAACTTTATATTAATTGAATGCAATCTTCCACCAACAGAAAATGTAATTAATAGTACATTTATAGAAAAAATTAATGATATTTATAATATAAAGGTAAATGTAGATCAAAATGAATATAATGAAAAAATAAAAATGAATTTATTATTTAATTATATTTTACAAATACCTTCACAATATAATTTAGAAATTATTAGTGGTAAATTAAAAGATAATTCAAATAAAATAAAATTTATAAAATTAACTAATGTGCCGATATCATTACAAGTTACAGAAAATAATGTTATAATTGAATTAGATTTAATACAAAGTGTAATTGGATTTACATTTAAAAAAGATGAAACAAATGTAGATATAATTGATTATGAATTATTACTTAAGGAAAAGGAATTTAATTTTATGGTAAAAACATTTATATTTCCAAAAATAAATAAAACTTCCAAGTGTGATTATGGTAAACAATTTAATTTAGAAAAAATTCATTTAGGTGAAATTTTATATGGAAAAATGTTTAATTTAGATATTAATACCAATTTATTTCTAGATATATCAGTAGCTAATATTACTACTAATAATAAATTTAAGATTAATGGAAATATAGAGGAAATAAATTTAAACCATCAAATATTTTTTTATATTAAGGATAAAAAGATTAATAATAGAATTATTTGTTGTGGATTAATAAATTATTAAAATAAAAATTATTATTTTAATCATGCTTAAAATAATAAAAAATTTTCTATAATGAATATATTATAAATATGAATGATGATTTTACAAATCAAGATATAGATTTATTTATTAGATCTTATGAAATGAATTTAAGTCAAAATAATCCATTATTAGATTCCAAAATACCCATATATGTTGAATTTTTAAAAACAAAAAAATATTATAGAATTAATCAAATGGATGAAGATTATTTTTTTAAAAAAAGATTTAATATTACAAATCATGATATTGATATGATAAATAAATTAATTTTTAAAATTAAAAATGGTGAAACTTTAAACCATTTGGTTGATTATAATGTAAATGGCAATTTTTTTTATTCATCTTCAAATAATGGACAATCTTTTAATAGTTACAGTGATTTTAATGAAAATGAAGATGTAACTAATAAAACTAAATTTGAATTATTATCTCAAGTAGAAGGTGCAATGGATGATTATTATAAAAGAATGAAAAAACTTAAAAATAAAAAAATTAATTCATCTTTAAATAATTATGAAAATGATAGGTCATTTAATGGTCCTTCAAACTCTGTAGCTGATATTCCTGATAGATATTATAATGATGGTTTAAATTCTCATAGACCTGATATACAATATGATGTATTAGGTTTTGCAAAATCAAAATTAATAAATACTCCATTAACCTCTAATGGTTCTATAGCAAATAAATTAGAAAAAATAAATAATATATTAGATTTTAATCAAGAAAGTAGTGAATTTGATACTGAATTTAAAAAATCTATACCTAATGTTAATTCAAGAAGAAAAACAACATTTGATAATAATAATTTTTTAAAAGATAATGAAACAAGTGCAGATTTTTATAATAATGAAGAAGAAGAAACTAGAAAAAATAGTTCTGAAAATAGATTTTGGCAAGATCAAGATATTTTAAAAACAAATCTTACCACGCGTAATAGTTGTTTAAAAAACAAACAACCTTTTGAAAATCAATTTCAATATCTAGATTCAAATTATAATAGAGTTATGGATCCTAGATTAATTGGTGAATCTTCTAGACAAGATAACAGATCATATTTTAGATAATGATTATACTTTACAGATTTCTTTACATCTACTTAAATTTGCTATTGGTGAATTATCAGTAGCATCTACATTATATAAACAAATATCTTTGATATTTGTTTTAGTTTTTTTCCAAGAAGTAGTATTTTTATAATTTTCTGGAGAATTTATAGAACAAACCATACAATTAGTATATTTATTTTTTAGTTCATTAATATCATTTTTACTCATATCATAATCCTTATAACAAATATCATCAGCACTTATATTTTTTGCCGATGGTTGAACAACCATATCTCCAACTTTATAAATATTTTTAAATTTAAACAAATCGTCTTTAATTTTTATAATATCTTTTTCTGAACTAATTATAGTTTTGTTATCTAAATTTGCTTTTGGAAATGATATATTTTTGAAATATTTATTAAATAATTCATTATTTATATTATCAATTTTATCATAATTATTTTTCAAATAATACATTCTATTTTGTTCATTAATTTTTTGTTCTAATTCTTTATTTTTTTTTGAAATAAATTCATTGTTAAGCATACATTGTTTATATAACTCATCTTTATTAAATATATTTGCATCTTTATCTTTCTCAAAATTTTCTTGTTTATCAAAATTAAAAATAAAAAAAATTAAAAATATAAAAATTATTATATAGAACAAATAGTCTATACAAAATTTTGACTCATTTGAATTAATAATATAATATTTATTATTCATTATATAAGAAATAAATATAAAAAATTATTATTTATATATTTTTTTTTTGTAAATATAATTATATAAATAATGAGTTACTCTACACAAGGAGCTTCTAATAGACAAGTTTATGATTGTTGTAAATATGCACAAGATTTAAAACAATCAGTTGATCCACTTCAATATAATTTATATTTTGGTGCACAAGAAAATTGTTCAAAATGTATTGATAAAAAGGCATGGTTTAAACAAGATGTTGATGTTGTTAATGTTGAATCAGAATTATGGAATATAACAAGACCCTTATCTGATTGCGATCAATACAAATATAATCCTGCTTGCAAGGATAGTGATTCATGTATAAGTACTTTCTCTCCAAATGTTCCAAGAATATTATCACCAAGTTTATGTCCTATAGTATATAACAATATTCCAATTCAAGACTCTCCAGGATATACTGTACCAAATACTAAACCAAATGGAACTGCTGCTATATGTGGTAATACATGGAGAAGAGCTTCAGATGTTGATACATTTAAAGATTATGAAAATAATGTACAAAATATTTTAGGTAATTCAAAGAGACCAGAAGATATTTATATGTTTTTAAATAATTGTAATCAACAACCATTATACAATGGTGCAATGGAAAGTGTTGAACCATATTTTGCTAATACTATGATGTCAAATGTTGTTAATGAACAACAAAGATTAAGATCTGAAATGGAGCAAGCTATGGTTAGACAAGAAATGAACCAATATGATAATATGACTGATGATAATTTTGTAAATCATAGAAGACAAATGTAAAATTAATAAATTTTATTATAAAGTAATTAAAAATACTATAAATAATATTATAAATAAAAATATTTTAAATATAAGAAAAAATTAATATTCTATTTTAAATATTAATTTTTTTATTAATATAATAATAATATAATGGAATCAAATCAATATTTATCATATCAAACAGATTGCACTGATTGTGGAGAATTTTGTAATCCTATTAATATTCCAAAAAATGGATGCACTAATTCTGGATTTAATTTTGGTACATCTAGTAACCTAGTTTATGATCAATGTTATATTAAAGATGATATACAACAAAGTACAGCCCCTTTATTATCAATTTTAGATCCTAATAGAGTTAAGAGTTGTGAACAATGTTTATCTTTATTTGGACCAAGAGCTGGACATAATGGATGGGGAAACAGTATTCCAATTGAAAATCCTGGATTAACACCTGCTCAAGAATTAGTAGATATAGATTCAATCATGTCAAATAGAAATGTTAAACAATCAAGATGTAAAAAAGGAAAGGTTAATGATATAGATGTATTTAAATTTAAAACTTATGATTCAACTGTTTGTGATAGAACTTTAGACCCATTATCTTCTATATTAACATATCCAAAACAATTATATAGAGAAATGTCTATAAATAGATTTTATGATTTAAATTTAAATCCACAGAAAAATATTTATTATGATTGGGCTGTAAATTCACAATTAGAAGCTACAGATAATTATGATAATCCATACCCTTATTTTTTAAATGCAGATAATTCATTACCCAATGCAATTCCAGGCGAAAGAAAACCCTGTAAAGTAGATGTATGCCCAGAAAATACTGAAACTAGTGTAAATGTTTATGATAGAAACACTAATTCATTTTTAAAATAAATTAATTATAAATAAATTAATTATAAATTGAATAAATATATAATTTATATTTTATAAAATATAAATTATAAATAATGGATATTGGATTTGGATTAGGATTATTAGGAAATATAACAAGTAAAGAAAAAAAAAAGGAACCTATTATAACTGATAAAATCAAAAATACACCTCAATATAGTGACAGTATTTACAATAATATACAAATAAATAATAATAGACAAAAAATTTATAAAGATTTTAATAAAAATTTTAAAAATTCTTTAAAACCTAAATCTTTTATTATAAATGATAATTGGAGAAATCAAAATGATCCTATAAATAATAAAATAAAACAAAATGTAGAAGATAGTATTAATAAGGATTTAAAAAATTTAAAAAATTTAAAATATAGTAATAATATTATAGAAAATATGTCTAATATTAATCTTAATAATGATAATGATAGTGTTTTTACTAATGATGATGAATTAACAAATTCTCATTTTCAAAATAATAATATAAATACAAAAATGCTCGATATACGAGATAAATTTATGGATGATGTTATATCTGATTATACTAAAAACTCTGATGATGAAAAAAGTGAATGTAATGAATTTCAAAAACAATTTGAACCATTGGAATTTAGACATAAAGGATTACCAAATACTTTTAATAATACTAAAAGTACAGTTAAAATTTTTAATAATCAAAAAATTATTGATGGTAAATTTAAACCTAATGATGATGGTAGATATGGAGTTACTTCTGACATGACACATGATAATATGCAAGCTAATTTTAAATCCAAAGATAAAGGATTTAATCCTATGATGGATAAACAATGGAGTGATATGTCTGTTAGAAAAGTAGAACTTTTTACTGGTAGTGATCAAAATCCACAATTTAAACATAAAGCAGAAGTAAAACCTCTTTTTAATCCAATTACTAATAAAGTAGATTCTGTTACAGGAACACCAGTTTTTACTGATTTTTATGAATCAAGATTTATTCCTTCAGATAAAAGACAAGGTGAAAAACCTTTTCAACCTATTATGGTATCACCTGGTTTAAATTTAGGTTATAATCAAAGTGGAGCGACTGGTAAACAAGATTTATATCGTGTTTTACCTAAAACTGTTGATGAACTTCGACCCCTAACAAATCCAAAAGTTAGTTATAAAAATCAAATTATACCTGGTCAAAAAGGTAATAATAGAGGTATAACTGGTGCAACTGTTCAATATACACCTGATAGATTTTTTGTAAATACAAAAGAAAGTCTACTACCTACAAATGGAGATTTTACTGCTCCAGCTATTTATGGAAAATATCTTGCTCCACAAACTAATAGAAGTATTTCTGAACAAAATACTCATTTAAATCCAATAAGTAATAAAGAAAATAATACACCTGAATTATTACAAGGATTATTTAGAAAACCATTTAAAAAGAGTTTTATAGAAGATGGACCTCGTAATATTAATTATGATACTAAAGGACAGAATATTAATCGAAATTTTATAATTGATGAAACAAAGCGTAATACCACTAATGAATATATTGGAACTGCTAATGGTAATAAATATGAAAATTTTTTAGCAAATTATGAAAATGCTGTACCTCAAAATACAATTAGAGATCAAACTAGTGAAGTTAAAAATCTAAATAATACAAAGGGTAATTTTTCTGCAGTTCCTTTAGTTAATTTTTTGAATATTATTCCTGATATTACTAAAAGACAAATATTATTAGAAGATAATGGTAAAAATAATATTAGTAATGTAAGTAATTCAATAAAAAGTTATTTATTTAATTCTATTAATAGTATACCAGATGAAACATTACGTTCAATTCTTACTGAAAAAATAATTTTAGCAAATAGTACTGGAAATAAAATAAATGGATATTTATTTAATAATGAAAACGGTGTTAATAACCAAAATATGCGTAATTTATCAGAAAATAATTTAATTCTTACTACTATTTCAAATAAACAGCAAAATTATTTATTTAATAATTTAAATTCAATACCAGATCCTACTATTCGTGAACTAGTTAATACTCTTTGGGGTAAAGGAGGTTTAAATATTAAGGGTACTTCAGAAAATAATTATTTATTTAATTATGATAATAGTATACCAGAAGCAACTTTACGTGAAATTACTGAAAATATAATTCAATTAACAAATTTTACAGGACCATCTGGACAACTTAAAGGTTATTTATATAATTATATAAATTCTATTCCAGATACTACAATGAAAGAATTAACAGAAGATAAAATTATACTTAATTCTATAACACCAATACAAGTTAAAAATTATCTTTACAATTATTTAAATTCTATGCCAGATACAACGTTGAGAGAACTCACTGAAGAAAAAAAATATATTAATAATCTTAATGGTAATTTTAAACAAGGTACTAATTTTAATTTTTTAAATGGTTTACCAGACACAACATTAAGAGAATTAACAGAAGAAAAAAAAAATATTAATAATCTTAATGGTAATTTTAAACAAGGTACTAATTTTAATTATTTGAATGGTATACCAGAACATACATTAAGAAATTTAATTGAAGATATTATAAAAATTGGTAATATTAATGGAAATTATAAAACTGGTTATTTAGTTAATTATATAAATTCTATTCCAGATAATACACTTCGAGAAATTACTGAAAATACTCAATTTATTAATAACATTAATCCTATTCAAGTTAAAGGTTATTTATTAAATTATCTTAATTCTACTCCAGATATTACTATTAAAGAACTTACTGAAAATAATAAATATATTAATAATCAAAAGGGTAATTATTCAAATAATTATTTATTTAATTATAAAAATGGTATTCCAGATTCAACAATACGTGAAATTATTGAAGATACTAAATATTTAAATAGTTTAATTGGAAACAAAAAAGGAAATTATTTATTTAACAATGATAATAGTATTCCTTTTGAAACTTTACGAGAGTTAACTGAAAATTTAAGAAATATTACAGGTATTAAAAGTAATGAATTACAACAAATGTATGCATTTAATTATGATGATAAAGCCAAAACTACAACTAGAGAATTAATTGAAGAATTAAAACATGTTACCAACATTAGTGATCAATTATTAAAACAAAATTATCTATTTAATTTTGAAAATGGAACTCCAGATTTTACTAATAGAAATTATTCAGAAAATACTAAAAATATTACTGGTCAAGCTGGTAATTATATTCAAAATACTAATTTTAATTATAAAAATGGAATACCAGATTTTACTAATAGAAATTATTCCGAAAATACTAAAAATATTACTGGTTCTATTGGTAATTATATTCAAAATACTAATTTTAATTATGAAAATGGAACACC